>OJOI01000240.1_pt1 | contig 39011 bp, 31 predicted proteins | sample 1598061 | NCBI WGS metagenome assembly OJOI01 (sample SAMN01915224, study PRJEB22387) | human gut metagenome | isolation source: stool | host: Homo sapiens | place: USA
TATCCTGTCCCTTGCGGGTCACCTCCAGCGAGCAATTCGCCACAAAAGGCTTAAAAAAATTGAGCTGCGAGCGTACCAAACGGGCGGGAAGTCCCATACAGCGCCGTCTCCTTTCCAGTCTATCGTTAAAAGATAATTATAGCATTGACTGCCCGGAATGTAAAGAATCGCCCGGCACGCAAAAGGCTCCCGTTTGGTAAAACGGAAGCCCTGGCGATATTCAGTTCCAGCCATGGATTTTGATAAGCTGCTGATAGGTGTAAAAGTACGCCCCGGCCGGGAAATCGCACAGATCACCTGTATTGGAGCAAATGAGATAATCCACGGTATTGCCGCTTTCATCCGTCAGCACTTCGCTTATCATCACAATGTGCCGGAAGTGGTCGTTGCCCATGGCGATAACATCCCCCGGTTCCCCTGTGTAGTAGGGGGCCGCCGCGTCGCCCACCAGCCCGCTGCCGGTATTCGCCTGCACATAGCTCACAAAATAATTGACCCCAGACCAGGAAGCGGTACGGTTGCCGTTCCCAAACCAGTACCATGCGCTGCCGGTGGTGTCCATTGGCACCCCGCCTGCATTTATAGCCTGAGAAACAAAGTTCATACAGTTGCCGCCGTAGCGGTCGTATTCCGGCCACTCGCTGTTGCGCTCCCCAGCCCAGCGCCGGGCATAGGCCACTGCCGCCTCCCGGTCATAGGCATTCCGGGCCGTCATCGGCTCCGCCTGCTGCCCCTGCTGTGCCAGCCGGGCCGCAAGATTTTCCTCCGCCAAAGTACGCTGCTCCTCCACGGTGCTGTACCCTACCTCTATGGGCGGCTTTGTCCCTTCGGAAAGTCCGTTATCCCGCGCCACAAAGCGCATAAAGGGATAATAGGCGCTATCCCACGCCATGTGCCGCTGTATCTTCCAACCCACTTCCTCGCTGCCCTCCAGCGTAAAGCCCTGGAACATCCCCAGTATTTTGCTGTCTGCCGCGGGGCTGGCTGCAAAGTGCATCACGGTGTCCTCTTCGGTGCGTACCCACACAGTACCATCCTCCTGCGGTTCTACCGCCGTGCAGCTCAGCGTCACCGCATAGTCCAGCAGTGTCAGGTCACTCAGGGAGGCCTGCCGGATCTCACAAAGCAATGTCCACACATCCCGGTGCATTGTCACCTGCTCTTCCTCGCTGAAGAGATCCCCACAGTCCAGCACCTCCAGCCGCCCCATGGATTGATAATATCGCTCCATAAAGGCCACTATTACCGTCTGCTGTCCTTCTGTCAGCCCCGCCGCGGCTTCTCCGGTCACCGTCACGCTCCCGGGGATCTTTGCTTCTTCCTGTGTTTCCATTTCGACAGTCGGTTTCACGGTCTGTCCCGGCGCGGCGCCGCAGCCTCCCAGTACCAGCAGCATCAGTGCCAACAGCAACGCCGCTATTCTATATTTCATCTTGGGGGTTTTCATCGCCTTGCTCCTTTCGGGAGAGTCTAATATAATTGTATTTTACAACCTAAAGCTAACTTTAAGGCAAGCCCTCATCCGTAAAATTCACATAAAGTTCATGGGATTTTCCCCCCTTTGCACCGTTCGATTTTACAATATACCGGTAGAACTCTGCCGAACAAGGTGTTATAATGTATAAAATCAACCGTGGAAAGGATGCCAGCACATGGGCGATAATTATTTCTTACTTACCAATCTGCTTTCGGAAGACGAGCAGAAGATCATCACCAGTATAGCCGCGCACCTGGAACGCGGGGAAAAACGGGTCGGCATTCAGCAGGTCGCCACCGAAAATTTTGTCTCCACCGCCACCATCGTAAAAATGTGCAAGCGGCTGGGCTTTGAGGGGTACAGCGAGCTGTATTATTATCTCAGCCGTCAGCTGAATGGCCGGGATGAACGCCGCAATGCCGAAAATCTCAAAAATCTCATTGATAACTATTCTGATACCCTCATCGATGATTTCTGTGGGTTGCTCAAAGCCTCCCGCCAGGAGAAAATGTTCACCACCGGTGCCGGTTTCTCCAATATCGTCGGCTCCTACATCGCGCAGCGGCTTTCCATCTGCGGCTTTATGGTGTTCAATAATGTCCATTTCTACGATTATATGCTGTTCCAGGATGCTCATCACCTGCCCGGCGGCAGCGAACCCTCGGTGATGTTTGCCGTCAGCCAAAGCGGCGAGACTGAGCCGGTGCTTAACGATGTGCGTCACGCCCAGCAGCACGGTCACAAGATCATGGCCTTTACCAAGCGCGGGGATTCCGCCCTGGCCCGGCTTGCTGATATTGTTTTTGTCATTGACGGCTCCAAACAGACGCTGGTCGGCAGCCTTCCCAATCCCTTCTTCGGCCATGTTATTCTGGCCTTTGAGGATCTCATCGCCATCTACTTTGACCGTGACCACCGGCCGTAAGATAATACTTTTTTTACGAAAACAGAAAAAAATTTCGCGGGGCAGCATGTTATACTTTAGATAGTGTAGCAGGCTGCCCAGTTTGCTGCACCGCCAGTTGCCCGCACACCGCGGGCAAAAAGGATAATGAAGAATCATTATGGAGGAAAAACAAATGAAAAAGCTGTTTGCGTTTTTGCTGGTAGTCGTCATGATCCTCAGCATGATGGTCGGCTGCGGCAACAACACCACCCCCGGCAATGACACGGATACCAAGAAGATCGAAACCCTCAAGGTCGCTTTCGTTCCTTCCCGTGAGCCCGCCGAGATTATCACCGTCACCGAGCCCCTGAAGGCAATGCTCAAGGAAGAGCTGGCCAAAGAAGGCTACGAGGTCGGCGAAGTTGAGATCACCGTCGGCACCACCTACGAGGCAGTCGGCGAAGGTTTGGAAGCCGGCACCATCGATGTTGGCCTCATCCCCGGCGGCACCTATGTTCTGTACGATGACGGCGCCGAGGTCATCCTTACTGCCACCCGTAACGGCCTCAGCAAGGATTCCGATAACGCCAAGGATTGGAACGATGGCCAGCCCACCGAAGCTTCCGAAAAGCAGGCTGTTTCCTATCGTGCTCTCATGATCGCCGGCCCCTCCGATAAGGGTCAGGAGCTGCTCGCCAAGGTTAATAACGGCGAAGAGCTGACTTGGGAAGACCTGAACAGCGCCAACTGGAGCGTCATGGGCACCTCTTCCCCCGCCGGTTACATCTATCCCGCCCTGTGGCTGCAGGATCACTACGGCAAGGGCATCTCTGATCTCGCCAGTGCCGTTCAGTCCGATTCCTATGCCAGTGCCTTTGCTCGTCTGGCTTCCGGTCAGGTCGATGTCCTGGTGACCTATGCCGATGCCCGCCGCGACTATGCCGAGCGTTGGAACACCGAGTTCAGCCGTGAGGCTTCCATCTGGGAGGAGACCGGCGTCATCGGTGTTACCGCCCCCATCTACAATGACACCATCTCCGTCAGCAAGAACTCCGAGATCATGACCGATGAGTTCATCGCTGCTCTGCAGAACGCTTTCATCAATATCGGCAATACCGATGCCGGCAAGGAAGTTATCGCTATCTACAGCCACAATGGCTATCAGAAGGCCCAGCCTTCCGATTATGACAGCGAGCGCGCCGCTCAGAAGCTCATCCAGGAGCTGAGCGCCGCCAACTAACCTTTCGGTTTCTCATTTCCATCCCATATGCGGGGAGGACATGCACAGATTACTGCTTTCCTCTGTGCGGTCCTCCCCATTCTCGTTCCCAAACCGGAATACATCCCCCAGCGTGTGTATCCCGGTTTATGAATGAGACCCGTATTCTAACCGCAGAAGAGGAGACCGTATGATTCAATTTGACCATGTATCCAAGGTATACCCCAATGGCACCGTGGGGCTGGACGATGTAAACCTGACCATCCAGGATGGTGAATTTGTCGCCATCATCGGCCGTTCCGGCGCCGGTAAATCCACCCTGCTGCGCTCCGTCAACCGGATGCACCGCATCACCTCCGGCACCCTTACGGTAAATGGCATCAATGTCAGCACCCTTTCCGGCAAAAGCCTGCGCCGTTTCCGCCGGGGCATCGGCATGGTGTTCCAGTCTTTCAATCTGGTCACCCGCACCACCGTCATCAAAAATGTTCTCTCCGCCTGCGTACCGGATATGCCATTCTGGCGGGTACTGCTGGGTATTTTCCGCCGGGAGGATAAAATGAAGGCCCTGGAGTCCCTCGATAAGGTCGGCATCCTGGATAAGGCCTATATTCGCGCCGACCAGCTCTCCGGCGGCCAGCAGCAGCGTGTGGCATTGGCCCGCACCCTCACCCAAGACCCGCAGATCATCCTGGCCGATGAACCGGTCGCCGCGCTGGATCCCGTCACCGCCCGTCAGGTCATGCAGGATTTTGTCCGCATCAATAAGGAAATGGGCATCTCCATTCTGCTCAATATCCACCATGTGGAGCTCGCCATCGAGTATGCCGACCGCATCATTGGCATCCGGGCCGGGCGCATCGTCTACGATGGCCCCTCCAAGCAGGTGGATCAGGCCGTTCTGAATGCCATCTACGGGGATGACGCCGAAACGGAGGCGACCACATGAGCCTTTACGACCGTATCTTTAAGCCCCGCCGTTACACCCTGCCCAGCGGCGCTGTGGTGGAGGAAAAGCGCAGCCGTGCATGGCTCGTGCTCCTCATCATCCTGCTGCTGGGGGCGGTTTCTGTCCATATCACCGGCTTCAATTTCACCGTCCTCGTAAAAAAGGGCAGCAAGTTCTTTGATATTCTGGTGGCCATGTTCCCGCCCAATACCGCCTATCTCTCCAAGATCTGGACTCCCCTGTGGGATACCATCAAGATGTCCTTCCTCGGCTCCTTCATCGGCGCGGTGTTGGCCGTTCCCTTTGCCATCGCCGCCGCCAGCAATATCGTCACCAACCGCATTGTGGTTTCCATCGTCCGGCTGTTCCTCAGCCTGGTACGCACCCTGCCCACACTGGTCTGCGCCCTTATCGCTACCTATATCTTCGGTCTCGGCACCATGGCCGGTACCTGTGCCATTGCCGTGTTTACCTTTGCCTATGTGGGCAAACAGCTCTTCGAGGTCATCGAAACAGTGGATATGGGCCCCTTCGAGGCCATGGAAGCTCTGGGCGCTACCCGTATCCGGGCCTTTGTCACCTCGGTATTCCCGCAGGTACTGCCCACCTATCTCTCCGTTTCGCTCTTCTGCCTGGAGGGCAATGTCCGCTATGCCTCCATTCTGGGCTATGTGGGCGCCGGCGGTCTGGGGCTTATCATGAATGAAAAAATCGGCTGGCGCGAATATGACAGCCTTGGCATGATCCTCATTGTCCTCTTTATCACCGTGCTTATCATCGAGGGGATCAGCCATGCCCTGCGCAAGCGCCTGACTTAAAAGGAGGTACCGCTGTGAATAAAATTCAAAAAGCCTATGCCTCCGCGCCCAAAACCTGGATCTGGCAGCTGCTGGCCGCCTTTATTGTGGCCTGTCTGCTGGCGTGGTCCGCTTCAGCTGTCCGGGTCAGCAATCCCACCGGCAACGGGCTGGAGGTCGCCAAGAACATTCTCTCCGGCATCTTCCATCCCTCCCCCAAGCTGCTGTTCACCCTGGGCACCAATGGCGTTCCCTACCTGCTACTGGAAACCTTCTGCATCGCGTTTCTCGGCACCATCGTCGGCGCTGTCATCTCGCTGCCGCTTTCCTTTCTTTCCGCCAGTAACCTGGTCCCCCGGCCCATTGCGCTCATCGGCCGCATGATCATTGCCGCCATCCGCACCGTTCCCGCCTTTGTTTATGGGCTTATGTTTATCCGCGTCACCGGTCCCGGGCCCTTTGCTGGCCTGCTCACCATGTCGCTGTGCTCCATCGGCATGGTCTCCAAAATGTTCATCGAGAGCATCGAGGACCTGGATAAGCGCATCCTGGAATCTCTGGATGCCGCCGGCTGCACCACCTTCCAGAAGATCCGCTACGGCATCCTGCCGCAGCTCACCGCCGATTTCACCTCCACCATCATCTACCGCTTTGATATGAACCTGCGCGATGCCACCGTACTGGGCCTTGTCGGGGCCGGCGGTATCGGCGCACCACTTATCTTTGCCATGAGCAGCTACCGCTGGAATGAGGTCGGTGCCATCCTGCTGGGGCTTATCATCCTGGTGCTCATCATCGAGGCCATTTCCGCCAAGATCCGCGTCCGGCTGGCACGGGGGTAACTATGGAAAGTAAAAAACTCACCATCTTTTTCACTTCCGATCTTCACGCCTATATCTACCCCACCGATTACCGCAGCCGGGAGGAGCGTGACATCGGCCTGTTCAAGTGCGCCAGCCGTTTCACCCGCGATGGCAACACTCTCATCATTGATGGCGGCGACCTGCTGCAGGGCTCCCCTTTGGGGGCCTTCTGCCACGATACTCTGCAAAATGCCGCCCCCTTTGCCGAGATGATGAACTGCTGCGGCTACGATTATGTCACACTGGGCAACCACGATTTTAACTACGGCATGCCCTACCTGGAAAGCTACCTAAACGCCCTGCGGGCCCGCTGCGTCTGTCAGAATATCCGCTGGGACGGCGCCGGGGTGCGCTTCCCGGCTTGCATCCATACGCTGGAAAACGGTCTGCGCGTCGGTATCGTCGGCATCGTCACCGACTATGTGAACATTTGGGAACGGCCGGAGCATCTTTTCGGCATCACCATCTCCGATCCCATTCCAGCAGCCGCCGCGGCACTGGAAGAGCTCCGCGGCAAAACCGACCTCAACCTCTGCGTCTACCACGGTGGGTTCGAGCGGGATCTTACCACCGGCCGGGTGCTTTCCTCCACCCACGAAAATGTCGCCTACCGCATCTGCCAGGAGCTCGATTTTGATATCCTGCTTACCGGGCACCAGCACATGTCGGTCCCCGGGCAGATGGTCTCCGGCACCTTTGTGGTGCAGCCCTCCGACCGCGGCCAGGAATTTTTGCGGATCGAGGCCGTCGTCTCCGGTACGGAAAAGCGGCTTTCCAGCCACACCATCCCCGCCGGCGGAGCCTGCCATCCCCAGTGGCTGCGGCAGTTTGCTCAGATGGAACATGGCGCGCAGGATTGGTTGGATCAGGTGGTCGGTCACCTGCCCCACCCGCTGCTGCCGGATGCTCCCCTAAAAATGGCCGCGGAGGGCAGCGGCCTGGCCGACCTGTTCAATGCCGTTCAGCTGGAGGTCAGCGGGGCACAGCTTTCCGCCGCCAGCCTGGCCAATGATGTGGCCGGCTTGCCGCAGGTCGTGCGCCGTCGGGATCTTCTCATCGCCTACCCCTATACCAATACCCTCACCGTGCTGCGCATCACCGGGGCTGTGCTGCGCCAGGCTATGGAGCGCAGCGCCGCTTACTTCACCCGTGGAGAGGATAATACCCTGCGGGTCTCGGATTGCTTCCTGGAGCCCAAGGTGGAGCACTACAATTACGATTACTATGCCGGGGTATCCTATGCCTATGATATCTCTCGGCCAGTCGGTCAGCGGGTCGTTTCTCTCCTGGTCGATGGCCACCCGGTCGCCGATACCGATGAATTCACCATCTGCCTGAACAGCTACCGCGCCAGCGGCACCGGCGGCTACGGTTGCTATGTCGGCTGTCCGGTCGTGCGGGAGATCCCCCACGAAATGTCCGAGCTGCTGCTGGAATATTTTCGCCGACATGGCGGGGATATCCCCCTTGCCGCCAGCGATTACCGAGTCTGTTAAAATGAAAAGCCCCCGGTTCATAAGCCGGGGACTCCCCTTATTTCCCTGCGGCACCATGTTAAAGCAAAACAGCACAAAAGCTCCCAGCCTTCCGGCCGGGAGCTTCTTTTTTCGCTTAGCGTTTCTGCAATTTGGCCAGGTGGTTCAGCGCGCCGCCCTCCAGCAGCAGGTTCTTATCGTAGTCAGAAGCCTCCAGCACCGCCGTCAGCGTCAGGCCACGCTCCGGTACGGTTACCGTCAGCCGTCCCGCCCGGATACCCTCCGGCACATTTTCCAGCACCAGCCGGTCACCCTGCTGCAGCTTTTCATAGTCCGCCGGGTCTTCAAAAATCAGCGGCAGAATGCCGTAATTGAACAGGTTCTCCTTATGGATCCGTGCATAGGATTTGGCGATGACCGCCTCCACACCCAGACACATCGGCAGCATGGCCGCGTGCTCCCGGCTGGAACCCTGTCCGTAGTTCTCCCCGCCCACGATGACGCTGTGCCCCATGCGGCGGGCCCGGTCCACAAAGTCCGGATCGGTATAGCAGAAGGTATACTTCGCAAATTCCGGAATGTTGGAGATGTACTTTAGGATGGAGGCCCCGGCCGGGATAATATCATCGGTGGTGATGTTGTCCCCCAGCTTCAGCACAATCCCGGCATCAATGGTTTCCCGCACCGGGCCACGCATCGGCAGCTCGGAGATATTCGGTCCCTTGATGACCTCTACTGCGTGGCGGTCGGCGGTTTCTTCGGGCGCGATCAGCGAAGAATCATCGATAATATACGCCTCCGGCTCCTGGATCTTTGCCAATACGCTGACATCCATCAGGTCGCGCGGGTCAGTGATATGCCCAGTCACTGCTGTGGCCGCCGCGGTCTCCGGGCTGGCCAGGTAAACATAGGCATCGTTGCTGCCGCACCGGCCGGGGAAGTTCCGGTTGGAGGTCCGTACCGAAATGCCATTATGGGGCGGCACCTGCCCCACCCCGATGCAGGGTCCGCAGGCACACTCCAGGATGCGGCAGCCGGATTCCACCAAATCCGCCAACACCCCGTCCTTAATAAGCTGCGCCAGCACCTGCCGGGAGCCGGGCGCCACTGTGCAGTCAATATCCTTATGCACCTTATGCCCCTTCAGGATACACGCCGCCCGGGCAATATCGGAATAGGAAGCATTGGTACAGCTGCCGATAAATACCGAACCCGGCTTCACACCTTCTGCCTTGCGGGCCGTACACACCTTATCCGGCATGGAGGGCTCCGCCACCAGCGGCTCCAGCCGGTCCAAATCGATTTCCACCACCTTGTCGTAGGTTGCACCCTCCTCCGGCTGCAGCGGCACATAGTCGCTTTCTCGCCGCTGGGCCTTTAGGAACTCCCTCGTCCGCTCATCACTGGGGAAAATGCCGGTCGTCGCACCGATCTCGATGCTCATATTGGCAATGGTCTGACGCTCGCTGATGGAAAGCTCCTTCACTCCATCGCCGCAGTATTCCACAATGTATCCAATGCCGCCCTTGACGCTTACCTGCCGCAGCAGCTCCAGCGCGATATCCTTGGCGGTCACGCCAGGATGCAGCCGGCCGGCCAACTTTACCCCCATCACCTTGGGGACATTCATCCTAAAGCCCTGCCCCAGTGCCGCCTCTGCCACCGTCAAGCCGCCGCTGCCAATGGCCAGCATCCCCAGCGCCCCGGAGGTCGGGGTATGGCTGTCGGCGCCCAGCATCACCTTACCGGGCCTGGCAAAGCGCTGGCAGTGCAAAAAGTGACAAATCCCATTGCCGGGTTTGGAGAAATATACCCCAAAGCGGGCCGCCGCGGTCTTGAGGAACAGGTGGTCATCCGCGTTTTCTCCGCTGACGCACAGGGTGTTGTGGTCGCAGTAAAATACGCTGGCCTCAGTCTGCACCCGGTCGGCGCCCACCGCCAGGAAGGTCTGCCCCGCCATAATACCGGTCAGGTCATGTCCCAGGGTCTGGTCCACTCGGATGGCAATGGAGGTCCCTGGCGTCAGCTCACCCTCCATCAGGTGGGAGCGCAGGATCTGAAATACAATATTCTCTGCCATGCTATTTCTGCCTTCTTTCTTTGTTTTCTTGGCTTTATTTAAGCTGCGTGCCATATATCGGGCGCCCCTCCGCTTTTGTCGGGCTGATCCTCCACTTTGTTCCGGACAGCCCTCCCCGCTGCGGAGCGCCCTCTTTACCCCTTGTAGTAGCATCCTCTGCATACATCCTTTGTCGTTTTAGAGTGTCGAAAAGCTTGCTAAATCGTTAATGTAATTTTATTGAATCATCTTTTGACCTATTTTGCAAGCCATTCCCACTAATTTCAGCGGCTTTCACAAATGCCGCTCCCACAGTTCTTTACTTTAGTCCAATGTAATTTTACTAAAATTATTACTTTTTACTTGATATTTTAGTTTTCTGCCCTATACTTAAAAGAAAGACCCCCCGAAAGGAGCCTGCCCATGTCCACCCTCAAAGATGTCGCCGCGCTGGCGCAATGTTCCCTCACCACCGCTTCCATCGTTGCCAACGGCCGCGGGGATGAAATGCACATCTCCCCCGCCACCCAGCAGCGCGTTGCCGAAGCTATCCAGCAGCTTCAGTACCGCCCGGACCGCGGGGCGCAGCTGCTGCGGGCCGGCCGGCGCCGTCTCACCATCGCGCTGTACTGGCCGCTGGATCACCGCACCACTCTACTGGGCGATAGACTGTATAATTTCTACAGTATCCTCCAGCAGGAGCAGGAACCCGCCGACCCTTACGAGCTGCTCATCCAAACCTATTTCAGCGGCCGCCTGGGAGAGATGCTCTCCCCCATCCTGCAGGGCCGCTACGATGGCGTCATCATCGGCGGGGCCGGCGAGCAGGATCTCATTCAGCTGGAAAATGCGGATATTTCTATCCCTCTTGTTCTCATCAATGCCGAAAGCCGGAAGTATTCCACCGCCGGGGTAAACCACGCCCAAACCGGCTCCCAGGCCGCTGCCCTCATCCACCAAAAGGGTTACCGGGAATGCGCGGTCATCCGGGGCGGCGACCATTATGATGGCACCAGCCAGCGCACCAAGGCTTTCCTCAATTCCTGCCGGCAGTTGGGCATCCGCATCCAGCCGGAATGGACCTTCCAGGCCGCGCCCACCATTGCGGGCGGGGCCGCCGCCACCGAGGAATACTGCGTTCTCCGCCAGCGCCCCCGTGTCATCTACTACGAGAATGACAGCATGGCCCAAGGTGGCCTGTATACCCTGGCTCGCAGCGGCATCCGTGTCCCACAAGATACCGAGGTGCTCTGCATTGGGCTGCGCAAACCGGAAATGAACCACTGCCTGAATCCAGCCCTCAGCTGCATCACCATCCCGCAGACGGTGGACCGGCAGGCCGTTGCCCTGCTGCTCCGCCTCATCCGGGAGCTGCCAGCTGCCCCCTTGCATGTGGAAATGGAGCCACAGGTCCAGCTTCGGGAATCCTTTACCCCGCCGGAAAATGCCCCCGCGGACAGCCAGTAAAAATGTTTCACGTGAAACATTTGTTCGCGTTTGACTTCTCAGCTCATAGCTTTTCCCATCTCGTAAGTAAACATCCCCCAGCCGGGGGATGTTTACTTTATTGCGGACTTTCTTCCCTTCGCTTAACAAGGACACCCACGCTTTTGCATCGAGCGCAGCCTGCGCTCCTGTCGTGCTGACCCTGCGCTTTGCTTCGGGCAGCCCTCCCCGCTGCGGTGCGTCCTCCTTTCCCTGCAAGGTCTTACGATTTTGCAGGGACCCCAAGTGAAAATCGGCGCTGACTGCGTCATCGTCCTTGACATACGCCAGTATGCCGGCGTCCTCTTCCTTGTCATCATCCGGTTTTCGCGCAGGAGAAAATGGCGTCCGAGGAAGCGCGAAGCGGCAGGCAGGCTGGCGCCTATCAACGCGACGCGCAATGTCGGGCGGTATTTATACCCGCAAAAGCCGTATGTGCTCTTGTCAATCGAAAGTATTAAAATAAATAATTACAGAGCCGCAACGGATCGTCTTTCCGTTACGGCTCTCTTTTATGAATATGCTATTGGCATTGGTCTTTTCGACCGCATGTTTTTCACAGGGAGAAAGATTCCCGGAAGATGACCACCGGCTCGTAGGAGCGCACCACGGCGGCATTTGCGCCCTTGCGGATCATCTCTGTGGCCATTTGAACGGCACCGGCCGTCATCGCCTCGGTAGGCATTTCGATGACCGAAAGCGGCGGGGTACAGTACTGCGCCTGCTGGCGCTCTCCCAAGCCAAAGCAGATAAGCCCCACCTCCTGCGGGATGCGGATGCCTTCCTTTTGCATCTGGTGAGCCGCCCCAATAGCCATAATATCGGATGCAAATACCAAAAGCTCCGGCAGTGAGCCGCCGGTCATCATGGTTTTGATGCCCACCGCACCGCCTTCGTAGGTATCCTCCGCTTCCACCACCGCGTGGGGCGGTACCCGCAGACCATACTCCCCCGCTGCTGTTATGGCATCGCGGATGCGGCTGCTATCCGCCATAAAGTTGGAACGGTTCTTCAAAAAGCCGATGCTGCGGCAGCCCTTGGCACGGGCCAATTCCATCACCTGCCGCACCGCCTTGGCATAATCGGTATACACCGCACCAAAGCCCGCCTGGCGGCGGTTATACAGCACCAACGGCAGATCCGTCTCCAGCTGGGCCAGGGCGTCCATATCCGCCGGGGAAAGACCGCCTAAAATAGCGCAGCTGTATGGGCTATGGAAGTGCAGGCCCTTTTCCTCGCACAGGTGCCCCTCCCGGAAGGTATTGACCACCAAATCGTAGTCCAACTCCTGGCGCAGGTGCTCCTGCTGAAAGGCGCCCAGCAGCCGTCCCACATAGGAGGCTCTGCGCCCGGAGCTGGCCGCCGCGGCCCGGCCGGGAGATATCTTTGTGGCCGGGAAGAACTTTGGCTGCGGTTCCTCGCGGGAATTTGCCCCAGCCTGCATCGCGGCGCTGGGTGTGCGATGCATTGTGGCCAAATCCTTTGCCCGCATTTTTTACCGCAACGGCATCAATAACGGGATGCTGCTCATTGAGACGGATGACCTGTATGACCGCTGCGAGGAAGGGGATCTTCTCACCGTGGAGGTAAACCGCTGCCTGAAGGTAAACGGGCAGGTCATTCCCATCCGGCAAATTCCCGATAATCTGTTTGAGATCATCAAGGCCGGGGGGCTGGTACCCCGCTACCGCGCCCTGAATGAAGCGGCCGAAGCCGCCGAATCCGTCCAAAAGGAGGTGCACTGAGATGGGCTACACCATGGCTGAAAAGATCCTGATGAAAAATACCGGGCTTTCTCACCTGGCACCCGGCGATCTGATCATGACCCGGCCGGATATGTGCATGGTACATGATATCTACACCCCTTTTGTGGTGCAGAAGCTGGATGAGATAAAATTCCGCCGCCTGGCCGACCCGGAAAAGGCTGTGATCTTCCTGGACCACCTGTGCCCCACCAACCAGGCCACCGGCGACCCCCGCCACTACCACAAGGGGCATGAGCTTTCCGATCGCTTTGGTATCCGCAAGCTGCATGCCGGGGAGGGGATCTCTCACACCCTGATGCACGAATACCGCTATGCCCTGCCCGGTACGGTGGTGGTAGCTACCGACAGCCACACTCCCACTTATGGCGGGGGCGGGTGCTTCTGCACCGGGATAGGCTATACCGAAATGGCCGCCACCCTGGGCAGCGGTGAGATGTGGATGAAGGTCCCGGAAGCTATCCGCATTACGGTGGAAGGGGAGCTGCCTGCCGGGGTGTACGCCAAGGATATTGTCCTGCAGGTGCTGAAGGATCTGCGCTCCGACGGCGGCACCTATAAATCGCTGGAATATGTGGGCAGCACCATTGACGCGCTGGATATGTCCGGCCGGTACACCATTGCCAATATGTCGCTGGAGGCGGGCTGCAAAACCGCACTTTTTGCCGCTGACCAGAAAACCGCCGATTACTTTGACCTGCCGCTGGAGAAGATCTCCTGGATCCATCCCGATTCGGATGCCCACTATATCCGGGAACTGTACTACCGGGCAGAGGAGCTGGTACCCTATCTTTCCTGCCCGCAGGGCGTTGATAATGTTCACTCCATAGAGGAGGTGCAGGGCACCCCACTCAACGAGGTCTACATTGGCAGCTGTACCAATGGCAGCCTGGAGGATATGGCAGTGGTCGCCCGCATTTTGCAGGGGCACCATGTGGCCCCCTATCTCAAGCTTATCATCATTCCCGCCTCCATCGGCATCTATCGCCAGTGCATGCGGCTGGGGTACATCCGTGCCTTTGTGGAGGCCGGCGCCATGGTGGCGCATCCCTGCTGCGGCCTGTGCTGCGGCCAGCCCTATGGCCTGATGAGCGATGGCGAGGTGGTACTGGGTACCAATAACCGCAATTTCATCGGACGGATGGGCACCACAAAATCTCTTATCTATCTTAGCAGCCCCGCCACGGCGGCCGCCAGTGCCCTTACCGGTGTCATCACAGATCCCCGCACCGTGACTGCGGACCGATATTGCAAGGAGGAATCATCATGGAGTATAAAATTGCTGTGATCCCCGGTGACGGCATCGGCGTAGATGTCATCCGGGAAGCGGTTCGTTCGCTGGATAAGATCGGCGAGGTTTACGGACATCAGTTCCATAAGGTGGAGCGCCTGGTAGGCGGCTGCTGCATTGATGCCTACGGCGTGCCCATCCAGCCGGAAACACTGGAGCTCTGCCGGGAATGCGACGCCATTCTGTTTGGTGCGGCCGGCGGGCCCAAGTGGGACCACCTTCCCCGGGCCCAGCGCCCGGAAAGCGGCCTGGCCGCCCTGCGCCGTGGCTTTAATCTGTTCTGCAACCTGCGCCCGGCCAAGCTCTACCCCGACCTGCGGGAAAATTCCCCGCTGAAAAACGAGGTGCTGGACCGCGGACTGGACCTGCTGCTGGTGCGGGATCTCATCGGCGGTATCTACTTTGGCGAAAAGGGCACCCGGGAGGGCGCCCGTGGTCGGGAAGGCTACGATGTGGAATGTTACAGCGAATTTGAGGTGGAGCGGGTAGCCCGCCATGCCTTCCGACTGGCGCAGGGCCGCCGCAAGAGCGTCACCAGCATTGATAAATCCAATGCGCTGGAAAGCTCCCGGCTGTGGCGGGAAACGGTGGCCCGCGTAGCGCAGGATTACCCTGATGTGCAGCTGACCAACCTGCTGGTGGATAAGGCCGCTATGGAGCTGACCTGCAATCCCTCCCGCTTTGATGTGATGCTGACCACCAGCATCTTCGGTGATATCCTTTCGGATGAGGCGGGGGTGGCCACCGGCTCGGTGGGGATGCTGGCCTCCGCGGCCATCAATGAAAATGGCTTCGGGCTCTTTGAGCCCATCCATGGCACAGCACCTGATATTGCCGGGCTGGGCATTGCCAATCCCCTGGCCGCTATTGCCTCGGCAGGTATGCTGCTGGAGATCGGACTGGGGCTGAAGGAAGAAGCCGCCGCCATCGACCGGGCCATCAATGAGGTGCTGCACCTGGGCTACCGCACCCCGGATATCTACCTGGAGGGCCGTGGGCTGACCAAGGTGACTACCGAGGAAATGGGCCGCCTGACCGCTGAACATATTCACCGCTAAGACAGGGAGGACACACCATGAAAGATACGGTAAAGTACGGCCACGAGCTGCTGGATATCGAGATCCCCGAAGGGACTGACCTCAGCATCCTGCTGCCCAAGCAGCACCCAACCGGCGTTCGCTCGGAGGAGGAGATTGTGGAGGACGCGCTGGCCCATCCCATTGGGGCCGGGCTGCTGGCCGAGGAGATCCATGCCGGGGATACCGTATGTATCCTCACCAATGACATCACCCGCCTGACCCGCAGCCACATTTATATCCCCATCCTGGTGCGGGAGCTGAATAAGGCCGGCGTGCCGGACGGGGATATCACCATTCTGTTTGCCAACGGGATGCACAGCGCCATGACCGAGGAGCAGATGTGCAGCCTCATCACCGAGGATATTTACCGCCGTGTAACCGTGGTGCAGCACGACTGTGAGGAATCCCCCTGCCAGCTGGTGGGCACCACCAGCTACGGCCATGAGGTGTGGGCCAATAAAATCGCCATGGCTGCCGATAAGCTCATCCTTACCGGCGGTATCCTGGTGCACCACATGGCCGGGTTTGGCGGTGGACGCAAGGATATCATCCCCGGCTGTGCCCGCAAGGATACCATCCTCAGCAACCACAAGATGGTCATTGACCCCAATGCCCAGGCCGGTGTGCTGGAAAACAACCCCGTTCATCTGGACTTTATGGAGGCATGCGCCTTTACCCACCCCGCCTATCTGCTGAATGTCATCTGCGATGACCACGGGATGATCTACCAGGCGGTGGCCGGCCACTGGCGGGAAGCCTACCTGCACGGCGCTGAATTGGCCAAGGATTTCTATCTCTATCCCCTCCCGGAACGGCCCGATATCGTCATTGCCTCCTGCGGCGGATTTCCTAAGGATATTGACCTTCGGCAGAGCAAAAAGGGCTTCTACAATGCCAGCCGTGCCGTGAAAAAGGGCGGCGTCATCATCTGCCTGGCGGAGTGTCCCGAGGGATGCAGCAAAGAGATGGACGATCCCTTTGAGGAATGGTTGGGCCGCTATCCCGATAAGGACTCCGTGGTGGCGGAGCTGAAGCGCAAGGTGAATATGGGCGGGCTGAATTGCTACAAGGTCCGGGAATGCCAGGCCCACTGCCGGCTGATCCTCATCACCGCGCTGGACCAAAAGCGCATGGCTGAAGTAAATGTGGAGTGCTACCCCAAGGAACAGCTCAATGAGGTCATCCGCACCGTTTTGGCGGAATATGACCACCCCAAGGTGCTGTATATGCCGCAGGCCACCCTTACGCTGCCGCTGGTGAAAGAATAAAATCTCTCCCCCGATCATTTGGTCGGGGGAGTTGCTGATTCTATTGCATTTTGTAAGCCGCTGCGCTGCAATAGGTCTGTCCATTGATGCTGCCGGAGGGCGGCTTTTCTAAATCCAGCCAGTTAGTTTTTGCTAACTATGAAGAGAAACAGTAACGCACAGATCATCATATAGGTTGATACTCCCATAATAAGGATAATAGGCTGTGGGGTATTGCGAGTAAACAGCCAGTTCACCGCCCGTAGAGGTTACCTTTATCACGGTATCCTTGCCACGGATATCACAGTTATTATAACTATTCGCATAAATGCCATAGGAGGTCCCTGTGGCGGTAACAATGCTATTACCAATGGTAAATCCATCGATAGCTGTAATTCCATTATAGCGCTGGCTCGTAGTGGATTGACCAATCGCGGTGACCCTGCCGGAGTGCCGGGTGCTCTCAGTGCTGTACTGCGGCGATTACGCCGGTGAGGATGAAGCGTGGCTGACCCTGAGCCGTGAGGTAAAGGCCAGGGAGCTGCCCCCACCGGGGCCCCGCGCATCCTTGGCATTGTGGCACCCTACACCGGGCGGGAGATTGATCCCCAACGATATTGCTCCCGGCTAGTGCTGCCGGGGGAAGAATGAACAAATACAAAATCCCTTTTCTCCTGCCCCTTTAATCCACAGTTTACTTGCCATACCGAAATATGTTACAATAAAAAAAGAAGCATACAGAGAGGAGGACTGCCCGTGAATATCCGCGAACTGGCCAAGGAAGCCGGTGTTTCGGTTGCCACCATCTCTCGTGTCATCAACCACCCGGAGGCGGTGCTGCCGGAGACCCGCGAACGGGTGCAGACCATCATCGAAAAATACAACTACAACCCCAAGCCAGTCAACCGCGGGCGGCGGGCCGTCACCCTCATCGTTCCCGCGGCCAAGCGGGCACAAACCCTGCTTTCGGGGGTGCAGTCGGTACTGGCGCCCAAGGGGATTCTGGTCAACCTGGTGGAGTTCTCTCCCCTTTCGGGAGGAATAGCAGCCTGTATTCAGGCTGCCGCCGCGGCAAAGCCCCTCGGAATGCTGATCGCTGGGGAGCCCTCTCTACCACCGGAGGCGCTGCCTGCCGAGCTGCCGGTAGTGCTGCTGGGCAGCTATGATCGATTGGAAAACTGCAATATCTGCGGTATCCATTACCGGGACGCCGCAGAAAAAATGGTTTCACATCTCCATACTATGGGCCACCGCTCCATTTGGCTGCTGCAAAGCAGCGGAGAATCCCCCGAAAAGGCCGCCATCACCGCCGGTTACCGGCAGGCGGCGGCCGCGCTGGGGCTGACCGACCGCCAGTGCCGTGTGCTGGAGGCGGAGGACAGCGTAGTGGGCGGCTACCGCATCTGCCGCGAGGAAATACTGACCGAGAAGCCGCCGCAGGCCGTCTTCGCTGTCAGTGATGAGCTGGCCATGGGTGTCATCAAGGCTGCACGGGAGGAAAATATTCCCCTGCCAGAGGGACTGGCTGTTGCTGGTTTTACCGGCAGTGAGGCTGCCGCTGTCATTACCCCGGCGCTGACCACCATGGAGCACCCGCTGGAGCGTTTGGGTGCGGTGGCAGCCCGCCGCCTCATCGAGCTCATCGAGGACAGCGCGCTGTACCAGGTGGAGACCCACGAGATCGTATTGAAATCCAAGCTCAAGATCCGCCGCAGCTGCGGCAACCGCAAAGAGATCTACGAGTTGTTTGAGTAAGGAGGGTACAAAATGTCGTTGTTATCCGTCAATTTTATGGGCCTGCCGCTCAAAAATCCTATTATAGCGGCAGCCGGTCCCTGGTGCCGTGATGCCGCCGCCATGCAGAAGGCCATTGACGCCGGTGCGGCGGCCGTTGTTACCGAGACCATCGCCCTGGAAAAAAGCCATATCGTCAGCCCGCGTATTTTTTACCGTCAGGGCGAAGTTTACAATACCACCCTGTACAGCACCATGACGCTGGAGGATGTGGAGCAGGAGGTAGAGCGCCTGCAAAAGGGCAACGCCTTCCTCATCTGCAATATTCGGGGAACGACCCCTTCCGAGCTGCGGTACCTGGCCAGCCGCATGCAGCGCCTAGGTGCAGATGCGCTGGAGCTGTGCTGCTTTACCCCCATCGGCACCAAGCTGGAGGATATCAGTATTCGGCCGGAGGAGGTCGGGGAAATGGTGCGCAGCGTCACCTCGGCGGTGGAAATCCCCGTTATGGTGCGGCTGCCGCACCATGCGGCGCTCAATCCTGCCTTTGCCCGTCAAATCACCCAGAACGGCGCCCGTGCCATCAGTGCCATTGAATCGCTGGAGGGCATCAACGGCGTGGATATTGAAAACGCCCGCTGCGAAATGGCGGCCATCGGCGGCTGCACCGGCAGCCATCTGCGTCCGCTCTCGCTGGCGGCAACGGCGGTACTGCATCAGCTGGCCGATTGTGAGATTGCCGCGATGTGTGGTGTGGAGGACTGGCACAGCATCATCGAGTTCCTGATGATGGGCGCCACTGCGGTGGAGATGGGCTCCGCCATCATGCTGCGGGGCTATGGGCACATCACCGAAACACTGCGCAAGCTGGAGGATTGGCTGCGGGAAAAGGGCTATTCTTCCCTAGATGAGCTGCGCGGCAACGCACTCGCCTCTCTTACCGCTTTTGAGGAGCTGCCAGAGCGCCTGCTGCGGGTCAAAATGGCCGCTCCCTGCGATGGCACCTGCCCCGATGGCTGCCGAGCACGCTGTGTCGGCGCCTGCCTGTACGATGCCATTTCTCAGGGGACGGAGGGCATCGCCGTCGATGCCGCCGCCTGCAGCGGCTGCGGCCTATGCGTCTCCCTCTGCCCCAAAAAACTCTTCATTATGAAGTAAATTCCAGCCGGAGGGCCGCAGCTCTCCGGCTTTTGTTTGATATGAATGTAACAATGAACAAATGTTACATCAAAATGTTGTCCATTCCGCTGAAATATTGGCGGAAACGCAAAAAACTGTTGAAATCTTGACGAATCCTTGCTAAGATGCAGATGTAACAGATAATCAATGTTACATTAAGAAGCAAGCGCTTGATGTTACAAAAAGATCTGATGTTTTGGAAGGAGTTGTCCCCTATGTCAAAGATCCCCGTCGGCTACAGTCTGAATGACTGCCCGCCCATCAAAGAAACGGTCCCGCTGAGTATCCAGCAAATCGTCGTTCTCGTTTTTAATGTTCTGCCCGTTCCGCTGCTTATTGGCGCCGGCATCGGCCTTTCCGCCAGCGAGATCACCATTTTGGTGGCCGGCTGTCTGCTCGTCACCGGCATCGCCACCCTGCTGCAGACAATCGGCGTTGGCCCCATTGGCGCGCGCCTGCCCATCCCGCTGGAGTGCAGCTTCGTCTTCGTTGCCCCCGGCATTGCGCTGGGCGCCCAGTACGGTTTGGCGGCGTTCACTGGTGCCTGCCTCGTTGGCAGCATTATCACCACCATTCTGTGGACCGGCCTGCATAAGCAGCTCTCTATCCTGTTCAAGCCCTATATCACCGGCGCAGTCGTTATGGCCCTGGGCCTCAGCCTTTGCAGCGTTGGCATTGGCTACTGTGCGGGCGGTGTAGGCTCCGCTGATTACGGCGATCCCATTAACCTGCTGCTGGCTGCCGGTACCATCATTATCATGGTCCTGCTCAACCATTTCTGCAGCAAGAACTTCCTTTCCAAGGCTTCTCCCCTCATCGCCATTCTGGTCATGAGCGCCGCGGCAGCCGCCTTTGGCAAGCTGGATCTTTCCCCCATTGCCGAAGAAGCCTGGATCCGTATTCCCCAGCCCCTGCACTTCGGCATCAAGTTTGAGCTTGGCCCGATCATCTCCATCTCCATCCTGTGCTTCATTGCCCTGGTTGAACTGATGGGCGACCAGACCACCGCTTCCATGCTGGCAAAGAACAGCCTGCCCACCAGCCATGAGACCAAGGGCGGCGTACTGGCCCAGGGCGTTGGCAGCGTTATCTCTTCCATGTTCAATATGGTTCCCGTCATCAGCGGCAGCGCCAATATCGGTCTGTGCGGTCTTTCCGGTGTTACCAGCCGCTATGTCACTGCCATCGCCGGCGGTGTAGTAGGTCTCTGCGGTCTCTGTCCCAAACTGTGCGCCGTGTTCTCCTGCATTCCCTCCGCTGTTTTGGGCGGCGTGGCCCTCTCCGCTTTCGGCACCATCCTGGTTTCCGGTATGAATGTCATCCATAATGGCGGCCCGCTCACGGCCCGTACCACCACCATCGTGGCCATTTCTCTGGCTGTCGGCGTTGGCTTCAGCGCGGCTCCTGATGCTTTGGCAGCGCTGCCCTTCTGGGCCTCCAGCCTGCTCAGCGGCGTACCCGGCACCGCCATCACCGCTGTTGTTCTCAGCCTCATCCTGCCTGAGAAAAAGGAAGAAAAGGCCGCCTGATCCCGGCGAAAGGAGAAAACATTATGAAAACTGTACTGTACCAAAATGCCGATTGGATCATCACCATGGATGAGGAGCGCCGCCGCTACCGTCATGCGGATCTGCTCATCAGCGGCAAAGAGATCAAGGCCATCGGCAAAAACCTCAAGGACACCCTTGGCGATACCGTCACCATCGATGAAGTAGTAGATGCCAGCGGCCGCGTTATCCTGCCCGGCTTTGTCAATACACATCATCACACCTGGCAGACTCTTATCCGCAACATTAAGGCCACACAGGGTCTGCGGCTGGAGCCATGGCTCACCACCATGTACGAGATCTATAAGGACCTGAACACTGATGTAGCCCGTGCCGGTGTGTATGTGGCGCTGGGCGAGGGACTGAAAACCGGTATCACCACCTCCAATGACCTGTGGTATCCCCACCCCGTCGGCGTTACCTGCCTGGTGGATGCCGAGATTGAAGCGGCCAAGGAACTGGGCATCCGCTTCCATCCGGTGCGCAGTTATCACTCCGTCACCAGCGATATTGTCCCTCCCGAGGTGGTGGACAGCATCGAAGGCGTTATGGGCGATGCCGAGCGCCTAGTAAAGAAGTACCACGATCCTTCCCGTTTCTCGATGTGTCAAGTCGGCATCGGCCCCAGCATCGCCTATTATGAAACGGAAGAAATCGTCCGTGCTACCATCGATCTGGCCGAAAAGCTGGACATCAAAGTGCATGGACACCTGGCGGAAAGCCGCGGCGAAGTCGCCTTTGTGGAGGAACACTACGGCTGCCGGCCCGCCGAATGGTTCCGTCGTCACGATCTTTTGGGCGACCGCTTCTACTACGCCCACTGCATCCACCTTAACGATGAGGAGGTACAGCTGATGGCGGATACCAACACCGGTATTTCCACCTGCCCCATCTCCAATATGTACCTCAGCTCCGGCTCCTGCCGGATCCCCGACCTGCTGCGTGCCGGTGTCAAGCGCTTCGGCATCGGTGTGGACGGCGCTGCCAGCAGCAACTCCGCCAGCATGATGGAGGAGATCCGTGTCAGCTACCTGCTCAACCGTCTTAGCTGGGGCGATGATTCCATCGGCTGCGAGGACATTCTGTACCTGGCCACTGCCGGCGGCGCTGCCGCCCTGGGCCGTAACGATATCGGTCATCTGGCGCCCGGCATGGCGGCGGATTTCACCCTGATGAACTGGAACCAGCTGCAGTATGCCGGCGGTTGCAATGACCCCGTAGACTGCATCGTTCTCAGCGGTGATGCCCGCATGATCGAAACCGTCGTGGTCAATGGCGAAACCGTTGTAAAGAACGGTCGCCTGACCAAAGTGAACGAGGAAGAAAAACGGGACTACGCAGCCGCAGTGGGCCGTGAGCTGCTCACCAAAGCTTCTGCCCGTATCCCCGGTCTCAAGGCTGACCTTGTATGATTTGATCTTCCCTTCTGACCTCCTCAAATAACCTCTATACAGCACAGCAGTCCCCGGCCGTCATGGCCGGGGACTGCTTGCATTAGGCATTCAATCATTGGTGTCCCTAATGAGACTCTTATACGCCCTGATATTACAAAAGAAAATAATTTAACAATTTTCCATTCAGATTATTCATCATAAAGCGTTATTTTTCGACAAAGATTTCTTGATTTTCAGCCAAAAATGCTATATTACAGAATTAACAATAAATCTTATATAGAAAGGGTAATTTTTGTGCGCGAACCAAATACGGAAGAAATGACAATGTCGAAATTCTATGCGGCAGTCGGGGGAGACCTTTCCGATGTGCTGGAGCGGCTGGAGGATCTAGACATTGTCAAATTTTATTTACCGGAATTTGAGAATGATCCCTCCTACGAGGGGCTGATGCAGAGTCTGAAGAATGGCGACCTGCAAAGCGCCTTCCGTGCGGCGCACACACTAAAGGGCATCGGTTATAATTTGGGTCTAAACCGGCTGGGGAACCGCGCAGCAGCCCTTTGTGAAGTACTGCATACTGGGAGCGTCCCCGCACCGGAATTACTGCGGCAGTTGACAGAGGAATACTGCTGTGTGATCGATGCGATCCATGAGCTGAAAAGCGAAATTTAAGTAGTAATTCAAATGATCAAGGGTTTTCTCTTCCAATTTCTCGGTAAAGCGCGCCAAAATCAATGTTTGGCCCATTTTCTCCCCTTATTCTGCTACAATCAAGACACCAAAGTGGAAAGCACCGAACCAGGTGTTTTTTAAGAGAGTATTGAGGAGGAAAGAACTATGGTAAACTATTATGTGATCAGCAAGAACGAGAAAGCGGTCGGCCAGGGCGGAGAAACCCTGTACGGGGTATGTGCCTGCACCCTGCACGATGGCGTTATGGAAGTGCAGAACTGCATCTACGGCATATCCGGTGATCTGGCCTGGCTAAAGACGCTGCGGGGTAAACTGAATGACGGCGAGGTGGACCCGGTGCATCTCGGCGATATTATAGCGGATGAACTGTACATGAGGGCGCATTGACTGTGCCCTCTCATCCGGGAAGGACCTGTTTTTATGCGTTTGGCAATTTGTGATGACAATGAGCTGGAACGGAGAATCTTGCACAGCCTGCTTAAAAAATACTTTTCCGAAGCATCCATCAACTGCGAATTCACCTTATATGACCGCGGAACAACACTTTACTATGATATTATGGATGGAATGGAGTTTGATATCATCTTCCTCGACCTGTTCATGGAGGATTCCTTCGGCCTGACAATCGCGAAAAGTCTGCGGGAGCTCTTCTACCGTGGCAGAATCGTATTCTGCACCGCCAGCGCCGATTATGCACTGGAAAGCTACAGCGTCTATGCCTCCGGATATATCGTAAAGCCGTACCGGATTAAGGATATCCGGCACACGCTGGATTGGCTTCTGCCGGAATACCAAAGCGGCAGCTATGGGCTTGTGCAAAAATCCTCGATCAAATTTATCCCGGTCAATGAGATCATGTATGTAGAAAGCAGCAATACAAAGTGCATCCTGCACCGGGCGGATGGCCGCACCTACCATGTGTATAAAAAGCTGAATGAAATAGAGGCAGAGCTTAATGACGCACGGTTTTTGCGCTGCCACCAAAGCTACCTGGTCAATATGAATTATGTCAGCGAGGCCAATGACAGCTTCGTACTCCAAAATGGGGATATGGTACTCATCCGGGCAAAAAGCAAACGAATGATCCTGCAAAAGGTACTGGAATATAAGGAGAAAACATACAGAATGCGCGACTATTTATCGAAGCACAGCATGGTGTGACAACTTTGCCGTAAAAAAGCTGCTGCTCCACGATGGCCTGCAAAGCGGGTAAAATTATTGCAAAGAAATAGCACAGGGCGGAAAAGACATCGAGGCCGTTCTTGTGAAGCGCAATCATTCGCATAGCACTACTATGTAAAATAGAAAGGGGGGTTCTCGTGCCCACCATTGTTGCCCTGGGCGAAATGCTCATTGACTTTGCCCCGGTGGCTGCCGACGCTGCCGGATACCCAACGCTAAAGGCCCAGCCGGGCGGTGCGCCCTGCAATTTCCTCGCCGCATTGCAAAAATACGGCTGCTCCACCGCAATGATCGGGAAGGTCGGGGACGACCGCTTTGGCCGCCTGCTCGTTAAAACCGCCGCCGATTGCGGCATTGCCACCGAGGGCATCGTAATGGACGCTTCGGTCTTCACGACCATGGCATTTGTCACGCTGGATGCCGAGGGAAACCGGGAATTCAGCTTTGCCCGCAAGCCCGGCGCCGATACCTGCCTGACCGAGCACGAGGTGGATTACAGCCTGATCGACGCCTGCCGGGTGTTCCATTTCGGCACATTAAGTCTAACGGATGATCCCGCGCGAACCGCGACCCAAAAGGCGGTGGCATACGCCAAAGCGCGGGGCAAGCTCATCAGCTTTGACCCCAACCTGCGCAAACTGCTTTGGCCGGACGACGCCGCGGCAGCAACGCAGATGGAGTGGGGACTGCATCAAGCGGATATCGTCAAAATCAGCGATGAAGAAGTGGATTTCCTGTGGCACACCACTCCGGCGGCAGCGGCGCAAAAGCTGCTGCGGGAGTACGGCGTCCGCCTTGTTTATGTCACCATGGGCCCCCGGGGCTGCTATTTTGCCAACCGCAGCGGCAGCGGCACGACCGCCTGCCCCACCGGCGTCCATGTGTTGGATACCACGGGAGCCGGGGATATCTTCGGCGGCAGCGCCATGAGCCAAATGTTGAAGCTTGATAAAGCCCCGGAAGCGCTGTCGGCAGAGGAGATGTCCGCCATCACCCGCTTCGCCTGCTGCGCCGCCAGCCTCTCCACCCGCCACCACGGCGGCATCAACAGCATCCCGGAGGAGCAGGAAGTGCTGGAGCTTATGCGGCAGGGATAATGCCCGCAAACCCGCTTGAATACAACAAAAAAAGGCCCCCACTCTTTCGAGTAGGGGCTTCTGGTTGCAGAGGGAGGATTTGAACCTCCGACCTCCGGGTTATGAGGCAGTCTCAAGCACAAATCGGAGTCATTTCGGCTCCGATTTGTGCTTTTTACCACCGTTCGCTCGGCGGATTTTCCATTGTTTCCGTCCAGCCCTGCCTGCTTTTTTCGGATTCTGGGTCAAAAGTGGGTCAAGACCTTTTGAAATAGCACAAATATCGATAATATAAGTCACTTAGGTCTGTCTCCGGAGATAATGTCAGAAACACAATCGTAAAGAGATTAAAAAAACAAGAGGCAGCAGAAACGATAAATAAACATTGAAAAAGCATTGAAAATATGGTACTCTTGCCCTGTAGAAATTGTACCTCGCTGGTATGTAAACAATAAGGAGAACACCCGTGCGTTACACTGTAAAAGACCGCGAATTTTTTAGTCAGCCGGCTGAAATACTTGCGCCGCAGCTTTTAGGAAAAACTTTGTGTCATAAGACAGATTGCGGCGAAGTTATCAGGCTCAAGATCTACGATGTGGAAGCCTATCCTACCAAAGATACAGCCAATTATGGATGTGCAGCAGACGGTGGATTTAAACCAGCCACATCGCATACCGCACCATTGTTTCAGTTGGGGGGGAGCTGCTGTATTTACGGAGGAATGCTTCTAATCGTCTGCGGACGTGAAGGCGAGCCAGATAATGTGTTAATTCGCGGAGCCGCAGATACGGAAAATCGATATGATGGTCCCTTAAAGGTCTCTGGTGCGCTCAGACTAAATGAGAACAAACAGATACATGGCTCAGATCTTTTGACCTCAGACATGCTGTGGATTGAAACAGACAGAGCTATCGGCTCTGTTTGCAAGACAATACGTCAAGGGTTAAGCCATAGAGTTAAAGAAGAAGACCGAGAAAAGCGTTGCCGATTTATCAAAATATAAGGAGGACAGAAAATTTATGAACATAAAGGACGACTTTATTCAAGCGATTGATTATATGATTCAATCGCCTTTCGTACAGAAAATCAATGGAATTGCGATACCAGACGAATGGGGACCTACGCAGACTTTGCATGCAACTGGAAAATTTGATAATGTTGTTGCAAAAGAGATATGCGACTCCGCCTATATGCTTTCTGACATTAAAAAAGAGCTTGGAGCAGCACGGGACGCTATCACAATAGCAGGGCAGGACGCACCGGAACTGTGTATGGAGGCGTTGAGGGAGCATTTAGGCGACACCTCAGCCATGCAGAGTGAATTGAAGCCTATCCAGAAAGAACTTCAGGAACTTCCCAAAGTTGATGATGCGTTTATGGAAGCCTGCCGGGAAAAAGAACAATCCCTTATTGATGAACGGGAGGCAAAAAAGAGAGCGGTTCAAGAGAATTTTCAGAAATCTTCTAAACGAAAAATAACTCTAAGTGTTGTGTTTTCGGTTCTGTTTATGCTCTGGTTGATCGGAGGAATTATAGGGTACAAGATGGAATTGGGATATTCTTCGAATTCCGAATTTCATGCCAGCAATTTGGCAGCAAGTGCTGGCATGGCAATCATTGGTGCATTTGGTACTCTCTGCAGTTTTTTACAGGGGTGAAATTATTAAATGCACGTAAAAAAATACAAAATACTGGTACTTACCCCGAAAAGGTTGAAAAGCTCTTAGAGGAAATAGACGAATCACATAACTCAATGATTGTGGATGTCCGTAAGCAAATGGAAAAAGGCTATGATAAAGACTCTGCTCTCTACATAAAAATAGAAAGTCTAAAGCTGAAAATGGCACTTATCGAGGATGCATATAAAGCAAAAATTAAAAAAACTGAGAACTTTGAAGCTATCCTAAAAGAACCTTTTCAAAAAGCTCCGCCGCTTTTACAGCGTGCAATTGATAATATGGATTCCCTCGTTGCTTGGGCAACGAATTATATGCGCGATAAAGAAACTCGGCAACATAATGCAATGATGCAGTCTATCGAGCAAGATAGGCTGGAAGCCCAAGAGATGGCTAACCGCAAGCAAAATGAATTGTTAAAGCAACAGGCAGACGCAGCAGCACGGCAAGCAAAAGATACTGCAGAAATAAAAAAGCGGATGCAAAATGAGCGGTACGGAGATTACTGGAAGAGTAAGTAATTGGCAAGATAGGAATCACTATCGGCAGACATACCATGCAAGTGCAGAAGACTTCGTGTAGGGCATGAAAACTGGAGTTTCTGCAGATGCGAAAAAAGATTACGCAGCCCAGCGGGGCCGCGATGCCTTGGAACAGCGACGCGCATGAGCGCTACCGATGTGAAAGCCATTGAGGAACTTCGCCAGCTGCCCAATACGCAGATCAAGGTCAGCTACAACACCAAGACGACCCGGCTCCACGCCAAGGCGTATATTTTCTACCGCGAAACCGGCTTCACGACGGCCTATGTGGGCTCCTCCAATCTTTCCAATGCCGCACCAGCGGGTTGGAATGGAATACGAAGGTCACAAGGCGTGACCTGCCCGAAACCATTGATAAGATCGCTGCGACCTTCGAGTATTACTGGAACGACCGGGAATTTGAATATTATGCAGAGGATCAGCGGGAGCGCTTGGCACGGGCGCTGAAGGCAGAAAAATACTTCGACACCAACAATGCCGAAGTTTATACCATGGATATTAACCCCTATTCCTACCAGCAGGAAATACTGGACCGGCTAGAGGCGGAGCGTACTATTCGCGGCTATACCCGCAATCTGGTGGTGGCTGCCACCGGTACCGGCAAGACGGTCATTTCCGCGCTGGACTATAAGCGCTTTTGCAGGCAGAATCCGAATCGGCCCTGCCGCCTGCTGTTTGTGGCACACCGGGAGGAGATCCTCAAGCAGAGCCTGTACGCCTTCCGCGCGGTGCTCAAGGACGCCAATTTCGGTGAGATGTTTGTGGGCAGCTATAAGCCGGAGAGCATCGACAACCTGTTTCTGGCCATTCAAACCTTCAATTCCCAGAGCTTTACGGAAAAGACGACCGCCTATTTTTACGATTATATCATCGTGGACGAGTTCCACCATGCGGCGGCGCCGACCTACCAGAAGCTCTTGTCCTACTATCAGCCGAAGATATTGCTGGGTCTGACCGCTACCCCGGAGCGCATGGACGGCAAGAGTATCCTGCCCTATTTCGGCAACCGCATTGCGGCGGAGATCCGTCTGCCGGAGGCCATCGACCGCAAGCTGCTCTGTCCGTTCCAGTATTTCGGCGTCACCGATACGGTGGACCTGGACACACTGAAATGGAGCGCCGGCGGCTATGATAGGGGAGAGCTGTCCCGCGTCTATACCATCAGCGGCGCCATCGCCAACCGCCGTGCCGACCATGTGGTGACATCGCTGCTGAAATATGTGACCGATATTGATGACGTGAAGGGGCTGGGCTTCTGCGTTTCGGTAGAGCACGCGGAATTCATGTGCCAGTACTTTAATGACCACCATATCCCCTCCATGTTCCTGACCGGAAAATCCACCGATGAGGAAAGAAGGACCGCCAAGCATCGCCTGATAACGGGCGAGGTGCGGTTCATCTTCGTCGTGGACATCTACAACGAGGGCGTAGATATTCCGGAAGTCAATACGGTTCTTTTTCTGCGCCCCACCGAATCCCTGACAATCTTCTTGCAGCAGCTGGGACGTGGTCTGCGTCTATCCGAGGACAAGGAATGCCTGACCGTGCTGGACTTCATCGGTCAGGCAAATAGAAAATACTATTTTGAGGATAAGTTTGCGGCGCTGCTGTCGAATACCACCCGCAGCGTGAGCCGTGAAATTAAAGATGGTTTTGTGTCCGTCCCCAAGGGCTGCTATGTCCAGTTGGAGAAGAAGGCGGCCAAATACATTTTGGAGAATATCCGCGCGTCCTATGGCAATACGGCTGGGTTGGTGGCTCGCGCAGCCTCCTTCACGGAGGACAGCGGGTTGGATCTGACACTCAAAAACTTCTTGGATTACTACCATCTCGATCCGAGAGCAATTTACAAGTTCTCTTCCTTCTCTCGCATTTGTGCCAGAGCGGATGCCATCGAGGACTTTTCGGAGCCGCTGGAGGACATCCTGACCAAAGCGTTTGCAAAGCTTGCTGTGGCTGATTCCCGCCGCTGGATTTCGTTCCTGCTGAATGTCCTTCCGTGCCTTGACAACATTGATTTTTCGGCGCTCCCGGATGCGGAAAAGCGGATGATGCAGATGTTTTACATCACCGTCTGGGGTAAGGCTGTGGAGGACTGGGACGACGAAGAGGTGCTTAGTAACCTCTATGCCCTGTCTGACAGCACAGTTCTGCACGGTGAGCTCTTGGAGCTGCTGCGTTATCGCTTCGAGCAGATCGACTTTATCGACGAGCCGGTTGATCTGGGCTTTGACTGTCCGCTGGATCTGCACTGCACCTATACCCGCGACCAGCTCTTGGTAGCGCTGGACTTTATGAAGCCGTCCACCGTTCGTGAGGGCGTGAAGTGGCTGCCGGAGAAAAACATCGATGTGTTCTTTGTGACGCTGAACAAGGCGGACAAGGACTATTCGCCAACCACCATGTACAACGATTATTCCATCAATGAGAGCTTGTTCCATTGGCAGAGCCAGAGCACCACGGCGGAGAATTCGCCCACCGGTCAGCGCTATATCCATCATAAGGAGCGCGGCAGCAGGGTGCTGCTGTTTGTCCGTGAGTTTAAGGCAGACCGCATGACCGGCGGCGCGGAAGCGTACACCTATCTGGGCACGGCGAACTACGTGAAGCACACGGGCAGCAGGCCGATGAATATCACCTGGCAGCTGGACCGCCCGATCCCGGCGAAGTTCCTCAAAAAGACGAACAAGCTGGTGGTGGGGTGAGGGAGAGGATATAGATCGCGGATCCTATCCTATTAGGGACATCCTCTGCTATCGCATAAAGGACGCCAATGCAGCGCAAATGCTAACAATAAGCATCCCGGAGGAAATGACAACATGTGTAAACGCAAATCGAAGCCCATACGCAAATCAAATAACAGCCGTTTTTGGCTCTTCAGAGTCGCGCAGCTGCTCTTTGTGGCTGCGTCGGTTGTGTGCACTTTATGCAAAATCATCTGTCTGGAGGAATTGCAGAGCGCCATTGGCGTTGCGATGCAAATAATCACGGCGCTTGCTGCTGTCGTAATCTCAATCATCGGGATCTCGATTTCTCTGCAAAACGAGGAGGTCTTTGGGACCAAAACCACAAAGCTATATAATTTGAGGTCAGAAAAGCACTACTCTGTTAAATGCATCGTTATTATATCCATTGCGCTGTGTACGCTTTCTACCATCTTTTATCTGGGCAAGTGGTTCTGGATGGTTCTCGGTATGCTGGCGGCGACTATTGTATTTTTGCTGCAAGTAGTTTGTTCCGAAGTTCCAATTATGTTGCACCTGCAGCCGGGAAAAACACCCGTGCGTTTGTTATCATTTCGGATGCCCTGCGATATGAGGTCGCTGCCGAACTAACCGAACGTATTCTGCATGGCACGAAAGGGACAGCCGAGCTGGAATCCATGCAGGCAATTTTCCCCACCGTCACCAAATTCGGTATGGCGGCACTGCTGCCCGGTAGGACCTTATCCGTTGATGAGGGGATGAATGTTCTGGTGGATGGGCGCCCGACCCGTTCCACCGCAGAGCGCAATGCTATTTTGACTGCTGCTGACCCAAGTAGTGTCGCTATACAGTCCAAGGACCTTTTTGCGATGAAAAAAGAGGAGCGCCGCGAACTGACGGTCGGCAAGGACGTTATCTACATCTACCATAATTGGATCGATGCTACCGGGGATAAAGCATCTACCGAAACCAAGGTATTTGATGCATGCGAAACCGCCATTCAGGAAATCATCAGCATTCTTCGCATTATTATCGGCGATTTAAGCGGAACAAATATATTCGTTACTGCTGACCACGGATTCTTATATTCCTACCGGCCGCTCGTCGAAAGTGACAAGCTGGATCGAAAGGCGTTCTCCGGGGAGGTGCTGGAGCTGGGACGGCGTTATGCGCTTACCGCGTCGGATACGGAAGCAGAGCATCTTTTGCCGATCTGCCTGGCGCATGAACTGGACGGGGCTTCTATCAAGGGCTTTGCTCCGCAGGATACTATCCGCATGAAGGTTCAGGGTGGCGGAGAGAATTATGTCCACGGTGGTATCAGCCTGCAAGAATTAGCGGTGCCGGTAATTGCCTTCAAGAATATCCGCGCATCCTACAAGAATTATGTTGAGGTCAAGAATGCCGAGCTGAAGCTATTGAGTGAAAGTCGAAAGGTCTCCAATTTGATCTTCTCCTTGGAGTTCCATCAGCGCCAGCCGGTAGGCGATAAGATCCAGCCATGCACCTATTCTATCTATATGGCGGACGATACGGGCGCACTGGTCAGCGACCGGCAAACGGTAATCGCAGATAAATCCAGCAAGAATGCGGCTGACCGGGTGTTCCGTGTCCGCTTTAACCTGAAAGCAGGAACCTATGATAAGAATAAGGTCTACCACTTGGTGATTACCAACGACATTGACCGTGAAGAACTTGAGTTCCACATCGACATCGCCTTTGCCGATGATTTTGGGTTTGATCTGTGAGGTGACAAAAATGGATGAACAGATGTTGAGCAGCATAACCGACGATAAAAACGCCTTGATCGACCAAAAGCTGCGCGGGGTGTTTGATGGGCGCATTGTCCGCAAGGATCTGACCAAGAAGATTAAGGAAGGCGCCAATGTCCCCGTCTATGTGCTGGAATTTCTATTGGGTCAGTATTGCAGTGCCGATGACCCGGAGATCGTAGCAAGCGGCGTCGAAAACGTTAAGAAGATCCTTGCCGAAAACTACGTACGTCCCGATGAATCGCAAAAGATCCTCTCTATGCTGCGGCAGCGCGGTAGCTTTACCGTCATTGATAAGATCACGGTCAACCTGAATATTAGGTGGGATTGCTACGAAGCCGAGTTTTCCAATCTCGGCATTAAAGACGTCCCCATTTCGGAGGACTATCCCTCGAAATATGACCGTCTGCTCTGCGGCGGCATATGGTGCATTGTGCAGCTGGAATATGAGTACAATGAGGAAGAAAAAATGGTTTCTCCCATCCATATTCGTAAGCTGACCCCCATTCAAATGCCTCATGTTGATATCACAGAGCTGAAGGAGGGGCGCAAGGCCTTCACCCAGGAAGAGTGGATGACGGTCATGCTTCGTTCCATCGGAATGGAGCCGGATAAGCTGACCGAGAGGGAAAAATGGCTGCTGCTTGCCCGTATGCTGCCGCTGGTGGAAAATAACTTTAACCTTTGCGAGTTGGGGCCCCGCAGTACCGGAAAATCCCACTTATACAAGGAGATCTCCCCCAACAGCATCCTTGTTTCGGGCGGACAAACCACCGTCGCCAATCTGTTCTACAACATGGCCAGAAAGGCCGTAGGGCTTGTCGGCTTGTGGGACTGTGTGGCATTTGATGAGGTTGCCGGCATTTCCTTTAAGGATAAGGACGGCATTCAGATCATGAAGGACTACATGGCGTCTGGCTCCTTTGCCCGCGGCAAGGAGGAAAAAGCAGCCTCGGCTTCAATGGTTTTCGTCGGCAACATCAATCAAAGCGTTGATGTACTGCTTAAAACCTCCAGCCTGTTTGACCCGTTCCCGCCGGAAATGGGCACCGATACGGCATTTCTTGATCGAATGCACTGCTACATCCCCGGCTGGGAAATCCCTAAATTCCGCCCCGATTACTTTACCGATGACTATGGCTTTATTACCGATTATCTCGCCGAATTTGTGCGGGAGCTGCGAAAGGAGCAGCACGGTGATGCCTTGGATAAGTATTTCCGCCTTGGCAAAAATCTCAACCAGCGGGATACCATTGCTGTCCGTAAAATGGTCGGCGGTTTTATCAAGCTGCTTTATCCTGATGGAGAATATACCAAGGAGCAGCTGGAGGAGATTCTCAAGCTTTCGCTGGAGATGCGCCGCCGCGTCAAGGAACAGCTTAAAAAGCTGGGTGGCATGGAATTCTACGATGTCAACTTCTCCTATATTGATAATGAAACCTTTGAGGAGCATTATGTTTCCGTACCGGAGCAGGGTGGAGGCAAGCTGATCCCGGAGGGCATCGGGAACCCCGGTCAGGTCTACACCATATCCCAGGGAAAATCCGGCATGATCGGCGTTTATCGTCTGGAATCCCAAATGCTTCCCGGTAGTGGAAAGCTGGAAAAGACTGGCGTCGGTTCCGTTTCCAAGAGCAAGGAAGCAATCAATACTGCCTTCAATTATCTTAAAGCGAATGCCAGTCGGATCAGCGGCGCCATCAGTACCACATCAAAGGATTATATTATCAACTATCAGGATCTGCAGGGCATCGGTATGACCGATAAGCTGGCGCTGCCAACCCTGATCGCGCTGTGCTCCATTGCCTTGGCAAAGCCGACAACAAGCAGCCTCGCCGTTCTCGGGGATATCAGCATTGCAGGAACGATGCTGAAGGTCGATGAACTTGCCAATACCTTGCAGGTTTGTTTGGATAGCGGCGCCAAAAAGGTTTTGCTGCCCATCACCTCTGCAGCGGATCTCGGCACGGTTCCGCCGGAGCTGATCGGCTGTTTTAACCTCATTTTCTACCAAAGCCCGGAGGACGCTGTATTTAAGGCGCTCGGTGCGGAATAAGTCGGTAAAGGGGGCTGTTCCCATAGCAAGACACGGAAAAAGCAGCAAGAGTAGCCGCTCTGAACCGCTTAATTCTTTTGCTCGATCTTACGGCAGCGGCAACACTGGGTTACATTGCTGCCACACACCGTGAAAAGCAAGGGAGAAATCGTAGCCGGAATATGCAGTCGCCGATGCTGCAATGGGGCTTGGCAAGCTAAATACGACCGATGATGTGTTGAAGCTTGGCGGAATGCTTGGTGCCATAGGCGCTTTTGATGCTGATGATGGACCGCCCTATTCTGCAAGTCATACCCGCTACGCCTGGCACCTCAATTGTGAGGACGGCTCTGATTACGGCATCGACCCTGCCGAATATGAAACTCGGACGGAGTATAATCATGCCCTCTGTGCAGCAAAGCAGAGGGATAATGAACCTGTATCAAAGCCATCGCCCGGCAAAGCAGCCCCATCGGCACAGGAAAAGGAAAGCCGGCCCATCGCAAAGAAAACAGTAGTCATGTGCCGGGTATCACTGCTGCAATCTGGGCAAAACAAAGACTATCTTGCCAACGATGAACCGCTAAAGGTCGGTGACTGTGCAAAATAATGACGGCAAAACGGAGGACGGTATCATTCTTTCCATCGAGCAGCGCACTGCAGATACCGCCGCAGATCCTTGCAAAGCAGGTAAAATTATTTCAAAGAAATAGCGCGGGACGGAAAAGACGTCGAGGCCGTTCTTGTGAAGCGCAATCATTTGCATATGCGCTACTGTGCAAAATAGAAAGGGGTTTTCTCATGCCCACCATTGTTGCCCTGGGCGAAATGCTCATTGACTTTGCCCCGGTGGCTGCCGACGCTGCCGGATACCCAACGCTAAAGGCCCAGCCGGGCGGTGCGCCCTGCAATTTCCTCGCCGCATTGCAAAAATACGGCTGCTCCACCGCAATGATCGGGAAGGTCGGGGACGACCGCTTTGGCCGCCTGCTCGTTAAAACCGCCGCCGATTGCGGCATTGCCACCGAGGGCATCGTAATGGACGCTTCGGTCTTCACGACCATGGCATTTGTCACGCTGGATGCCGAGGGAAACCGGGAATTCAGCTTTGCCCGCAAGCCCGGCGCCGATACCTGCCTGACCGAGCACGAGGTGGATTACAGCCTGATCGACGCCTGCCGGGTGTTCCATTTCGGCACATTAAGTCTAACGGATGATCCCGCGCGAACCGCGACCCAAAAGGCGGTGGCATACGCCAAAGCGCGGGGCAAGCTCATCAGCTTTGACCCCAACCTGCGCAAACTGCTTTGGCCGGACGACGCCGCGGCAGCAACGCAGATGGAGTGGGGACTGCATCAAGCGGATATCGTCAAAATCAGCGATGAAGAAGTGGATTTCCTGTGGCACACCACTCCGGCGGCAGCGGCGCAAAAGCTGCTGCGGGAGTACGGCGTCCGCCTTGTTTATGTCACCATGGGCCCCCGGGGCTGCTATTTTGCCAACCGCAGCGGCAGCGGCACGACCGCCTGCCCCACCGGCGTCCATGTGTTGGATACCACGGGAGCCGGGGATATCTTCGGCGGCAGCGCCATGAGCCAAATGTTGAAGCTTGATAAAGCCCCGGAAGCGCTGTCGGCAGAGGAGATGTCCGCCATCACCCGCTTCGCCTGCTGCGCCGCCAGCCTCTCCACCCGCCACCACGGCGGCATCAACAGCATCCCGGAGGAGCAGGAAGTGCTGGAGCTTATGCGGCAGGGATAATGCCCGCAAACCCGCTTGAATACAACAAAAAAGGCCCCCACTCTTTCGAGTGAGGGCTTCTGGTTGCGGAGGGAGGATTTGAACCTCCGAAGGCCCTCTTGCGGTGCCCGTCTCATTGCTCGCTTATGCGTCGCACTCGCCGGCCGCTGCGCCAAATTCTTCTCCCTACATCCGCCACTGGCGGCGGTCGAAGAATTTGCCCCGGGTTAACCCTCCGGTCGAAGGTTCAAACCCCATTTTACAGCAAAAAACAATCCCCCGACCAAATGGTCGAGGGATTATTTCTGGTTGCGGAGGGAGGATTTGAACCTCCGACCTCCGGGTTATCGCTTCGCGCCTCTTGCGGTGCCCGAAAAAATCTTCGCGCTATTCGCCCGCTCGATTTTTTCGACCGCTGCGCAAACGCCCTCCTCGCTGTATCCGCCGCCGGCGGCGCTCGAGGGCGTTTCCCAACGAGCCACGCTCATCGGTCTCATAACCCAGAGTTGTAGATGCAAACTTTCTCTGCAAACATAAAAATATTCCTCACTCAAAATGAGTGAGGAATACTTTTCTGGTTGCGGAGGGAGGATTTGAACCTCCGACCTCCGGGTTATGAGCCCGACGAGCTACCGAGCTGCTCTACTCCGCGATATAAGGCACCTCTTCCGGGTGCCATATCATATTAGCACAGTTGAAGGCCCCTGTCAAGGGGAATTTTCGCCGCAGCAGAAGATTACTCCTCCGGTGCGTCTTCGTGCTCTTCGCCGCCCAGGTATTCTACCAGGTCCTCATCATCCAGTTCCTCGGTGCAGGCGGTGTGGTGACGGCGCAGCAGCACCATTACAGCGGCGGCCGCTCCCAGCAGGGCCACCAGCATGGCAATTACAGTGCCCCAGCAGCATTTGCATTTTTTGTTTTTCATCCGTTGTTTGTCTCCTTTCCGCGGCAGCCTGCCGCATTCCGTCTATATTATAATCCTTTTTTCCGCAAATAGCAATGCGCCGCAAAAAATGTTTTGGCATTCTCTGCATTCTGTGGTATAATGCATTTATCTGTAGGATTTTAGCCGATCCTGCCGCGCTTTATTTCAGTCAAAGTCAAGGAGGCACTCCCATGAATCCCAATTCCTGCGAAGCCCTGCCCGGCAATTACCGCCAAACCCGCGAGATCGACTTTGTCAATCTTTCCCGGGAAAATATCATCGGTCTGCTGCTTACTCTCGTGCTGCTGGTCGGCCCGGTGCTGCTGGTTCTGCCCAGCCATCCCTTTACCCTGCTTTCTTCCGCCAAAAATACCGTCTTTTCCCTGATTTACTGCCTGGGCGCGTTCCTGCTTATGGTCGCTTCCATGCGCCTGCAGGCCAAGCTGCACGGCTTCTGCCTTTATAAAACATGCGGCTGCCCCGTTGAGTATGTTTCCATGGGATTTTATATTGTTGCCTGCACCGGCCGCATGTATGTCCGCCGCAACTCCTGGCTTACCGGCACCCTCATTCCCGCCGTTGTTTGGTGCGGATTGCTGCTGGCTGCCGCTTTTGCCGTTTCGGAGCAGTGGTTCTGGATCCCGTTCCTGATGTTCCTCGTTTCCCTTTCCGGCTGGGCCGGTAAATTTGTGGCCATTGCGGTGGTGCTGGGCCAGCCCGCCGGCAGCTACCTGCAGGATAACGGCGGCTCCATCAAGGTATATACCCCCGCGGAGGTTTGACCCATGGCATACTGGATGACACACCTGCGGGTAGCGGAAGCCCTGCTGCGCTGCCTGCCGGAGGGGATCTCCCTCCCCCATTATTACGCCGGTTCCATTGCGCCGGATTGCGGCCGCACCGAGTGGAATGAGGACGGTACACCGCGTTATCTCCCTGGCCGGGTGGTGACCCACTGGCTGAAGAAAGATGAAGCACTGGACCGCTGCCTCATTGATTTTGAGGGCTTCTACAATGCAATGATGCCCCAGGCGGCCGATGATGGGGCCCGTGCCTTCTACTGGGGCTACTATATCCACCTTATTACTGATGCCATGTGGCAGGAACGGGTGCTGCGTCCCCGCCGGGAATCCCTTGCGGATCCTTCCAAGGAGAACATTGCCGCCATGCGGGCCGATCTGAAGCTGGCCGATTTGGCCGATTATCGGGAAAATCCCCACTACCCTCCGCTGGAGATCCTGCGCAATACCCCCTCCTTCCCCAACCGCTACCTCGACTACTACACCGAGGACGACATTGAAAACCAGGTGCATGGCATTCCCCAGCGCCTGGCAGAGGAAGCCGCCACTGCTGAGGAAAGTCTTTGGCTTTCCCCGGAGGAGCGCGATGAGTTTATTATGTTTGCCACCGCCAAGTGCATGCAGATGGTGCGTGCCCACCTGGCTTAATTTATCCACCCACCGAAAGACCGCCTGCGGGCGGTCTTTTTCTCTCTGCACTCCCGGCATTTGTTGACACCGTACTTTACCGCATGGTAGAATGAAAATAGGCAATTTTCCCGATTCCAGCTCAATTTTTTAGCGAACCGAAAAGGAGGCTATGACCGTGAACCACATCAAAAAATGCTTGCTTCTGCTGCTTGCTGTTCTGCTGCTGTGCTCCTGCGGCGTCCAGGATACCCCCGCGCCCGATCCGCAGCCCGCCCCGGCCGAAAGCTGCACCATCAGCGGCTCCTTTACCGCCACCGTCCGGGATGTGATCCCCGATTACTGCCTGGATGACACCACTCCGCTTGTCGCTGTCGTAACAGAGTTCCAGTCCCAGCCCTTTACTGTGTATGTAGGGGAGGAGCTTGGTAAAAAGCTGCTGGAGGAGCAGAACGGCCAGCCTCTCGTTTTTACCGTAACACCCCTTACCGTTGACCGCAGCAGGGAGGAAGTGCAGAAGCTTTCGACCGCCTCTCTCCTGCGGGAATTCAACCTGCAAATCACCGATTGCCGCCCCGCCGAAGATGGTGAACTCGGGTTGGAAAGTCTGCACCTTACCATCGAATAATTTTACCGATAATATCCGCACTGCAACACCGCCTGGCTGTGGCGGTGTTTTTTATGCCATGGGGATGGTTGCTTCGGGAAAGACCGTGCCGGGCCAGGGAAGGGGCGCAGCCCGGCGGCTTTGCCGCCTAAGGCGCGGGCCCTGCGGGCCCGCGCCTACCGCCGCC
>OJOI01000287.1_pt1 | contig 36135 bp, 34 predicted proteins | sample 1598061 | NCBI WGS metagenome assembly OJOI01 (sample SAMN01915224, study PRJEB22387) | human gut metagenome | isolation source: stool | host: Homo sapiens | place: USA
TTTATCAATATTTAACTGGATTTAGACAAACAAAAAATCCAACCTTTCGGTTGGATAACTTGTTCTAAATGGTGGGTCTTGATGGGCTCGGACCATCGACCTCGTCCTTATCAGGGGCGCGCTCTAACCAACTGAGCTAAAGACCCATTCCTCAAGTGCGTTGGTAATTATATTCTTATTGCTATCAACATGCAAGTGTTTTTTTATCTTTTTGCAATTATTTTTGAGGTTTTCACCATTTAGAGCAAACTATATAACTAATTATTGGTAAATATAAAAAACCGCACCATATGGTGCGGTAGCTTGAAATTAATCTTGACTAGAATTCAGGATTATATCCAGAATTGTCTTCGCCGGGCTTTGCCATAGGTAATACTTCACCTGTGGAATCAGTTTGTTGATCTCCACTGAATTGATCGAGATAATCATCATGATATTCAGTGTCGGAGAATCCAGACTGGACTGAATAGAAGTCACTCTTGCTGAGACGTTCTTCAGCGACGAAGTTCTCACCAGCAGGAAGAGGATCTATTGTAGTTCCAGCAGGAATCAACTTACCCAACATGACGTTTTCCTTAAGACCTTTAAGTTCATCGACCTTACCTTTGATAGCAGCGTCAGTAAGAACTCTTGTGGTCTCCTGGAATGAAGCAGAAGACAAGAATGAAGTAGTATCCAAAGCAGCTTTGGTAACACCCAAAATCATAGGAGTTCCGACTGCAGGATTAAGACCATGAGCCAAAGCTTGTTGGTTCATAGCGGTAAACTCAGGCAAGTCTACACGGCTTCCGGAAATCATCTTGGTGTCTCCACCATCAGAAATCAACATCTTCTTCATCATTTGACGAACGATGACTTCCAAGTGCTTATCAGACAAATCGATACCCTGAGACTGGTAAACATTTTGTACCTGGTCGATAAGGTAACGCTCAGTCTTCTCAACACCACAAACATCCAATAACTTCTTAGGATCCTTAGATCCAATAGTTAATGCGTCACCAGCTTTAACGACATCTCCAACCTTTACAATGACATGAGAGTTGTAGTTACAGGTATAAGATTTATCGTTGTTAGGCAAGACACCTGTGATAGAGATGATATCTCTTCCGTTCTTATTGGTGATATCAGTTACGGTACCATCAATCTCAGTCATGATACATTCTCCCTTAGGATTACGGACTTCGAGTAACTCCTGAACACGAGGCAAACCTTGAGTGATATCACTACCTGCAGTTCCACCTTCGTGGAATGTACGCAAAGTCAACTGTGTACCAGGTTCACCGATTGATTGTGCAGCCATGATACCAACAGTATCACCAATCTTACACATCTCACCGGTAGCCATGTTAAGTCCATAACAGTGAGCACAAACACCATCCTTAGCCTCACAAGTCAATAGAGAACGAATCTCTACTCTTTCAAGGTCAGCTCCCTTAATTAATGAGCACTCAGCCTTATCGAGATAAGTGTTGGCAGGAATGATGACATTGCCATTCTTGTCACAAATATCGTGGCAAGAATAACGTCCATAACAACGATCAGCGACTGAGAGTTTCAACTTGTTCTTATCATCATACAATGCTTCGACCCAGAATCCATGATCACATCCACAATCGGTTTCACGGATGACGACAGAGTGAGAAACATCGACCAAACGACGTGTTAAGTATCCAGAGTCAGCTGTCTTCAAAGCTGTATCGGTCATACCTTTACGAGCACCGTGTGTAGCGGTGAAGTATTCGTTGACTGACATACCCATACGGAAGCAGTCTTTGACAGGAATTTCGATAATCTTGTTGTTAGGTCCAGCCATCAAACCTCTGGTACCAATCAACTGAACGAAGTTATTAACTGAACCACGAGCCTTAGCGTTAGCCATCATGAAGACAGGGTTACGACTCTCACGAGCCATTTTGTCCTTAACCTTATTAGTGATTTTATCCTTGGCCTTTGTCCAAATATCCAATGTCTCATTGTGACGAGAATCATCAGTGATAAGACCCATGTTAAAGAAATCGTTGATTTCGGCAACCTTCTTATCACCTTCAGCAAGAATTTCATCACGTCCTTCAACAGTGTTGATATCAGTGATAGAAATAGTTAATCCGAGCTTAGTACAATAATAGTAACCAGTATCCTTGATCTTATCCAACAACCAAGATGTACGTTTAGACTTATATCTCAAGAACAAAGCATTGATAATAGCAGAAAGCTCTGATTTATCCACAGGTTTGGTAGGATTCCAATGATTCTTAAGGTAATCCTTGATGTCTGTTCCCTTAGGAACGAAGAACCAATCAATTCCAACAGGAGTTGATTTCAACTCACCTTTGCAATGAGAAGGCGCGTCGTTGACATATGGGAAGTCTGAAGGGAACATATCGTTGAAGATAAGCTTTCCGACAGTAGTAATCAAATACTTGCTATTTTGCTCTTCAGTAAATACTCCATACTTTCCTAAAGACTCAGCTGGAATTGCAATACGGTTATTTGTATGAACGACACCAGTTTGATAAGCACGCATAACTTCATCGAAGTTACGGAACACGTGACCATCCATTCTGGCAAATCTTTCAAATTTCTCAGCTTCCTCAACATCACCACGATTTCTAGCAGCATCAGCTTGGCTCAAGAAATCATCTGGAGTTTGCTCAGAAGTCAAATAGTAATGACCGACATCGACGTCCTGAACAGGAATAGCTATAACCTTTGCGTCACGAGGAGAAAGAATATTTCTCGAGGAAATCATCAAATCGAAAGCTTCTTGTTGAGCCTCTCTAGAAAGAGGAACGTGGACAGCCATTTGGTCACCATCGAAGTCAGCGTTGAAACCAGGACAGACCAATGGATGCAATCTCATAGCTCTTCCGTCGACCAAAACAGGTCTGAAGGCTTGAATACCCAAACGGTGCAATGTAGGAGCACGGTTCAAGAGAACAGGGTGATTAGGAACAATCTTTTCCAAAACATCATAGACTCTATCATCGTATCTTGTAATCATCTGCTCGGCAATCTTGATGTTGGCAGCATACTTATCCTTCATGAGCTCGCTCATGATGAATGGCTTGAAGAGTTGAATTGCCATCTCACGAGGCAAACCACACTCATCCAATCTCAATTCAGGTCCGACACAAATGACTGAACGTCCAGAATAGTCAACACGCTTTCCTAACAAGTTCAAACGGAAACGTCCTTGTTTTCCTTTGAGTGTAGAAGACAAAGATTTCAAAGGACGACCAGATACACCAGTAAGAGGCTTGTTGTTTCTTCTTCCATTATCGATCAAAGCATCAACAGCTTCTTGAACCATACGTTTTTGGTTAACCAAAATGACTGTAGGAGCTTTTTGATCCATCAATCTCTTCAACAAAGAGTTACGAGTGATAACACGACGATACAATTCGTTGATATCTGAAGTTGCATAACGTCCACCATCCAATTGAAGCAATGGACGAAGATCAGGAGGAGTTACAGGAATAACATCGAGAATCATCCATTCAGGCTTATTCTTAGAATTGCGGAAGGATTCTACAACATCCAAACGTTTCATAAGCTTGATACGCTTTTGATTCTTAGGATCAGGATATGATCTAATAGCTTTTTCAATTGTTTCAAATTCTACGTCGAGCTTGGATTTTCCAGTTACAGAATCGATATTTTCAGGATCGAGTTCATGGAGCAAAGTCTTAACAGCATCAGCTCCCCAACCAAACTCAGCACCGACCAACTTCTTAATGAAGCGAGCAGCAGTTTCAAAATCATAAGGTTCATTCTCATGAGCCATGCTATTGATCAAACGTTGACACTTCTTATAATCATCAGTTTCAGTTTGTTTAGGATCGATAACAGGATTTTCTCCCTCCATGAAACTCTTTAAAATTTCTTGGAATATATCACGTCCTGCTCTTTCATCCAAAACTTGTTTCTTTTGAAGCAAGTTGTGATCAAGACAGTATTGGCCAGGATTCAAAACAATATGGGATTGGAAATATACGACTTCTTCCAAATCCTTTGGAGGAACATCCAAAATCAAAGCAATCTTGGAAGGTGTTCCCTTGAGGTACCAAATATGAGTACAAGGACAAGCGAGGGTAATATAACCCATACGCTCACGACGGACAGACTTAGAAGTTACTTCAACACCACATTTATCACAAACTGTTCCAGAGTAGGAATTCTTCTTGTACTTTCCACAGTGACATTCGTAACTCTTTGCAGGTCCGAATATCTCTTCAGCAAAAAGTCCTTCAGGTTCAGGCTTTTGTGAACGATAGTTAATTGTCTCAGATTTCTTAACTTCACCAGATCCGGGCTTTTGCTTTTCAGCATAAGACCAACTCTTGATAACTTCTGGAGATGCAAGACCAATCTTGATACTAGCTAGTTTACTTAAATCAAACATTCGTTAGTCCTCCTTTTAGTCCATATTAGAAGAATCACCATCGTCAGTTTCCTTGCCATCATCTGTCAAGTCATCTAACGCTTCTTCTGCTTCTTTTTGCTGCTCTTCAGTTATAAACGAAGAAGTTTCTTCAAATCCATCTTCCTCAACAGGCAATCCAGTGTTGGAAGCCTCAACTTCATTTGAAGCATTCTTCTTCAATCCCTCATTCTCCATAGGTGTATAAGAGAAATTACGTAATTCATGGTTATACTTCTTGATTTCGCTATCGTTGCTAGAAGCAATTCCATCCATTGAAATAGGCTTGTTGTCCTTGTCGAGCAAGATGACATTGATAGCCAAACCTTGAAGTTCCTTCAACATAACACGGAAAGACTCAGGCATTGAAGGACTTGGAATAGGCTTATCCTCACAAATAGATTGATAAGTAAGAGCCTTACCGACCATATCATCTGACTTGATGGTGAGCATTTCCTGCAAAGTGTGAGCTGCACCATAAGCTTCCAAAGCCCAGACTTCCATTTCTCCGAAACGCTGTCCACCCTTTTGAGCTTTACCACCCAAAGGCTGTTGAGTGACCAAGGAATAAGGTCCAGTAGCACGGGCATGAACTTTATCGTCGACCATATGGTCAAGCTTGATCATATACATACATCCGACTGAAATTCTATTTTCGAATCTCTCACCGGTTTGTCCATCATAGACGACTGTCTTTCCATCATCGGAAACACCAGCATCCTTCATAAGGCTGAATAATTCTTCGTTTGAAACACCATCGAATACAGGTGTAGCAACCTTAAGTCCTAATCTTCTACAAGCATCACCTAAATGAATTTCGAGAATCTGACCGATGTTCATACGTGAAGGAACACCCAAAGGGTTCAAACACAAATCGACAGGAGTTCCATCGGACAAGAAAGGCATATCTTCTTGAGGTACAAGTTTAGAGATAACACCTTTGTTACCATGACGTCCAGACATCTTATCACCTTCTGAGATCTTTCTCTTCTGGATGATATATACCTTTACAGTTTCAAGAACGTTAGGTGCAAGCTCATCACCATTTTTACGGCTGAAGACCTTTACAGATTGAACAATACCAGCTCCACCGTGAGGTACTCTCAAAGAAGTGTCTTTTCCATCTTTCTGCTTGTCCGAGAAAATGGATTGAAGTAACTTTTCTTCAGGCGACAATTGTTGTTCACCTTTAGGAGTACTCTTTCCGACCAAGATATCATCTTCAGAAACAACAGTTCCAGGAATAACGATACCATTAGCATCCAAATGAGCCTTGAGATCTTCAGAAATGTTAGGTACATCTCTTGTGAAAGTCTCATCTCCTAACTTTGTCTTTCTACGATCGATTGAATATTCATCGATATGAATAGAAGTGAAGACATCATCACGACGGCATTGTTCGTTCATGACGACAGCATCCTCATAGTCGTATCCGTGCCAAGTCATGAAGGCTATGGTTTCGTTTTGACCGAGAGCCAAATCTCCATGGTCCATTGCAGGACCATCAGCAATTATTTGACCGACCTTAATCTCATCACCAATCTTTACGATAGGAGTTTGATTAATACAAGTTGCTTGGTTAGCCTTAGCAAACTTACGAAGCTTATATTCGTGATTGACTCCTTCATTATCTTGAATAATGATTTTCAAAGAATCAGCATATAAAACTTTTCCGTCTTGCTTGGAAATTACAGCAGCACCAGAGTCATGAGCGATCTTATATTCCATACCTGTTCCGACAATAGGAGCGTGAGGTCTAAGCAAAGGCAAAGCCTGACGTTGCATGTTACAAGCCAACTGAGCACGGTTGGTATCATCATTTTCAAGGAATGGAATAGAAGCAGCAGCGATTGAAACAATCTGCTTAGGAGAGACGTCGATATAATCGACATCTTCTTTGTTGACACGAATAGTATCACCATTATGACGAGCAGTGACATACTCATCGATAATATTTCCTTCAGCATCAGTTTCAGTATTAGCTTCAGCAATGATCAAATTTTGTTCCTGATCAGCTGAGAGATAAACAGTCTTGCTGTTATCTTCCAAAACTTTACCATGCTCTACCTTACGGTAAGGTGTAGTTATAAAACCATGGTCATCGATCTTAGCATAACATGCCAAGTTGTTGATCAAACCGACGTTTTGTCCTTCAGGAGTTTCAATAGGACAAATTCTTCCGTAGTGAGTGAAGTGAATATCACGAACCTCAAAGGAAGCTCTATCACGTGAAATACCACCAGGTCCCAAAGCTGATAGACGACGCTTGTTAGAAAGCTCAGCCAAAGGATTAACCTGATCCATGAATTGTGACAATTGAGATGAGTTATAGAATTCAGATATAACAGAAGTCAAAGGCTTGATATTCAAGACATTGCTTGGCTTGTTCAAAACATCAGAGCCTTCGTTGTTGTTATCTTTCTTTCCCATACGCTCACGAATGGATTTCTCCATACGAGAGAGTCCTTGACGGAAATAATTTTGAAGCAACTCTCCGACACATTTTACACGACGGTTAGAAAGATTATCAATATCATCTACAGATCCGACTCCATCGATGATATCGAGGAAGTAAGAGAACACTGCAAAAATATCAGAGATTGTTACATAATTCTCATTTAAGAGAGTATCAGTACCGATGATAGTTACAATCTTCTTGTTAGCCAAGAATTCATTGATGGACTTGTCATCTTTTCCTTCAAGCTCAAATGTATCCCAGGAGAAGTCTGCATGCATTGAACTTTCGAAATTGGAATCGATAAACTCATTCTTGTTAGATTTGTATGAAGGGTTGCTTCTAACAGTTTGAGTTAATCCACCATCATCTTTGGTAAGAGTCAAAGTGTAACGCTTATCATCATCGGCATCAGTTCCAAAGTCATTTTGTTCACCGAGTTCAGTGAAGACTTTAACTCTATTGATCAATCCGTGATTGTCAAGTTGTTGGAAGATATGGAAGAAATTGTCGCTGTCAGATCCATCGAAGGTCATTCCACCTTTTTCATAGCTGACGACACCATCATTATCGGTGACAATCTTCTTTTCGAAGAACTTCTCATTCTCAAGTTTCAAGACATCAGCAGAAGAAAGTGTGTGTCCAGCGAAGAATTCAACGACACCATCTCTATCGACCAAATCTTCAGCCAAGGTCTTTCCGACCAAACGATTATAGATACCTAACTTCTTTGTCAACTTGAAACGACCAGCTCTACCGAGGTCATAATGTTTCTTGTCGAAGAAGTGATTCTTGATTAATGTAATAGAAGCAGCTGCAGGGTTAGGCTCACCAGGTCTAAGCTTAGAGTAAATTGTTCTGCAAGCAGTAGTTTCACAATCATCTTCAGCAGTTCTTTCCATCTTATTCTTACGAATAGTGTTGTCGAGCAAAGTGTTTCCGTTTCCGAACAAATCCAAAATAGTTTGGTTATCGGAAAGTCCCAAAGCACACATCAATGTGAGAGATGAAACTTTTCTTTGCTTATCGATACGAACACTCAAAGTATCCTTTGCATCAGAAAGGAACTCAATCCAAGTTCCGCGTTGAGGGATGATATCTCCACCATACATAAAGCGGCCGGACTTATCTCTTTCCTTAGAAAGATAAGCACCAGGTGAACGTACGATTTGAGAAACAATACAACGCTCAGATCCATTGACGATGAATGTTCCAGAATCGGTCATCATCGGATAATCACCAAAGAATACTGGTTCTTGAATCTTCTCACCAGAAGGATACTCTATAACCATATCTACACTCAATTTACGAGAATAGGTTTGATTCTTTTCCTTGGCAGTAAATGCATTTTCGACATTTACGCCTTCCCAGTGAACAGGATCGACTTTAGTACGATCGATATCGAGCTTGATTTCTTTCTTATCGCTACTATTGTCTTCTTGCTTCAACTTAGGATCAACAGATCCAATAGGGAAGAAGTCTTCCAAAACTTCTCTAACTCCCTTATCCATAAACCACTTGAAAGAATTCAATTGGATTTCACAAAGATTAGGCAACTCCAAAGCACCCGAAATCTTCGAGAAATTAATACGATCATTATTCAAGCGGGGATAATTTCCAATTATGTCTTCGACAGAAGTGGATTGATTTAATTCATCTTTTTCACTGTAATTTTCAGCCATTTTTGGTCCTCTCTATCAATTTAGTTCGTGCGGTTGTCGATAGAAGGATTGTGCCATGCGCTACACACCCCTTAAACCGACTTGTCCCCTTTACATCACAACACCCATTCCCTATAAAAAGGAATGGGCGGAGACTAATACTTTAGTGGAATTAACGAAAGAGAAGGACTACTTGAGTTCAACAGTTGCAGATGCAGCTTCAAGAGTCTTCTTGATTTCTTCAGCTTCAGCAGTAGGAACCTTTTCCTTGATAACTGCAGGAAGTGTATCGATGAGCTTCTTGGAGTCCATCAAAGATTTTCCAGTGATTCCTTGGACAGCCTTGATGACGGCGACCTTAGAACCAGCGATAGCAGTGACAGTGACGTTGACGGTTGAAGGACCTTCAGCGGCAGCAGCACCAGCAGCAGGAGCAGCGGCGACAGCGGCAGCAGCCTTGACGCCAAACTTCTCCTCAATAGCCTTGACCAAGTCGAAGAGCTCGACAACGGTCATGCTCTCAAGAGCATTGATAATGTCATCCTTAGAAAGTGCCATAATAATTAATTACCCTCCTATGGCTTTCGACTCGACTAGGCAGCAGGGGTTGCAGCTTCTCCAGCTTCACCCTGCTTCTTCTCGGCAATAGACTTGATGTCCAAAGCAAGATTACGCATACCGGCTTCGAGGACGGAAAGCAATTGTGAATATATTCCATTTCTGCTTCCGACTTTGCCAAGTTCTGCCATCTTTTCCTCATTAAGGAATACATGCTCGACAAGTCCACCCTTGATCTTTGTGTTCTTCTTGTTCTTGCTAGCAAACTCAGTCACGACAGAAAGAGCAGCTAAAGGATCATCACAAGTGATCAAAGCGTTGGAACCAGTCAAGAGCTTCTCAAGCTCAGTATCGTTCTCAGCCTCAAGAGCTCTTCTTACAAGAGTATTCTTGCGGACTTCGACACCGGCCTTGACAGGCTTGTCATCAACTTTGCACTCTCTGAGTTTGATTCTCAAAGAGTTAAAATTGGTAACATTGATTCCGTCATAGGATAGGATGATCGTGCATTTGGCGGTTGCAAGACGGGCCTTTAATTCCTCGACCTCAGCTTGCTTAGCTTTAAGTGTGTTAGGATTCACTTTTCATGACCTCCTGAATCCACGTATCGAATCGTATCGACAATATATGGCAATCAACATACTTTTTATCAATTTAGGTGCATGACCTAGGCGACATTATTAAGCTTTCTCGCCGTCGCTGTCTTCGGTATGCTGTAATGCCCGAGTTAGAGTTAGAACGCTCAGATTAGAGAGCGTTGACGTCCACACTTACGGAAGGACCCATAGTGGAGCTGATAGCACAGCCCTGCACATAGACACCCTTCACGGAAGAAGGACGGATTGAGAGAACGAGATTGATGACGGTACGAAGATTTTCAGCAAGTTTCTCTTCGGTGAAGCTAGCCTTACCGAAGGTGAGTTGAATATTACCATCCTTATCAGTACGATAAGCAACCTTACCATTCTTGATTTCAGTGATAGCTGAACCAATGTTCATGGTGACTGTTCCAGTCTTAGGGTTAGGCATCAATCCTTTAGGTCCGAGGATACGTCCAAGACGTCCAATTTGACCCATCATGTCGGGAGTGGCAACGATGATGTCGTAACCAAACCAATTCTCTTTTTGAATCTTCTCAATCATATCAGCTGCACCGACAAAGTCAGCACCAGCTGCCTTAGCCTGAGCCTGTTGGGTATTGGTCAAAGCCAAGATCTTCTTGGTCTTACCATTTCCATTAGGCAAAACAATAGTTCCACGGAGCTGTTGATCAGGTTGTTTTGTATCGAGGTGAAGCTTGAAGCTTACATCGATAGTGCTATCGAACTTGGCGATAGCTGTTTTCTTAACTAAAGCCACAGCTTCAGCAACAGAATACTTCTTAGTTCTGTCGATGAGCTTAGCGACTTCGTTATACTTCTTTCCTCTTTTTGCCATTTTAGTGATCTCCTTTACTTGTCGACAGCAATGCCCATGGATTTGGCAGTGCCAAGAACACAGTTGATGGCAGCTTGCTCATCCTTGACATTGAGGTCAGGAAGTTTGTACTTAGCAATTCTTTCGATTTCAGCATAAGAGATGTGAGCAACTGCAGTCTTGTGAGTAGCAGCACCCTTCTCGAGCTTAGTAGCTTGCTTCAAAAGGAATGTGACAGGTTGTGTCTTATAAGCACAATCAAAAGTACGATTCTCATAAATGGTGAGGACACAAGGGACTAATTCTCCCTTGCGTTCAGCGGTGTCGGCGTTGAACTTTTGGCAGAACTTAGCACCGATTCCGAAAGGTCCTAATTTCTGACCGAGTTTGGCAGGGCTAGCCTGTCCAGCCATGACTGTGATAGTCATAGCACGCATAATTTTCTTTGCCACGGTAGTTTTCCTCCAATTTCCGTGACGTGGTTCGACTCATGTCTCCCACGTGCTTAATCAGCTTTCAGTCACAAAAAGCGTGCAAAAAGCCGCTAAGCAAAGGGAATCATACGCTCTTCAGTTTCAATAGTCAAGCTTTTTTCTTTGTAATTATATAAATAGGTTAGGAAATATAAGCAACAGCAAAGAAATCAGTTAGAAATGAAAAAAATTGATCATATTCTTTCTTTACCAGCACATATTGTTTGATTAGGGATGAGTAAGCATCACTAATAAATCTATAGAAAGGATTAAAAACATGAAAAGAGAAAAAGATGAGAAGAAAAAAGGATTGTTTAAAAGCAAGCTTGCAAAAGGAATTCTAGCAGGTGTTCTAGGCTTCACGTTAATCGGAACTGTTGTAGGTGTCACTGAAAACCAATATCATTGGATTAACAATAATGTTTCAAAAAAAGATAATGAAGACGACTCTCCGATGGATTCGTCAATCAAAGAAGAGAATGGAATAAGTATCATTGGAATCCAGAAAAAAGCAGCAAGCGATTCTCTTTATAGATATGGGGAAGAAATCGTGAATTATAAATTTGGTGAAGATGTTACTGATAGAGTTCTATATAAGATAAACTACACAGGGCAAAGCGAAGTTCCTGATTCAAGTATTCTAACTATCAATCATGAAGTAGGAAGTATAAAAATCGGATGCAACAAGCCTTTCTTAAAACAAATCACAATCACTTTATATGCAGAAAGCGACGAGAAAATAAATGCTTCAATCACTTTAGACTTTGTTGAAAAATTAACAATCACTTATTCATATCCATCCATTACTACAGTGGGTCAAGATATAAAAACAGCAAGCGTATTAGTAGAAACAACTGGAGGTTCTATTGAAGTAGATAAAGAGGTGAGAGATCAATTTTATTCTTATGACTATCTCACTCTTTGCACCTACTACCAGGACCCCATCTTAAACGAAAATATGCATTTAATAGTTAGAAACAAATTAGGTAAGAAAGAATCTGATAGTGAGGCTTATACAAAATATTCGATAAAGAATACGAACAATGGTGTTAAAAAAATAGGCTGGAGAGGGAAAAAGAACCCTGAAACTGGTGAATACGAATATTCTACTTCTTTTAGATTTAAATATATTGATGATGGTCCTTTCAATCCTACTACCATGTTAAAAAACATTTGCTATGTTTTTGAAGTAGAAGGTCAAAAAGTAGGAGTATCGATGTTGGATCTAATGCAATACTCCTTGGAATTAAAAAATAAAGTTGTAAGTTTTATTACAGAACAAAAATTATTCAAGATGGGATTTTCTGTAAACGGAAAATATAGAGAAGTTAAATCAAGAATTCTCGATGCTAATTTAATATTGAACAATATCACTTCTATCGAGCCTGAAAAGACAGCCATTTCTTTTTAGCTCATCTATTTGTTATTTCTTAACCCATTTGTATTTTCTTTCTTCAAATCTTAAAATATCTAACCGGTGGGAAAAGAAAATAAATGGAACTAAGCAAAAGAATAAATTTAGAAGGAACTATTAATACAAGAGATTTAGGTGGATACGAAGGTTTTGAAGGAAAACATATAGTTTTCAATAAATTGATACGAACAGATTCTTTGAGTCAATTGACTAAAAATGATATCAATTTTTTAGTAGATAACTACAATCCTAAATGGGATATAGATCTGAGAAGTGAAGATGAAATTAAAAGAGATACTGATGTTGTGATTCCTGGATGTGAATTCATAAGATTATCTCTTCATAACAATAGTCAAAAACAAATGGTGGATCATCACACTCAATATCATTTGAGTGATGGAAGACTCGATGGTCTAATAGACTTTATATACTTTATGAGCGATGATGGTGACGTCGACAAAGCGATGCAAAAATCAAATCACGCTTACTTTACTCATAAAGAAGCAATTGAAAGTCAAAAGAAATTCTTAGAATTGTGTCGTGACAATAAAGAGGGTTCACTTTTGTTCCATTGCAAGGACGGAAAAGATAGAACTGGATTCATGGCCGCTTTGATTTTAGAAGTTCTCGGTGTCAAAAGAGAAGACATAATGAAAGATTATTTGATGACCAATATTTACACCAAGGCTAAAGCAGATGAAAGAAGAAAATTCCTAGAAGAAAATAACTTTTCTAATAAGAATCTTCTCGAAGGATTAGTTGCAATTACAGGAGTAAGAGAGTGTTGGCTCAAATCAGCATTAGACACCATAGATGAAGTTTATGGTGGAATCATAGGTTATTGCAAACAAATATTAAGCACCACTGAGGAAGATATAAAAATTATTAGAGAGAACTATTTGAGATAAGATTGACTGATGGGCCTCTTGCTCATCAGTTTTTTCTTTTATACGCTAATTTCTCTTATTCGAAAAAAAAACATTTGCTTTTTAGGTCTAATATGTAGTATATTCTTTCTCCGCGAGAGTATATCTTTCGCATGCTGTCTGGCTCCGCCAGGTGCGATTAAGAATCCCTGTGAACCCATCCAAAAGGCAGCGACATTACTAGGAGGTAATGATCATGAACAAACAATTAGTTCAACAGATCACAGCCACTCAGATTCGTCCGGATCTTCCCCACTTCAACACTGGTGACACTATCCGTGTCTCCGTGAAAATTCGTGAGAACAACAAGGAACGTCAACAGGTTTTCGAAGGTGTCTGCATCTCAATTCGTGGTGCAGGTGTCTCCAAGACGTTCAAAGTTCGTAAGGAATCCGCAGGAGTCGGAGTCGAGCGTACCTTTCTCCTCAACTCACCTGATGTCGTCTTCATCGAAGTCGCCAAGCATGGTAAGGTGAGACGTAAGAAGCTTTACTACTTACGTAATCGTCACGGAAAAGGTGCAAGAATCAAGCAGATTCTTATGGGCGAAGAGCAAAAGAAAGCTCTTGAAGAACAACGTGCCATCTCTAAGAAGGCCGCTGAAGAAGCTGCTGCTAAGGCTGAGGCTGAAAAGAAGGCTGCTGAGGAAGCTGCTGCTAAAGCAGAAGCTCCTGCAGAAGCTAAAGCTGAACCCGCACCTGAGACCAAGTAATCTCAGAGCAAATTATCCGAGGATTATTCCTCGGATTTTTTATTTCAAAAGAATTTATATTTCAATCAAAAAATGCTGATCTTCGCAATCAGCATTTTTTACTCATATTCTTATTTTTGTTTTTGGCTTTTTCCTTCTACCGAAGCAGTCTTTTCTCTTAAGTCTTGATTGAAATCCATCTTTTCAAAAGAAGAATCCTCAGGCAACCTTAAATCGAGACCAGTTATCTTTTTTCCACCAATCAATCCACTCTTAAGGGAACACTCTAAGCAATGACCACCAAATGTCTTTCTATCAGCAGAAATGAAGTGGAAATGCCATCCTGGTAGATTGATAGATTCCATATACTTAGGAAACCAAAATCCTATAAGTGTTCCTTCGACATCATTTCTAGTTGTTTCGACTTGGCTTTTTGCAACTTCATACATCGGAGCATAAGGCTCATTTTGCTGATAACAAGAACGAACAGTGACACTATCAAAAACACCATCAATTCTAGCAAAACAAATAAAATTATCAGACTTACATTCAGCTTTGCGAACTTCATCAGCTCTCTCTTTAAGGCTTACTAAATTCAAAACAGATTTTTGTTGAAAAACTGTTCCCATCATTTGTACTGGAGCTACAATTCCAAAAGCCATTCCAGTCTCAACATCCATCTGCTTAATTTCACCACCAGGAAGGCCATTATATGCACATCCATCAATTATTATCGCTTCACCATTGAGCCCTTCATAGGTACCAATTCCAACTAAGCCATGCTCCAAGGCATCTTTTACCTTTTCTGCTGATTCAAAATGACCCAACATCAAGGCATTCATTGTAGAAAATTGATATGCGTTCATAATATGCCACCTCCAAAAATCGCTTGTATTCTACTTCTTTTTTATCGAGTTTAAAAGGGTAGAGAAAGGGCAAATGCCTACTCTCTCCACTTTTTCACTCATTTGTTCAAGATTTAATATTATTTTTCTATATATTCGGTTTTTGCTATATCGTAAGATTCTACAGCTCTAATAGCTAGTTCACGTTTCGAATAAGAAATCAAAGTCAATTGCGAATTTTCTTTCTTCAATCTCTTCACTAAATTCTTTCTTTCACTATCTAACAAAGGATTCTTATCATAAGCCTCTATTAAAGCTTCACCTTCCAACAGACCAGTCATTGTAAGACACTGATTTTTCTTCTTAGCCATAAAAGCGTAAACTTCTTCTTCAAAGAGCTGTTCATCTTCTTTGTCTAACTTTCTTTGTCTAACGAATATAGAGCGTTGTTTTTTAGGCATGGAAAGAAGAAGTTCCTTAGTCTTTTTTCTAGATTCAACACGTTCTTTCTTTAAATTGTTTTTATATTCTTTCTTTTGCTCTTTAGAAAGTAATGAATAATCTGACATTGCCAAATATTTCTTAGCTTTCTTAATTCTCTTCATTTCTGAGTTCATCATATCTCTATCGAGCATTTTCTCCACATAGTCAGACAAACTTGGAAATTTATTTTCACAAACTTCTTTATGATGTTTGTAATAATACTTATTGTTATTTTCTGTGAGAATAGGACAAAGAATAGAAGTTACAACCAAAACCAAAGCTAATGAAGCTAAAGAATTGTCTAATGCTACTGAGTCAAAGTTAGGGAATATATTTCTTTCATAAACAAGTTCAGGAATAGATAATGCAACACCTGCCATGGCAGAGCAGCCCATAGAGATATAACCTGGTCTCTTCAAAACATATCTTTCCATCAACATGCTGGGAAGAACACCCAATATGTACCAACAAACGATTAAAAACAATCCTTGAGGAATCATTTGAACAGCTGTTCCAAGCTTGATAGCAGATCCAAATTGGAATCCCAAAAATGGAATAACGACATCGTTTCCGTGTTTGAATACTTTCCTAATACTTGGATCTAAATTTCCAAGTAACATTCCAAACAAAATAGGAAGAAGAATTGAAATCATAGACATATAATCAATTCCACCACTTGTGCTTCCTTGAATCAAAAGCATTGGGAATGCTGGAAGAGCAGTCAACAACAGCAATCCAAAATATGAATAATCAGCATCATCACCATATGGATTTACTAAACCCATAAACATTCCAGCATTCGTAGATGTAAGGCAAGATGTAAATGTTACGAATGATATTCCAATCCACATATAGTCATAGTCTTTAGTAAGGAAGAAGAAAAGAAACGACAGTCCATAAGCTATTCCTAGTCTAAGAACGAGTAACGGGAATCCTCTTCCTAACATCGACTTCATCTTTCTAACATCGATTTGTGTTCCGGTAAAGAACAACATAAAACCTAAAACAATAGTTATACCTTTAGATGAGAAAAGATAGAGTGATGGTGAACCGACTTGTCCCCAAGGATCTTTAACTCCACATGCATCACAAATAGTAACTATGATAGAACCTATAATCAAAGGAATTATAATTCTTCCACCTGGAACTTTTCCCAGCAATTTATGAATAGGTACCCAAACAGGCTCTCTTTCTTGTTTTTCCATTTTACACAATCTCAACTTTCAAAGCTATTTTAAAGACAACAGTTAATTTCAACAAGAACAAAAAGTCAAAGCAAAGCAAAACCCAAAAAATATTTTTATGCTGTAAAGCAAAAACACTTGACAGAGATTAATGATAAGACTATATTAATGCAGCATTTAAGGAGAACTTATCTTATGGTTAAAATTAGACTTGCACGTATAGGACGTCGTAACTCACCCTATTATCGTATTGTTGTTTCCGATTCAAGACGTACACCTCACGCTGAATCTTTGGACGATCTCGGACATTATGATCCTCTCGAGAGAAAGAACTCTCAATTGGTCGTCAACGAAGAGCTCGCTATCAAGTGGTTGCTCCGTGGAGCTATCCCTTCCGATTCTGTAAAGACACTTTTGAAGAAGCAAGGTGTCTATGCAAAGTTCTTGGCTCAAAAAGCTGAAGCCAAGAAAACTAAGTAATTAGATTCTTGAAAGGAGGAAAGCATGGAAGAAGAAAAGATTGATTTATCTGAAGATATAAAGAAACTATGCATTCCTCTTGTATCTCATCCCGAAAGCATCTCTGTGACTTTGACACAAGATGAAAGGAAATCACAGTCTTATTTGATTCTTTGTGACAACGGTGACATAGGAAAACTCATCGGTAGGGACGGCGCAATATCAAACTCATTAAGAGCTATCGTCAACGTCTCTCCAAAAGCCCAAAGAAAAAAGATATCATTGAAATTTGATACCAATTCCAGGAGCAAATAAGAGCTGTATCTCCGAGGGTAGCCACCGAAAGGTGGCTTTTCTTATGTATTATAAAAGTTATTCATATTATAATAATTAATATTGAGGAGTTTAAAATATGGCACGTAAATTAATTGGACAAGTAGTCAACACATTTGGATTAAGAGGGGCTTTAAAAGTTGTCTTATTCACAGACTGTCCTGAAATCAGATTCAAAGAAGGAAATTCAATTGAAATCAAGGGGAAAGAATACAAAATCACCGAATGTAGAATCAAACCCGGTCTTCGTACAGCTATAGTTTCTATCGAAGGATTTGAAGACATCAACGATTCACTTCAATTTATTCATCAAGATATTTATGCTGATGTCGAAGCCTTACCGGGAACAATTTACATCGATGAATTAATTGGGAGAGATGTCATAAATACTAAAGGCGAAAAAGTAGGAACAGTGAAGGATGTAGTAAAAATCAATACTAGAGATTACTTCGTAATCACCATGTCTGATACTACCTCTCGTTATATGCCTCTTTTAACTGACGTGTTTTGTAAGATGCCTAGCTTGACACCTGGTAAAGTCGAATTGACTGAATTAGGTGAAGAGGCTCTTAAATGAAGACAATCACAATATTGACCCTATTCCCATCATTCTTCGATGGATTTTTGGACTCTTCTATCATCAAAAGAGCTATATCAAAAAATGCTGTTAATTTTAAGATTATAAATATAAGAAATTATTCCTTAGATAAGAATCATAGAGTCGACGATAGGCCCACAGGAGGAGGAGCTGGTCTCATAATGAGACTAGAGCCTTTGATGGATTGTCTAAACAAAAACAATCTTATGGGCACACATAAAATTTTGATGTCACCAAAAGGACATACATATACGCAAAAAGATGCTATCAGATTATCTAAATCCATCGATGATATAACAATTGTTTGCGGTCATTATGAAGGAATTGATTCTAGATTCGAAGATTATGTGGATGAGCAAATCTCAATAGGCGATTATATTTTGACCGGTGGAGAGATTGGATCTTTAGTCTTATCTGACTCAATAACGAGACTTTTGCCAGGAGCGATAACAGAGTTATCAACAGAAGAAGAAAGCTTCAGCGATGGGCTTTTAGAGTATCCTCAGTACACGTATCCAAAAATCTATGATGGGAAAGAGATTCCTGAGATTTTATTCGATGGTGATCACGATAAAGTAAGAAAATGGAGACTTAAACAGGCTCTTAAGTTAACTTTGGAAAAAAGACCTGATTTGTTAGCCCATAGAAAATTCACCAAAGAAGAATTGCTGATTCTTAAAGAAATTAAAATAGAATCTAATAAGTGACACATCGAAAGATGTGTTTTTTAAAATAAAAACCTCTAGTTCAATGACTAGAGGTTAGGTGGTAGCCGCGATTAGTGACGACGGCGAGCCTGTTGGGACTTCATCTTACGACGAAGAGCCTTCTTGAGATAAGCTGTATGACGCTTGTAATCTGCGAGTACGCCAGCTTTGTTGACGTTACGCTTGAAGCGACGCATTGCATCATCGAATGATTCGCCATCTCTTACTACTGTCTTTGGCAAAGTAATCACCACCTTTCTTTTAAGCTTAATGAAAATATCACTATTGACTTAAAATATCAAGGTTTATTTATAAAAAAACTAGAAAACAAAGATGTTTTCTAGCTAATCATCGTTTATCTTCCTGATGGATTTTGATTGAACATCTTCGCCATTTGGCCCATTTGCATGATGCCTTTCATCTGAGGAAGTTGTTTCTTCATAGCGTCATATCTATTTAGCAATCTATTTATTTCTTGATTGGATAATCCACAGCCTTTTACAATTCTAGATTTTCTAGAAGCTTTAACAATTTCAGGCTTCTTTCTTTCTTGAGGAGTCATGGAATTGATAATGATTTCGTAATTCCTTAATTCGGTTTGAATGAAATCCATTTGTTCTTGTGATATTTTAGGCATTCCAGGAATCATTCCTAAAATTTTGGAAAGAGAGCCTAACTTCTTCATTTGTTTCATAACAGACAATAGATCATTCAAATCAAATTGACCATTCATCAAGCGTCTGGAAGTCTTCTCTGTTTGTTTCTCGTCTATCTTTGCTTGAATATCTTCAATCAAAGTCAGAACATCACCCATTCCAAGAATTCTATCCGCCATTCTATCAGGGTGGAAATTCTCTAAATCTTCTATCTTTTCTCCAACACCAGCATATTTGATAGGAACTCCTGTCATTTTTCTAATGGAGAGAGCAGCACCGCCTCTAGCATCACCATCGAGTTTAGACATGACCAAACCAGTCAATGGAATTTCTTTATTAAAGGTTGTAGCGACATTGACGGCATCTTGACCCGACATAGCATCTACCAAAAGTAAAGTTTCATCTACAGGTATTATCTTTTGAATTTCTTTAAGTTCATCCATTAAAGGTTCATCAATTTGAAGACGACCAGCTGTATCGATAATCAAAACATCATATTTCTCATTTCTAGCTTTATCAAAAGCTGCCTTAGCAATCAAAGGTGGCTTTGTTCCTGTTCTATCGATATAGCAGTCTACTTCGATTGAATCAGCTAAAGTCTTCAACTGGTCTATAGCAGCAGGACGTTGCGTATCATCGGCGCAGAGAAGAACTTTCTTCTTCATCTTTGTCTTATATAGATTTGCTAACTTTCCAGCTGTTGTAGTTTTACCTGTTCCTTGAAGACCTACCATCATTATGACTGTAGGCTTTCCAGAATTAAATGTGACATCGTTGTCACCGCCACCGAGTAATGCTTCGAGCTTATCATGAACAATCTTGATAAGCTGTTGCCCAGGAGACAGCTTAGTCAAAACCTTTTGACCTATAGCTTCACTCTTGACCTCATCCATGAATTGATTGACAACGTCATAGTTTACATCAGCATCGAGCAAGGCGATACGCACTTCTTTAAATGCATCGTCCATATTCTTCTCAGTTAATGTCGCTTGACCTTTTAACTTTTTGAATATTCCCGATAGCTTATCAGTTAAATTTTCAAATGCCATGTGTCCATATCCTCCTTATTTCATTTATAGAGTCTTTAGTCTTTCCAGTTTCATCAATCTCGTCTATTCTATCAAGTAGTTCAATAGTCTTATTCTCTTTTTCTCTTAGGTTTAATACTTTATCAAAATATTCGAGCTTTTTCTTGGCTGATTTCAAAGATAAATATACTGCATTTCTAGATGTGTTTTCATTTTGTGCAATCTCTGCAATAGATAAATCATCAAAATAATGTTTCTCTGCTCTTCTAAGTTCAGCCTTTCCTAAAAGATTTCCATAAATGGATAATAGAGTTGCTATCAATGTATTGTTTTCAAGCGACTCCATATCTATTCCTCGGAATTCTCATCTTCCCCGACTAACAAGGCATAGAGGTATCTATCCAAATCGAATTCACGAAGATCATCCTCATGTTCACCTAATCCAATAAATCTAACAGGTACACCGAGTTGATCACGAATTGCTAAGATGATTCCACCTTTAGATGTGCCATCCATCTTGGTTATTACAACACCAGTCAAAGGAGTCACTTCTTTAAAAACTTTAGCTTGTTGAACTCCATTTTGTCCTGTGTTTGCATCCAAAGCAAGCCAAATCTCTTGAGGTGCCACAGGAAGGACTTTCTTAATGACTCTGTTTACCTTTCCTAGCTCCGCCATCAAATAATCCTTAGTATGAAGTCTTCCGGCTGTATCAACCATCACCAAATCATATTTATCATTGATTGCTTTCTTTATAGCATCAAAACAAACAGATGCGGGGTCAGCACCTTGCCCTCTTTCAAAAATATCTACACCTATTCTATTAGCCCAAATAGATAATTGTTGGACTGCTCCAGCACGGAAAGTATCAGCAGCTACCAACACAACTTTCTTTCCAAGTTCTTTATAATGCTTTGCTAATTTTGCAATTGTTGTAGTCTTTCCTGTTCCATTGACACCAACCATTAAAAGAACAGTTGGATTCTCTGGATCAAATTTAATTTCAGTTTGGAATGAATCACCAGATTTAGCGTAATTCATAAACAAATTATCAACTAACAAATCATTGATTTCTTTGGGATTATCCACGTGTTGAGAAGCTGCCATCTTTTCAGTTTCATCTAAAACTGACATCGTTAAATTAACACCGACATCAGCCTCAATTAAGCAACGTTCCAATTCATCGAAATAGTCGCTATTAGCTTCTTTATATTTGTTTGCGATAGAATTCAATCTTGCACCAAATCCTTCACGAGATTTAGCTAAACCCAAATTATAAATCTTAGTTTCATGATCAACTTCAACTTTTTTGGTTGTAGCTTCATCATTTTTCTTCTCAATCACTGGTTCATCAGTAGAATGGACTTGCTCAGCCTCTTTTGTTTGCTCTTCTTTTTCTTCTATTACTTCATCTTCTTCATTTTCTTTTTCGTCTACTTTATTTTCTTCAACTGGCTGTTCTTCAATTTTTTGCTCTTCTTTAATCTCAGGTTGAACAGGTTCATCTGATAATTCTTTCTCGACTACAGGTTCTTCCTTAGTTTCAGCTTTGTCTTCGATTGGTTGCTCTACAGATTGTTCTTTTTTTACAACTTCCGGTTGAAGAGATTCTTCTTTTATTTCCTCTTTTTTAACTTCATATATAGGTTCCTCGTCGACCTTATTTCCTTCTAAAGTTTTCTCGACAACACTTTCACCTGAAGTTTTGTCTTTTGCTTCTTCAGATTTAAGATTTTCCTCAACTGGTTCTAGAGGCTTTACTTCTTTTTTAACTTCATCCTTCTTATGAAATATTTTTTGTTTTAACCAATTTATAAGTCCCATAATCAATTGCTCCTTTGTCTGGACAACAAAGCTTCTTTAGCAGCTTCGGTTTCAGCTTGCTTCTTGTTATGTCCAATTCCAGTTCCTAAAATAACTCCATTGACTTTTGCAACTGCTTCAAATGTCTTATCAGTATTAATTCCTGATTCTTTAACTATTTCAAATTCAACCAAAGTCTTAAATTCACTTTGGATTTCTTCCAAGAGATCACTCTTCCAATCTCTTTCACCCGCCATTTCTGCTCCACTCACATACTCAGCCATCGTCTTTGAAATAAATTCATAGGCATAGTCATACCCTAAGTCCAAATACATAGCACCGATAAATGACTCGAAGACATCCTCAAAGATATGTCCATGATACTGGGCATTTTTCTTCTCTCCATTGGAAAATTTTACATATGGAGCAAATCCAAGCTTTATTGCAATCTCTGTAAGATTTCTTCCTTCGACAATAGAAGATCTTAGTTTAGATAATTTGCCTGGTGTGTATTTTTTATGTGCTCTAAAAACAAGATCACCAACAACTAAATCTAAAACACCATCCCCTAAAAATTCCAATCTTTCATAACTTGAACTATCGCGATGCTCGTTTGAATATGAAGAATGGGTAAAAGCTTCTTCATATAATTTCATCCTCTTAGCCTCAGGAACCAATGAAAGAATCAATTCGCGCAAAGTATCGAATTTTCTAGGCTTTTGTTCCGGAAAAGAGCCATCGATTGGAGACTGATTTTCAGGAAGAGGAGTCGTCGTATCTAACGTAGGCTTATCTTTCATCTTCCATCTCCTTTTTAATTGCAGGAATAAGACCAGATGAAATCATCTTATATGCCACATTTAAAGCATTATAGAAAGCATATCCGTTAGAATTGCCATGAGCTTTTACTGCAACTTTATTGACACCTAATAGCATGGCTCCACCTAATTCTTTAGAATCCATAGTCTTCATCATATCTTGGATTCCACTTTTTGCTAAAAGATATCCAATCTTAGTAGATAAATTCTTTTGAAATGCTTGTTTCAACAAAGAACCCATCATCTTTGCTGTTCCTTCAATAGTCTTGAGCAAAATGTTTCCAGGATATCCAGTAGTGACTATGACATCGTGTTCACCATCCAACACTTCTCTTGCTTCACATCTTCCCATATAGCCATGGAAGTTCATATTGGTGAGCAACTCGTCAGCTTTAGTAGTCTCCTCCAAACCTTTTCCTTTCTCTACTCCATTTGAGAGCAAATAGACACTAGGATTTTCATTTTCTAAAATTAGTTTTGAATATAAATATCCGAGTTTAGCAAAACAAACCAATTCCTCTCCAGTGTTATGGTTAGAGGCACCAATATCCAAAATAACAGTTCTCTTTCCTTTTACTTTAGTTGGGAAAGGACCAGTCAATCCAGCTCTGGGAACACCCGGAATATTTTTGAGAATCAATGTGGCACCTGTGACGAATCCACCGGTTGAGCCAGCTGATACAACACCTCCGATTTCTTGATCCATATTAGCTCTTTTCAAAGCTTGAATCATAGAAGAATCTTTCATTCTCAAAAATTCCAAAGGAGATACTTCCATCGGAACAATTTGAGTAGTGTTAACAATTTCTACACGGGGATTATCTTTGAAATCTTCTAACTTGGAAGCATCTCCAAACAACACTAAATTCACATCTTGTTTTTTATCTAGAAAAGTTTTAACTCCACTTGCTAATTCGACTGGGCCGAGGTCTGAACCCATCATATCCACTGCAATCTTCATATTTATAACTACCTCCTTCAAGCAGTATTTAGTATATCAAATACTCAGGAATGAGAATAAGGTTATAATCTTTAAATGAGGAAGCAAGACCATATTATGAACTTAAAAGAAGAAAAAATTAAATCCACAAAAGTATTTGATGGAAAACTATTAAAAGTATACAAAGATGAAGTCCTCTGTCCAAACAATGACAAAACAACTAGAGAATACGTTATTCATTGCAAAGCCGCTGCTATTTTACCTATCACAGATCAAGGAAAAATCATCTTAGAAAAACAATATAGATATCCTATTAGCAAAGAATACATTGAAGTACCGGCAGGAAAAGCAAACGATGGTGAAAGCATAGAAGACACAACTAAAAGAGAATTAGAAGAAGAGACTGGTCTTAAAGCATCTAAATTGATTAAAGTAGGAGAAATCTATCCAGCCTGTGCGTATTCGACTGAAGATATAACACTTTTCATTGCCAAAGATTTAAAAGAAGGAAACATCCATAGGGATGAGGATGAATTCATTGAATTGATAACTGTAGATTCAAAAGAATTCATAGAAATGTGTTTGGATGGAAGAATTACAGACGCTAAAACTATCGCTTTAGCCTTCTATTATCAGCAATCATTATTAGACTAGTATCTTTTCTAAGTTCTCGTCGTGTATTATTTTCTTCTTATACAAATTAAATCTTTCATTCGAATTTGCATTATCTAATATTTCCTTAGCATCTTCCATAGCGCATTCGAATATTTTTCTATCCTTGTCAAAATTGATTACTGATAAACCATCATGTCCGGATTGATCAGTACCTGCCCAATCACCAGCGCCTCTGCTCTTCAAATCGTATTGGCTGATATCAAATCCATCTGTATGCGTAGCTAAATAATTCAATTTATCTATCGCTTGATCATCATCTCCATCATAGACCAATAAAGTGAGACCATTCTTTCCATTTCTTCCGACTCTTCCACGCAATTGGTGCAATGCTGATAATCCAAAATAATTTGCCGAATAAATTATCATTAGACAAGCTTCCTGTACATCAACCCCGACTTCTATTATCGATGTTGAAATCAATATAGGTTTTTCATTATTTCTAAACTTGTTCAATACTTCATTTTGATCATCCTTCTTCATTCGCCCATGTAGCAGTTGAACTTTATCTTCACCATATTCCTTCACATAATCATCATATACTTCTTTAGCTGATAATTTATTCGATTCATCTTCTTCATCACCATCAATTCTAGGGACTACTACAAAGACTTGTCTTTTTATTTCCAAAGCCCTATTTATAGCTTTGGAAATAAGTTGGCTTTGGCTATTCACAACCTTAGTATCCACATGTCTTGTTATTCCTTTAGGAAATTCTTTTAATTCTGATATATCGAGATCGCCAAATACGATTCTAGACATAGTTCGAGGAATAGGAGTAGCAGACATCATCAAAGTATCGACATAATCACCTTTTTTCATCATGGTCATTCTTTGATCGACACCGAATTGCTGCTGCTCATCTATGATTGATAAAGTTAATTTTTTAAACGTAACACCCTTTTCAATTCCGGCTTGTGTGGAAATCAACACATCTATATCTCCACAGGCTAATTCTTCCAATAATTTCTTCTTTTGAGATTGCTTCATATTAGAGATTAATAACCCAACTTTAACATTAAATCCAGAATAAAAAGATAAGGCGTTTTTGTAATGCTGGATAGCTAGGGAAGTCGTAGGTGCAAACAAGACACCCTGCCCACCTCTAATCGTATTTGCAAAAAGACTCAATAAAGCTACAGCAGTCTTTCCTGTTCCGACATCGCCTTGTAATATTCTAAACATAACATTAGATGAATCCATATCATCCATTATCTCTTTAGTGCATTGAATTTGATCTTTGGTCAAAGAAAATGGAAGCTTCTTAACCAAAGCATTCATCTCATTCCTATCTATTGATAAATGAGCACCTTTCTTATAAATCGATCTAAGCCTCTTATTGACTTCCATCTTCATACAATAAGCCAAAGCTTCTTCATATTTAAATGTTCTCAATCCTTCTTGAAGCTGTTTTTTACCATCGGGTTGGTGCACAATTTTAAAAGCTTGACCTCTAGGAATCAATCTGTATTTCTTAACAAACTCATCAGGAACATTGTTACCTATATACCGCATTAATGATGAATGCAATATATTATCTATGACATTCATAAAATAAGATTGACCAATTCCACCAGGCAAACGATAGAATGGCTTTATTTCTGATTGAACAAACCATGAAGATAACTCATATACAGCACTGACAACTATAGATTTGAATCTAACAGAATATCTGCCGACAATAAATAAAGTCTTTCCTGTAGCAATTCTATTCAAATAAAACATCTGATTATAAATAATAAAAGAATGACTGATTCCATTCACACTGTTCTTTGCACCAAATCTAATGATTCCATGAGCTCTATTAGTCTTTACCTCATAGATTTGATAACAGCCTCTAATCATCCTTCCATCACCCAAAAAAATATCATCGCTGAGCGGTGATAAATCGATATAACGGCTAGGTAATTTCTCCAAAATTTCAATATCGGATGAAACTTGAAGTTTTTCTAATAATTCAAACTTATTCACGTTTTATATTTTATTCATTTTTCTCGTCGTTAGCAAATCTATATAGTCCAAGTCTACCATCAGGCATGATTTTACAGCAATGCAATTTCTTATCTTTTAATTTTAATTTTTCTCTTAATTTTCTAGCCTGAATTGTCATTTTTTGATCTTGAGTAATAAGCAATACATTGTGATCTCCACATAGGAAAGATACTTGATTAAGAACTGTCTTCTCACTAAAAGCACCGGTAGATTCACCGACAAATATCAAATTTGATTTAGGCTTTTGCGAATAAATAATTGCATCCTGAAGCCATTCTTTTATAACATCACTAGCCATTGCCTTCTTAGCTTTAAATCTGCCTTGTAAAGCTTTATTGACAGCATTTACTCCTTCGATAGGGATTATCAAAGTCTTATCTTTGAACTTCGGCATCACAGTAATTAAGTTCTTAAAGAATTCAATACTTCCTTCTACCATCAAGGCTGAACCATCCACAAGAATTGAATCATCCTCTCCTATCATAAGTTTCATCTTGTCGACTAATTCATTATCTATCTTTGCCATATACCAAACCCTCTTCTTAATAATTTAACATATTTCAAATCTATTTCAAAAAAAATAATACAAAAAAACTCGGACTTAATCCGAGTTTTAATAAATTAATCTTCTACAGATACGATGAAGGAATAGACAGGTTGACCACCATATTTAACATCGATGTCTGCTCTGCTTCCATATTTCTTTTGAAGATCAGCTTCGATTGAGCCACGTGTTGCTTCATCGATATCTTCACCACAAAGAACAGTGATGATTGATGAATTATCATCCATCATAGATTCCAATAATTTATTGAGTGCATCAATTTTGTCATCACCTACAGCAGCTATGGATTTTCCATGCATTCCCATAAATTGATTCTTCTTGACAGAAACACCACCAATTGTAGTATCTCTCACTGCATAAGTAACCTCTCCGGATTTAACTTGAGAAATAGCTTCAAGCATCTCTGTCTTATTAGATTCAGGACTTACGGAAGGATTGAACATCATAGCCGCAATCATTCCTTCAGGAATTGTCTTAGTAGGAACTACTATTACATTTATACCCTTAGGAGCAAGGATATCAGCCGCACTAGAAGCAGCCATTTCAATATTTCCATTATTAGGATATACAAAGACATTCTTTGCATGAACTTTTAAAACAGCATCAGTAATATCAGCGGTAGATGGGTTCATGGTTTGACCACCAGTGACAATTCCATCTACACCAATTCCTGTGTGGAACAATTCAGCAATTCCATCACCAGCACAGACAGCGACGGAAGCATACTCTTTCAAAGGTGTAGTGTCATTTGCTTCAACAGGCTTGTCCTCATATTCTTGCTTAGGAGCAGTTGCTTTTCCTTCTTTAGCCAAATCAATAATGTGCTCATGTTGTTGAGTCATAGATTCAACTTTAAGTTTAATAAATTCACCAAATTGCTGAGCGTAATTAAATACTGTTCCAGGTTTCTTTGCATGAATATGTACTTTGACCAAATCATCATCTCTTACAGCTACTATTGAATTACCATAATTATTCAAAACAGAACGGAAACGATGTTCATCAAACTTATGTTTTCCACTCTCTTGAGGATTTTCAGGAAGTTGAAGAATAAATTCAGTACAATATCCAAAGTCCTTATGCTCAAGTTTGGCTTGAACAGGATTTGAGGCATTAAATTCTTCTTTGTTTTCACTGACAGGGGTAGAAACAACATCAGGCATATTTCTTTGAACAATTTCGTTGTGCAATGCCTTGGAGAATCCTTCAATAACTTTGCAAAAACCTGCTCCACCACTATCAACAACACCAACTTCCTTTAATACAGGTAAAAGATTAGGTGTTCTCTTCAAAGAAGCTTCAGCTTCGGATAAAAATATATCGATTGCTTCATCGATTGGCATGCCTCTTTCAGCTTTTTCATAAAGGACCATGGCAGCTTCTCTTTCAACAGTAAGCATTGTTCCTTCAACAGGCTTCATAACTGCCTTGTAAGCAACTTCCTTACCCACCATGAACGCTTCTGCAATATCGACGGCATCAGCCTCTTCCTTATCTTTTAAACCTTCTGCAAATCCACGGAAGATTTGAGATAAGATAACTCCAGAGTTTCCTCTAGCTCCTAAGAGCAATCCACGGCTGAATGCTTTAGCAACATTATATATATTGCTGTCATCAGTAGTAGATACTTCTTTAGCACCAGAACTCATAGTCAAATTCATATTAGTTCCAGTGTCACCATCAGGTACTGGGAAGACATTCAAAGCATCTATATCTGGATAAGAATTAAAGATATTATTAGATCCAGATATAATCATTTGTTTTAACAAAATTCCATCAAGTTTAACCATATTGTTTTTTACCCCACAAATAGTTTAATCAATCCATCGATTCAATAACAACATTAAGAGATTTCAAATCAAAGCCATAATAGTTAACCCAATATTTAATATTTTGAGTCACAACTTCACCAACTGCTTTTAAAGAAACTGGATAGGATATAATCAAATGACATAAGATAATCACCCTACCATCGTAATAATAACGAAGATTCAATCCACCATCAAATATATTAATGACAAATGAACCAAGAATCCTTTTAAAGGATGAACTAGGAGAAAAGCCAATAACACCAGCGCAAGTTTCAATCGACTCGACTATTTTATTTGAAAGCAATCTAGCATCATCTTTTAATTGGCTTTTCTTAATCAGTTTTCTCATATACCTCCTTTAAAAAGGCATAATATTATATAAAAATAATTCGATCTAAGCAAATTATTGAAAATTAACCAATAACAAATATTAAGTATAGAAGAAATTAATATATATATTTTTTCCCATAAACAAAAAAAGCGGCAGCGCGCTGCCTTCGCCCGACGGGCTATTATCGCCGCGGGGGAGCTTCGCTTCCGTGTTCGGCATGGGAACGGGCATGTCCTCCCCGCCATCGCCGCCGCCTCGTATCATACTCACGGTCCCCGGGAACCGCGCGAACTCCACATTTCATCAAATCCGACCCTTCCGGAGCACAGCATGCAGCGCGCTAACATATGCGCACGACAAGCGTCTCGGGCCATTGGAGCGCCACGGCTGTGCACCTCGCGGTGCCTGCGCCTGGCGTCCATCAACCGGGTGTACTTTCCCGGGCCCTTCATGGAACATGTCCAACGGAGGACTGACCCCGGGGCCGGCTTCGCGCTTAGATGCTCTCAGCGCTTATCCGTCCCGAGGGCGGCTGCCCGGCCGTGGGACTGGCGTCCCAACCGGTGCACCGTAGCCTCGTCCCCCCCGGTCCTTGCGTACTGGGGGGGGATCCCCTAGGTCCTCCCACGCCCACGACAGATAGGGACCAAACTGTCTCACGACGTTTTGAACCCAGCTCGCGTACCGCTTTGATTGGCGAACAGCCAAACCCTTGGAAGGTGTTGCCCCTCCAGGATGCGATGAGCCGACATCGAGGTGCCAAACCCGGTCGTCGAAGTGAACTCTTGGACCGGATCAGCCTGTTATCCCCAAGGTAGCTTTTGTCCGTTAAGCGACGGCCATTCCACGCTGGAACCGCCGGGTCACTAACTCCCGCTTTCGCGTCTGCTCGGCCTGCCGGCCTTGCAGTCAGGCGCCCTTATGCGTTTGCACTCGATGGCACGGTTTCCTACCGTGCCGAGGGCACCTTCGAACGCCTCCGTTACTCTTTGGGAGGCGACCGCCCCAGTCAAACTGTCCGGCGGGCGCTGTCCCGGGGCCCGTCCAGGGTCCCGGTTAGGGATGGCTAGCGGCAGGGGAGGTATCCCAACGACGGCTCCCCGGGGCCCAGGGGTCCCGGATCGAAGCCTTCCTCCTATCCTGTGCGAGCCGCTGGCCAGCCCAGCGCCGACCTGCAGTGAAGCTCTATGGGGTCTTCCCGTCTAGTCGCGGGTAACCGGCATCTTCACCGGTATTACGATTTCGCCGAGTCTGCTGCCGAGACAGTGCAGGGATTGTTATACCATTCATGCGCGTCGGAACTTGCCCGACAAGGAATTTCGCTACCTTAGGACCGTTATAGTTACGGCCGCCGTTCACTGGGGCTTCGGCTCGGGGCTTCGGCCTTGCGGCCTGACCCCTCCCCTTAACCTTCCAGCACCGGGCAGGCATCACCCCGTATACGTCGCCTTGCGGCTTCGCACAGAGCTGTGTTTTTGGTAAACAGTCACCCCTGCCTCTTCGCTGCGGCCCGCGGGGCTGTTCGCCCCCGGGCGCTTCTTCTCGCTAGCTTGCGAAGCAGTCTTGCAGAGTTCCTTAGCAACAGTTGTCTCGCTAGCCTCGGGCTTCTCGCCCAGGCCACGTGTGTCCGTTCTTGGTACGGGCCGCCCGCGCTCTGACGCTAGCCGCTTTTCCTGGAGGGTGTCCCCGGCGCCTTCGTACTCGCGGTCTCCCGCTTTCCTCCCGTCCGGCCCTGGGGCATCCGGGGAAGAGCTTTGGCTCCCCCGCCCCTGCGCGCCGGCCGCCGGGCTCTTCCGATCGCCCGGGCTGCCTTGCCACCCCCGTCACGGTCATCGCCACGCGGACGGGCTGCGGAATCTTCGCCGCATTCCCATCGACTGCGCCTCTCGGCCTCGTCTTAGGCCCCGGCTGACCCCGGGAGGACGAACCTCGCCCGGGAGACCTCGGCCATCCGGCTGGGGGGATTCCCACCCCCCGTCGCTACTAACGCCTGCATTCTCGCTCGCCTGCGCTCCACGGGCCCTCGCGGTCCCGCTTCGCCGCACAGGCGACGCTCCCCTACCGATCCTACGGATCCCGCGATTTCGGCGGCGCGCTTTAGCCCCGGTAAATTGTCGGCGCGGGGCGGCTTGACCAGTGAGCTGTTACGCATTCTTTGAATGATGGCTGCCTCTGAGCCAACATCCTGGCTGTTTGAGCCGCCCCACCTCCTTCTCAGCACTCGGCGCGCACTTTGGGGCCTTAATCGGCGGTCCGGGCTCTTTCCCTCTCGTCCACGGAACTTATCTCCCGCAGACCGACTCCCGGGGCTTCGCCGGCGGCATTCGGAGTTCGGCGGGGCTCGAAGGCGTTCGACGCGCCCCTCGCCCCATCGGTGGCTCTACCTCCGTCGGCGCACAGCCCCGAGGCTAGCCCAAGAGCTATTTCGGGGAGAACCAGCTATAACCCGGCTCGATTGGAATTTCACCACGAGCCACGGCTCATCCGCGGTCTTTTCAACGAACGTCGGTTCGGACCTCCGGAGGGTTTCGCCCCTCTTTCATCCTGGCCATGGCTAGATCGCCGGGTTTCGGGTCTGCCGGTGCCAACTCGCGCCCTGTTCGGGCTCGGTTTCCCTGCGGCTCCGCGTCTTCCGCTTAGCCTCGCTGGCATCGACAACTCGCAGGCTCATTCTTCAATAGGCACGACCTCAGGCTTCGACGCCCTCGGTCCGGTCGCCGGCATGCGGTTTCAGGATCTTTTCATCCCCCTCCCGGGGTTCTTTTCACCTTTCCCTCACGGTACTTGTTCGCTATCGGTCACTGGTCTGTGTTTAGCCTTGGCGGGTGGTCCCGCCGTCTTCCGCCGGGGTTTCTCGTGACCCGGCGTACTCTCTCGGGGAGACATGCGTCCTTCTCGGGGTACGGGGCTGTCGCCCTCTGTGGCCGGCCCTCCCAGGCCGTTCCCCTCCGAATCGCGCAATTCCTCCCCATTTGGGCTCCTCCGCTTTCGCTCGCCACTACTGACGGAATCGATTCTCTTTCTTCTCCTCCCGGTACTTAGATGTTTCAGTTCCCGGGGTTCGCTCCGGAGGGGCATGTGTTCCCCCTCCGGCGACGCGACATATCGCGCCGGGTTTCCCCATTCGGGCACCCGCGGATCGAAGCCTGAAGACGGCTCCCCGCGGCCTATCGCGGCCTTCCGCGCCCTTCGTCGCCAGCCAGTGCCTAGGCATCCGCCGCACGCCTTAAAAGTAGCTTGTTCTCATGCTGGGAGGGGTGTACCCCCTCCCACGGACTGGGCAGGCTCTCGCCCGCCCCCTTCGGCATTGTATGTTAGTATGTTGCTGCAGCACATCCCTGAGGATGTGCCTCTGCTGTGCTTCCACGATCTCGGGTTCATTGAACCCGCTAGATCTGGAAAGATCGAATTGTGATGGAGTTCGCGCGGTTTCCAAGGACCGTTCCAGGAGAACCCGGCGTGTGCCGGTCCCCCAAGACCCTGCGGGACAGAATCAGAGATCACCGGACAGAGACGGCCCTCGGCTTCCGCCGGACCCGTCCGCTCGTACACTGCTTACGATATTCTCTTCTCCATAGAAAGGAGGTGATCCATCCCCACGTTCTCGTAGGGATACCTTGTTTCGACTTAACCCCAATCACCGGCCCCGCCTTGGGCGCCGCCCCCCCTCGCGGGTCGGGCTGGCGACTTAGAGCGTTGCAGGCTTTCATGGTGTGACGGGCAGTGTGTGCAATGCCCGAGAACGCATTCACCGCGGCTTGGCTGATCCGCGATTACTAGCAATTCCAGCTTCGCGGGGGCGGGTTGCAGCCCCCGGTCCGTACTGGGACCGGCTTTTGGGATCCGCTCCGCCTCGCGGCGTCGCTTCCCACTGTGCCGGCCATTGTAGCACGCGTGTGGCCCAGGGCATAAGGGGCATGATGACTTGACGTCATCCCCGCCTTCCTCCGGCTTGTCGCCGGCGGTCCCGCCAGAGTGCCCAACTCAATGATGGCAACTGGCGGCGGGGGTCGCGCTCGTTGGAGGACTTGACCTAACATCTCACGACACGAGCTGACGACAGCCATGCACCACCTTTGTCCGGCATAGCTATCTCCCCGTCTCCGGGGCCTTTGCCGGCATGTCAAACCCTGGTAAGGTTCTACGTGTAGCCACGAATTGAACCGCATGCTCCACTGCTTGTGCGGGCACCCGCCAATTCCTTTAAGTTTTATTCTTGCGAACGTAGTACCCAGGCGGGGGGCTTAATGCGTTTGCTTCGGACGCGGGTCGACCCCGCGCCCTGGCCCCCATCGTTTACGGCGTGGACTACTAGGGTATCTAATCCTATTTGCTCCCCACGCTTTCGTGACTGAGCGTCGGTATCGGTCTGGCGGACCGCCTTCGCCACCGGTGTTCTTCCGCGTATCAGTGCATTTCACCGCTACACGCGGAGTTCCGTCCGCCTCTCCCGCACCCCAGACCGGAAGTATCCGCGGCCTGCGGGGGTTGAGCCCCCGCATTTCACCGCGGACTTCCCGGACCGCCTGCTCACTCTTTACGCCCAATGATTCCGGATAACGCTTGCGACCCACGTATTACCGCTGCTGCTGGCACGTGGTTAGCAGTCGCTTTCTAGGGGGCTCCTCGGGGACGGGCCATTTCCTGCCCGCCCGTTTGGCGGCCCCCCACAGTGCTTCACGTCCCTGAGGGACTCCATCGCACACGCGGCGTTGCTCGGTCAGGGTTTCCCCCATTGCCAAATACTCCCTACTGCTGCCTCCCGTAGGAGTCTGGACCGTGTCTCAGTTCCAATGTGGCCGGCCGACCTCTCAGTCCGGCTACGCATCCTCGCTTTGGTGGGCCTTTGTCCCGCCAACTGGCTGATGCGCCGCAGGCCCATCCCCCGGCGAGGCCTTTCGGCCCCCTTTCGTCCGCCCGGCCCGAGCCAGGCGCACATATCCGGCATTAGCGGAGATTTCTCCCCGGTATTCCGATCCGAGGGGCAGGTTACCAACGTGTTACTCACCCGTTTGCCGCTGGACCCTTGCGGGCCCCGCTCGACTTGCATGTATTAGGCACGCCGCCGGCGTTCATCCTGAGCCAGGATCGAACTCTCTGAAACATTCGGGGCGCCCCGGAGGGCGACCCTTACATGTCCCGAGCGAGGGACCCGGCAGAAAAACCGTCGGTTCTACTTTTCCGTAATCTGTCCGCAACGAACAAACATCAAAGGCCTTCCCCGGCTTCCCGGGTGGCGTTTGTTGTCTGACATTGTCTAATTAGTATGTATGCTACTATCTTCCGAGGATTCTCATCCCCGGAGGTGATGTTCTGTGCTGTTCCGCAAGGTTTTCAAGGACCGATGTTGCTCACCAATTTCTTGGCAGCGTGCATAATCATACCATTAAAAATTTTTATGTCAACAAGTTTTTAAAACTTTTTAAAATTTCTCGAAAAATACTAAGAAAAATGTCTCAGACTTGTCTGAGACACTTTAAATAAGAAATAAGCTAATGCTAATCAACAGTTTATATTTAAACCCAGCCAATCAATAGCTTTTTTGTTTTCCTTTTCTAATAATTGATTAGCCTTTTTAAAAACCCCAGAGTTGAAAAAACCTCTATATGCAGACAGTGGTGAAGGATGGGGTGCCTTAATAACATAATTCTTCTCTTTATTAATAAATCTTTCATAATAAGCTGCTTTTCCACCTAAGAGTATAAAAACAACACCTTTATTAGAAGAATCAATCTTTTGAATAACACATTGAGAAAACTTATGAAATAAATCCACATTTCCAAAAAATAACGGTTCACCATCTTTAGATAATATTAAGGTGTTATAAAGAAAGACTCCCTGCATAGCTAAATAAGACAAATCCAATATAACAGGAACATTAGATTCGTATTCTAGATTCAATTCTTTGTTTATATTAATCAAAGAAGCAGGAGCTTTATTTTGAAGTCTAGCTGAAAAAGCTAATCCATCTGCCACACCATGTCCAGGATAAGGATCTTGACCTAAAAGAACAACTTTAACCTTTGACAAAGGAGTACATCTAAAGGCACGGAAAACACAATCTTTTGGTGGATTTATTTGATTCTTGTATAAGTCAAATTGAGAATCGATAAATGAATATAGACTTTCAAAATCCACAAAAGGGGTGAAGCTTTTAAAAGCCTCATCCCAATCATTATCAACTTTATAAATGTTGAAATCACCCATTACTTTTGGAAAGCGAGCAACAAGTAATTTTGAGTCTTATCTTCCTTGTTGTATCCAAACAACTTGGCTTCATCTTCTAATTCATTAGCTTTCTTTTCATCCTCTTCCAACAAAGCTAAATTATGAAAAGCTTCACCAAGTTTTCTATCAGCTGCTAATTTGTAATACTTCTTAGCCAATTCGACATTCTTTTCTACAGTGACACCTTTCTTATAAATATCACCCAAAGAATTTAAAGCTTCCTTTAAGCCTTTCATAGCGGCAGATTCGACATATTTGACACCCAATTCAGGATTCCTGATGAGATTATCTTGAAGGTAGAGAATTCCTAAACGATATTCGCCTGTTACTCCACCCAAATCCTTGGCTTTAGTAAGATAAGCTTCAGCTAACTTGTCATCCTCTTCAACAATTTCACCGCCTTCACTATAAAGGACACCGAGCAAAGTGTTTGCATAAATATCACCTTTCTCTGCTACTTCTTTCAATTCATCGATAGCACGCATGAAATCTTCATGATTTGATCCATCCTTATAAAGTGTATGGATTGCATCGATCAATTTTGCTCTGTCTCCATCAACTTTAGTAGGATTAGACATCAAATCCTCAATTGTTACCTCACCATTCAAGAAAGCCTTAGCATCATTCAAAACTTCTTCATCCAATTCTTTACACGAACAAGCCATAGA
>OJOI01000289.1_pt1 | contig 36087 bp, 26 predicted proteins | sample 1598061 | NCBI WGS metagenome assembly OJOI01 (sample SAMN01915224, study PRJEB22387) | human gut metagenome | isolation source: stool | host: Homo sapiens | place: USA
TTCATCTTTTGTCATGGAACTTTCCTTTCTACCTCATCCCTGATTTCAAAACATTCTTTCATTCAGAGACCTGTTACTCTACCCCCAACGCCTTAAACACCGCATCTTCCGCACTGCTGTAGAAAATCAGATTAAAACTCCCCACCAGCTCCGGCGGCACAGTGCCAAGGTCTGCTGCACTGGTAATCGGAAGCAGCACTTTCTTTGCTCCGCTATCGAGGCACACCTGCAAACTATTGGCAAGCTCGTCCACTTTCAGAATCGTGCCGCTGATGCTGATTTCTCCCAGCACGGCAAGTGTACTGACTGTAGGCCGTCCAAGAGCGATGCTGCATAGTGCAATCAATGTAGGCAATGCCAGCTTTCCAGTCATGCCAATGCCTTGTAAATCCTGATAGTTGATGATGTAATCCCGCATCGTGGTGCTGATGCTGCCACTGATTCGATTTCCGTTTGCTTTCAGGAAATTGAACGCCGTATTCGTGGATTCCTTGCAGTCACGGTCGCTGCCAAGGCCAGTGCGCTCAAATTTTCCGTTACCGGGCAGCATCTGGCTTTCAAGGCGGAATACGCCGATCATACCGGATTTCCCCTGACTTACGGTATATACCTGTCCAGGATTGCAGATACCATCAGGAATGAGCTTTCCACCGCCCTGCTCTGGCACAGAGACAAATTTTTCTTCAAAGGTATCCAGATCAATATAGCTGAAGTTCACATCATAGAATTCCATTCCACCCAGTTTTTTCAGCTGCTCCTTGACGCGACGGCGCATTTCCAGCGCAAATACAAGAATTTCTTCAATCTGTTCCTTCGTGAATTCTCCATCCGGATACAGCAATTTCACATAGCCGCCTACAATCTTGCGGACAGCAATCGTATCGCGCTGGTTCAGGTTCTTTCCAAGGCGGAAATACTTATCTAACGCATCACCATACTGTTCCTTCCGCAGTTCTCGGATAAACTCTGCCAGATAATCCGTGATAAATCCGTAGTCGTTTGTAAAATGCTCCGGACGGAACTTCGGAATCTCCCAGCCTGGAATGTAGCAATGCAGACGGTCAAGAAAGGCTGTGTCCGTTCCCATCTCCGGCGGGAACGGGTCAAACAGAGAGGAAGTCTTGAGCAACACATCCACGCTCTGATTGATGTTTCCTACAAAGACCATAGATGCCGATGCTGCCTTTTCCTCTTTGCCACGGGCAAAGGAGCCGGAAGCCATATAGTCTTTCATAATCTGAATGCCGTCTTTGTCCTTAAACTTGATTCCGGCAACCTCATCAAAGGCAACGCAGTCCCATAAGCCTACCAAACCTACGGTTTTGCGCCCCATATTGTAAAACAGATTTGCAACGGTCGTCTGACCACCGGATACCAGGATACTGTTCGGGCTGATTTCTTTATAGATATGGGACTTGCCTGTGCTGCGCGGCCCCAACTCACAGAGATTGAAGTTGTTCTCCACCAACGGCAGCATACGCGCAAGCAGCAGCCACTTTTCCCGATTGTTCAGCTGTTCCGGCTCATATCCGCAGGAACGCAGCATAACATCCATCCACTCTTCCTGTGTGAATGCCTTGCGTCCCTCTCGAACTTCTTCAATGTCGATATGGGGCATCTGGATTGGAGTAAGCTTATGGATGCTGATGGGAGAGATATCCTTCTGCTTTTTCTGTTTAGAGGAAATCGGCTGTCCATCTATATCCGTGATTCCAAAGCTACTGTCTCCCTCAGATTCATATTCCAGCTGCACGATGCACCAGATACCGCCGCAAAGCAGCCGGTCATATTTTTCCGGATAATCATCTGTAATCGGCACATTGGTGAGGCCAAGGTTAGAGAACTCTGCAAAAAAGCAATCCTTTTTGATATCCAGATGCACTGTCACCATATCAATAATGGTATGGCTCCCGTTCTTGCGCAGTTGTGAGAGAATTTTCTGAGCCTCATCCGGGCGGACAAAGTTGTCTGCCAGAATGCGTTTCACATTCTGAACGCCCTGCTCAATGATTGTCTCATCGTCTGAACTACAGTACTGACCCAGCAGGAACTCCAGCACATAGACCGGAACATTTGCTCCTTCTTTTATTTTCTTTGTCAGGTCTTTGCGGACGATCCGACCGTCAAAGTTGCTGCGCAGCTTCCGGCGCAGTTCTTCACGGGTATCGTCTGCCGCCATATCCATCATTTCCATACGGAATTCCTGCCTCCTCTATATCAGAATCCGAATCCAAAGTCATCCGCAAAGGCAATGTCCATGATAACAGGCTGCCTCCACTGCTCCAGACCGCTTTCTTCGTCATAAACCACAAGGTAATATTGCTTGTCCTTGTCGTATTTCTTATTCTTGAATGTGAAACGCATCCGGAAGATACGCTTCTGCGCATTTTCCTCGCGACTGTCCGCCACATAGCTGTTTTCGTTCGAGATTTTCTCATTGTCTTCCGAGAGGAAGAAAATACGGTATTTTGCCGCTTTTACAGTATCACTGACTGCATCCGACTGGATAAAGTCCATGGAAGTGATCAGGTTCGTAATCTTATGGACGATGCTGACCAGAGCAATTTCTGCATTCTTTGTTTCCATGTGACCGCGTTCCATCTTAAACTCCAGCACCGGCACCAGCATTTCCTGCGGTGAGGAACCGCCATGCACATAGTTAGCACCGCCTCCGGCCACCTTAAAGACATTACTGCTGACAGGATAGGACACCATCTTGCTGTCCTCGTTCCCCAGAATGCGTCCCATGCTCATATGATCGATGCCATCATCTCCCAGTGCCGCCTTGGACACAATAAATCTGCGATTGACAAATGCTTTGTCCGCGCTTTTCCCGGAGATTTTGTCACTTTCTGTCAGCTTATCACGCTTATAAATAAAGCCATGATCGGCAGTAACGATAAAATGATAGGTGTTGCCGCTAACGGAGATTCTATGAATCAGATCCATAATTTCCTGAACGGCTTCCTCACACGCATTAAACACCTCATCCTCGGTATTTGCCTTGTCTCCACGCGCGTCGATCTGATTATGGTATACATAGATGATCTGACGTTTTGTCAGCACATCTCGCAGCTCTGCCACTTTCAGATTTTTGATATCATCGAACTGTACACAGACACTATCCGGGTTATAGCTTTGCAGCACCTGCTGCCGACCTGCCAGATTATCGCAAAGGATACCATCTGCCAGTACCTGAAAATCATCCGTCATTTCCAGTGTCTTATGTGGCAAAAGTGCTGCCATACCGAGCCTCGTATAAGACGGAAGAACACTCAACTGTACAGAAAGTTTTGCCGTGCATTTCGGGTCATCCTGCATTCTGGCAAACAACTCCTGTCCGACCTCGTAACGCATGGCATCCGAAATGATGACCACGGTGCGTTCTTTGGTATATCGCAGATTGGCATTGTAAAAATCTCGCTGCAACGGAATTACCGAAAATGCGGCATCCTGCTGGATTCCAGCATTCCAGGCAGGGAGCAGGCAAGCCAGATATTCGTTCGTGTAGATATTTTCCACCAGTTCCCGAAGCGGCTCAAAGCTTTCCGTGCTCTCCAGCTGGTCGTAATAATAGTAGAATTTTCGATACTGCTGATCCATATTGTAATCCGCAGCAAGATATCGGTCGATGATTGGCTTTAAGCCATCTGTGGCATGGTAATCCGCTTCCTTCACCATGCTGTATGCACTGGAAAGCAGCTGATAGGTCTTCCCGGTCTTTCTGCCAAAGTGCATTTTAGCCCGCTTTTCACAGAGTTCCGGAATGGTAAATCCGTTTACGATTGCGCCGATATCTTCCGAAACAAGTCTGCCAACGAGCCACTTTACCAGCACCTGATCCACGGCAAGGAAAGTGTCGCACTCCACCAAATCGTCCACTCGCATTCCTGCAAATGCCGAAAAAACATTCAGCCCTTTGGCAACATGTGCCGACAAAGCGTCGTATTTATCCCGGTACAGGACGCTGTTCATCAGGCTATCGAGGAATGCGATGATATTGCCGGACTTGTAGGAAACAAAGCTCTTCCATGCTGCCGGAAGCTCTGCCTGCACATATCGCCCAGTATAAGTAACGAACAATGTTACCAAAAGCCGTTCCAAACTCGGTTTTGTATCGGTGTATCCGAAATGCTGCTCACAGAGCTGCCAGAATGCAGACAGCAGGTCGTATTTTTCAAACTCCTGCAAGAAAGCATTGTCCACCAGCTCGCCATCCGTCAACACGATGCGCACAACCTCTTCAAAAGAGCAGGTACGCGCCTTGCAGACTGCACTCAGCAGACCGACAAGGATATTTTCTTCATTGAAGTTTTCGATTTCCAGATCATAGAAGCGTTGGGTGCGCTCTTTGTTGGCGAAAAACTTGATGTGCTTCTCAATAACCGGCTTGTACTTTTCCTCAATACCCAGGTCAACCGACAGCAAGGAGGCTCGGTCAGCAAAGAACCGTCTGGAATACAGCATTGTGTCTTCCAGATGGTTGTCCCTTACATCCGGTTTCGGAAACGGTGCATAGATCAGATAATTCGTGGTCTTATCCACACGCTCCAGAAAATACTTTGTATAGAACTGGTTATCAGGCTGAAGATAGTAGATCTTCGCATTCTGAAGCTCCACCGTCTCCATATCATCGGCAAATTCCGCCTTGTCATCGTACCAGAAAACCAGTTTCCGGGTCTCCCCGGTAAATTCCGCATTCAGGCGGTCTATAATTTGTTTTAGGTTCAATTCTGCCATATCATTGTCCTTTTTCCTGTGATTGGTCTTTATCTCTTACAAGAGAATTCAGCAATAGCTTCATCTTTTTCCGGTAGAACTTTGTTCTTTTGATGTACCGTGGAATCGTCATGTGATACGCCTGCATAAATTCCAGTATCCATGCCAGATCATAGGATTTCTCGGTTGACCAGTCACGATATTTTCTATGACAGACAAGCCAGACACCAATGATATTGTAATCCAACGCATCTTCATCGGTTTCATCTTGAATACAATGACCGCAGAGGAAGCGGTAGGCCACCGGATCATGGGCATATGTACGTTCAAAACGCTGCCATGCCGCCGCGACATCATCCTTTGTCCAGTGATTTTGCATTTTCCCACTCCCTCCGGTCATTTTTCTTATTTCTTTTCTTTCACCATGATATTCTTACTGTCTGCCAGCACCTCATAGAACTTGCCGTCCTGGGCGGTCTGGAGCTTGCGGTAGTTGACCTTTACGCCGTCATCGAGGTCAAGCTCGATACGGGAAAGTGCCAGATGGCTGATCTTCTCATCGTATTCCCGGCATTCCTTCAGCTGCTTGGCAAGTTTATCCTTGCGCTTGGAGGCTGCTGCCACCTCACGGGCATTCTCGCTGTGATCCATCATATCCTGCATCCGGTTGATCTCAGATTCATATACGCGTTGCATCTTGTGCAGGTAGTCGATACGTAGGTTGCCGATGGTGTCCGGCGTGTAGCGGTGCAGATAAACCAGTGCCTTAAAGCCATTCTGTTTGCCGCTGTCAAACAGCCAGTAGATCGGACGCTTGCCAGAACCAGTGACAGAGTAAGTCTGGCAGTGATCCTTGAAGAAATCGTTCAGGAAGTAATTGCGGATGATCTCCCGGCTGGTACTGCCCTTATTGCCAAGGGCTTTTGCGATATAATCGAGGTTTTCTTCCAGCGTATCTGCACCATACACCGCTTTCAGCCATGCACACAGGCGCGATACGATATCATCGTCCAGATATTCTTCATCGGTGATAGGGATAACATTATCTTCGTCCGGGAAGAACATTTCATCAACCACAACACCCTCATTGCGGTATGCGCGTTGCAACTCTTCAGCAGAAATCGTTCCGGGGCGGTCGTTCATTTTATCCACAAACGTCTGTAAAGAATACGGCTCTCCTGCAAAAAGCAGTCCATCCTTATAAGTGGAATATCGGCCAAACATACAGCCCACAGCATAGCTCAGCAGGCTCTTGATGTCCCGCTGCAAGTCCGCCTTGCGCACGGTCACATCCTTATCTTCCACTTCCGGGGTCAGCTCGTCCTGCAAGCCGTAAATGTCGATAAAAATGCGGTTCAGTTCTTCCTCGTTGGCTTTCAGCTGGTTAAAACGGTCATCACATTCTGACTGCCACTGGGTAAAGGCCTCCGAAATCGTGGAAACGTTACGGAGTAAGGGATGTTTCTTAAAGTCCCAAGAAATCTCAAAAGAGTCCCACTCTGCGTTACTGCCATCAATGCAATGTTTAACACGCTCTACTATACTATCCAAAGAATCCGACTCTATCAGTGGCAACTTTCTAAGATATCCAGATTCAAATCCCATCGAAGGTGAGAGAATCTTTAACAGTGAAGCGGCTATTTTGGAGTTCATAAATCCAAGTAAATAGTATTTTGTCTTTTCATTATTGCAAAACAGTCCATATCCACTGTTAGAATACAAAAATCCTACCGGGCAAAATCTAAATGAGGTCTTCTCTGTTCCAATAACAGTCCAAGTCAATGCAGAACTGAATATATAATCCAGATTATAGTTATGTGAACGTATCCTACCCGTCTTTTCATCTTTGAAATTCTGAATTTCAAACCCATCATTTTCCCAGTTTACTACTGTATCATTATTGCCGTACCATTTTCTCTGTTCCCCTCCCTTAGCAAACGGGAACCATTTCTTTCGGCTCTCAACAGCTTCTTTTCTTGACGAGATATTAATTCCAAATTTGTTACGGTTCACCTCAAACCAAAGTCGAATGAATCTATCATTATTTGCGGTTGCCATACCAACGCGAGGTTCCGAAACATCACCAACTAAATGTGACTTTTTAAATGCCGACAAAACAACATCTGACGCCCAGTATGCAGTATAAGGTGTCCCTTGAATTTCTCTTAGTTGTTCATTTGTTTTATTAAAACGGTGTTCACCAGAAATAAACATAGCAGCTTTTGCTGCTTCATTTTTTCCGCCAACTAATTGAACAAAGGTGCTATTATAATTTGAGAAAAAGTCATTGCAGAACACAAAGCTGCTTGTCTGAACAACTTCCCCATTTATCTCATCAAATGCATGTGGTCCTAAATGTGCCAAATTTATCAGTTCTTTGTTTAATAGTTTATCGCGTAAATTCTCATAGCTTGCAAGAAACATCCATGCATGTTGTGTTATCATCGCTTGATAACCACTCACTCGCGTCATCAAACCACATCGTTCAATAAAGACAGCAAAGAGATCTACTTTACTATCAGGATAATTTGCTTTAACAAAGTCATTCACTTTAGGGCTTAAATTACTTATAGCTGCATACGGTGGATTCGTAATGGTCACCCAATATTTCCGTGCCATCGTCTCACCAATGTCAACAAGCCGATTCAGCTGCTCGGCAGTATCTTCCACGCCCACGCTATCCATGCTGATCTGACCTGCGGTATCTTCTGCTGCCACAAACCGACGCAGCAAATCCCAGTTATAGCTCTCCACATTCAGGATAGAGCCATACTCCTTGGCATCGGTCAGAGTGTCCAGCAAACCTTCCAGCTGCATCTTGGCGGCGTTCTTCTCAATATCGTCCATGCCCGCACCAAAATATTTCAGGTGCGCACGGTTGATGCTGTTGCTCTCCTGAATGGCATAGACATGGCAGGTGTTCTCACCGTTTAAGATACGGCGGTTGTACTGCCGTGCTTTCATCATCACGGCAAAATACGCCAGCTGATAGGCACGGTCATCAATGTCCAAACCGTAGATGTTATGTTCCAGAATGCTCTTTGCAGCATCACGCTGGCTGTAACCAGCACTCTCGTAAATCTGCATCAGCACATCAAAGGCGTATACGAGGATATGGCCGGAACCCATGCAGGGGTCGATGAGCTTGATGTCTTCTGGGTTCAGGGCAGCATACTCTTTACGAATTTCCGAAAGTTTTGCCTGTACCTCCGGCTCCTGTTGTGCTTCTTCCAGATAGTATTTCCAATTTTCTTTCAGGTCGCATTCCGAGTGTCCTTCCATCCACAAACGGCCAAGGCTGTTCTCCACCATGTAGCGGACGATCCAGTCCGGGGTGAACAGCTGGGTTACAGCAGGGATTTCCTCTTTGGTGATCTTACCGTTCTTGGCAAATGCAGCGGCCTTCGGCTCAGTGTTGTAATACTGGTACAACCAGCCGATGATTTCCACCTGACCACCGCGCTCGATGTTGAAGTCATCCTCCGGAATATCGTGAATCAGATGATAGACCACGCCATCCTGGTCAATAACGGACAAGCTGAGCAGTAGCTCGGTGTAGTTCTTTGTCTTTTCAAACAGCGCAGGCAGAATCTCGTTCAAGGCGTTGCACTGCTTCAGGAACAGGATACGGAACACCTCGTCCAGCTTGTTGTCCTGCTTCAGCTGGAAAATCAGAGCTTCTTCCTCCGCAGTAAAGGGCAGCTCTGCGTCAAACGGCGTTGTGACCAGATCCGGCTCCAGCTTTCCGCTCTCGGAAGAAAGCACCCTGATATGGGAAGGCAGATAGTCATTGACCTCCATGAAACGGATCGCAATCAGGCGGTTAAACCATGTGTAGGCGACCTCCTCGATCACATACTGATATGCGGTTTTGTAGTCGGTATCCTTTTCCTTCTGCTGGATGACCTCTATCAGCTTGTCACGCTGGCGCACGGCCTCACCGGAAATCGAATACGGTTCTGCGGTGCCGATATCGAAGAACTGAGTGCCGCCGAAGCTCTGCGGCAGCGGTTTTGCAATGCCGTCCTCCGTAATACCGATCAGGCGGGCATCATAGCTGACATCTGCAATCAGCTTATTCCGCGCCCAGATCGCAAAATTCTTTATAGCTGTCTTGTTCATGGAGCCAATCCTCCTGTCATTTAAAGTTCAATGTTGACGATTGTATCTTCGTCCATCTCTTTCAGCAGGTTTTCACGCAATGCAGCAAGGTATTTATCAACATCCTCCTTGCTTTCCAGCCGCCACGACGCAGTCTTGGCAACTGTCTTGATGGAAACATTCTTCGTGGTGCGCACCTTATATACCGGCTGCGGTTCTGCGACCTTTTCTACCGGTTTCACGGTCTCGCCGCGTTTTTTCGCCTCTTCTTCCTGACGCTTGCGCTCTGCCTCGGCCTTTGCCGCTGCTTCCTTCGCAAGGCGAATGTCCTCTGCGTTCATCTCATTGAGCAGGCGCAGCTTCAGTGCCTCCGCCTTATCTGCATAACTGCGCAAAGTAGAGACATTGTTGCAGTGCTCTGCACCGTCCATAATCTCCTTAAACAGCTCCAGATAGCGGTTGAACTTCGTATCCTTATAGGGCTTGGTGTTCAGCACCTCAAAGACACGGTTCCGATCCTGATTGATGGAATCCTTGACCGGCTCTGCCTGCTCTTCCAGAATGCGCATATAGCAGTTCATAAACTTTTCGCGCAGCTCCGGCAGCTTCGGAATTTCCTTGTAGGGCTTCGCCATCCGGACGATGGTACGCATCTTAGCCACCACATCTTCCAGTTCTGCATCCACGATGTAGGTCTTGCTGTCCTCGTAAATATTCAGCATATCCAGCGCACGAGTGAAGATGGTCAGCTGCTCACTGCCAAAGAAATCACGGAAAGGCTCATAGTCTTCGCCAAAATCCATCAGATCATCCTGCTCGTCAAATACAGTCTTAAAGAATTCCAGCGGTGCTTGAATCTGCACCAGTGCGGAAAGCCGCTTCTTACCCTTTTCCAGAAGTTCTTTCCCAGGATAGGCGTAATTCTCATATTTGGGTTCCAGACGCTCAATCTCGGTGATCCGATTCTCGCAGTAGTGCTGGAAGTTCTTCATGATGGTATCTTCGTCATCGGCAGGCGGTGCCACCTTGAACAGCTCTTTCATCACGGTGCGGACGGCCTTTTTCTGGTTTTCCGGCACACGGACGCGCACTTCCGTCAGCAGCTTATCCACGAACTGCTTCTTCGTGATGTAGCCGATGATTTCTTCCTCGGAACGGTTGTTCAGATTGACGCTCTCACCATTGACCGTAAAGGACAGATCTCCACGCTTAAAGAGACGTGCCACCAGCCAATGGATGTCATCTTCCACAAAGCCATAGGGTGCTTTCATAAAGCGATCCTTGATCGTTTTCATAGAAGTTTTCATGTGCATCCGGGAGTTACCTGCCACGAATTGCAGCACATCATCCAGCGCGTGAACATTGGATTCTCCGGTATCTCCCAGTGCCAGCGACAGCTGATTGCTGGTCTTGAACATCTTCCGGATGTCTGCTTCGCCCATCGCTGCGTCAATGTAAGACAGCTTGTGGTAAACCGTCTGCACCAATCTTCCGATAGCCTCGTTGATGCGGCTGGTCACTTCCTTGCCGGAAGTGTGCAGCACATCGCCATTGACATAAATGGTAGCCTCTTTCAGCGCTTCCGTCAGGTAAAGCTTGGCGTTACCGTTGCGTTCCCGCATCTCCACGCGCTTTGCTTCCTTAATGGTCTCATACTTGGCAAGCTGCACAGAAGTATTCTTGCGCAGGAACCGCTCAATTTTTAAGTATGCCCGCATTTCCGTCAGGAACGCATCATCGTTCGGCAGAACCACAAGGACTTCCTTGCCCTGGCCGGAGAGCAGGCGCAGCGTACCATCATCGGTGCCGCCCTCATACCACGGGGTCAGCACACGGAGGCCGATATCGTAATTCTGGTTTGCCTTATAGGGGCGGTCATCCACTGCCTGATTGAAGGAGAACGCATACCGTCCACTGAAGCTTGGGTACTGATACTTCTTGCTGGAGAAAATGTCCTCATAGATCATCTCCGCAATCTTCGTGATGACCTCCGGCATCTCCACATTTTCTTTTTCGATTTCGTTGTTGATTTCCTGTTCCTCATCGGTCAGGAATACATAGATGGAGCCATTCTTCTGGATCAGCATCTGGCGCATCAGCACTTTCAGTGCATCCTCCACCTGTGCCTTCAGAGAAATACGATCATCGTCAATGCTGGTAATCATCAGGCTGACGATGTTGTCCACGTTGGCTTCGATCTCCAGAACATATTTAATCAGGAAAAGGGTCTTCAACACATTGATGGCAAAGACATCTTTTTCCTTCTTTTCCGGGTTGATGTAGCTGTTGTCATAAGCGCGGATGATCACGCTGCTGTGGCTGTGGTCGAGGAAGTTCTCCAATGCATCATAGAACCGATAGAACGGCACGATTGCCCCCATCTCATCGTCCATCAGCTGCATGGCAGATTCTTTGAACAGAGCCAGCATGGAACGTTCACCTTCGGACAGGTGCTTGCCGGATGCACCGTGGGTACGGATGCTGGTCAGCACGCTGGCAAGCAAATTAAACTGGTACGGAACAAAAGGATAAACCTCTGCAAAGTCTTCTGCGTTGGCGTACAGTTTTTTCTCCACGCCGTCGTTGAAGACAATCAGATTTTTGATGATGGTTGCTTTCTGGTCATAGAGCAGACGCAGGCTCTGTGCTGCGGTCTCTGTCTTATCCAGAATACGCTTTTTGATAACAGCGTCCACATTGGCAGAGGACAGAGAAAGGCGTGTATCGAAACGTCCCTGAATCTTGGAGAAGTCGTTACCCTTCACCTTGGTAATGGAGTCGATATCCTGCTGGCTCGTTACGATTACCCAAGCCTTACCCATACACTCCTTGCCCAGTTCTTCCGTCACTGTCTGAAGGTTCAGCATCAGCTTGGAATCATCGCCAATGTACTGACCGATCTCATCCACAAGGAAAACCACATGGTGGTTGTTACCTTTTTTATCAATATAGGACTTCACACGCTTGGCAAAATCCTCAATGCTGATCTGGTAGCTCTCGGTTGCTTTCTCGCACCAGTTACGGGCAGCTGATTCGCTCATGAAATCCATGTCAGAAAGAACATCGACAACGGAATCCTGAATGAAATCGAAGTCCTGACGAGAGCTTTCCCACGGATCGCCATACTCTTCTTCAAACTTTTCCTTAAACTCTTCAAAACGACCTTCCTCGGAAAGCCTGCGCTCCAGGTCAGCAAGGTGCGGCATGGAACCGCAGAAGCCCTGCATCTCATTGAAAACCTTCAGGAATACGTTCACAATGGCATCTTTATTTTCCTTGCCATTAGAATCGCTTTTGGAATCAATGTTGAAAAGAATTACGTCCGATGGGGTGTTTGCTGCCAGCTGCATATCTGCCAGCACCATCTGATTGGTAATCTTCTGATCTTCGATAAAGTAGTCGATGGCATGTTTGTCTCCGACCTGTTTATTCTGAAGCAGATAGGACAGAATTTTCAGGAAATGAGATTTACCACTTCCAAAGAAGCCGGAAATCCAGACACCCATTTTCGGTGTAGTTCCCTGAATACCTTTTTTATATGCTGCAAAGAAATCCGCAAAATGACGCTGAAGCTCACGGGTCACAACATACTCTTCCAGCTCCTGCGCCACATTTGTCTCTTCACCCTGACCGACAATGATAACGCCCTGTATCTCACGGTCAATTTTCTTTCGGAACATGTCCTTGATCTGCATAACAGTTTCCTCCATCCATTACTTTACCAGTCGGAATGCCCGGTAATAGTTATCGTCTTTAATCTCATTGAACAGGATCAGCTCCTGTTCATTATAGGTTCCCGGAAAGAACATCACGACCGGGCAGCGCACAAACGCCTGGTGCAAGTTGTTAAGCACCTTGTGGGAGCGCAAAATCGGATAGCACTTGCCGATACCGGTCAGGAACACGACTGCATTCTCCGGCGTATGTTCTTTGATATATTGCACGATCAGGCTGTCATCGTCATTTACCTTCATGGAGTTGGTCACAGCCTTGACGATACGCTCGATCCCTCGTTTTTTTTCAAAGTCATAGCACTTTTCCATGAAGTTTTTCTTTTCCAAAAAATCAATGATGATATCATACAGGTCAAAGACCACAAGCTCAAAATCATCATCGCCCCGGTCGTTCTTATTTTTCAGATACTCTACACGCTCCCGAACTTCCAGTTCCTTTTCCGGTGGATAATCAAACACCCAATAGTTGACCTCATTTGCGCGGCCTGTTCCTTTTCGGAAAGACGGCTTATGGATTGCAAGCTCCATCTCGTCCAGTCTTTGGCTTAAATCCATTTCATCTTACCCCCGTCAGTGTTTTTACCATGATGCCAAGGTCATGGTCATAAAGCCAATGCTCAAATGCAATATCAAGAATTGGCTTCAGTATTTTTCTTGTGCTGTTTGCCCGGTTGCTTTCTAAAAGTCCTGCTTCATAAAGCTGTGTCTTATAGCAGGAACCGAGACGGCGCAGCGTATAGTCTTGAAGAGAAGCCACTTTCTCACTCTGTTCCTGCTTATTTTTGAAAAATATCCGGATATCTGCATCCGTCAGCTCATCGGAACCAAGAATCATTTTTTCCCGCACTACTTCATACACAAAATCAAAGAATAGCGTGTCATGCAAAAGAGCCGCAGTCAGCACAAATAATTTTTGTGTAGCAAGATCACTGCTCAAAAAGATTGGGTAAAAGCTTTCATCTAATGTCTTGATACGGGCTGTTACGGTAGAATAAATCTGCTGCGCTCGTAGTTTTGTCGGTGCGCCATAGATGTTTGTCTCTTCATTCAACTTTTTAATATCTGCAAAGCTCTTACCCTCGCTCAAAAGCTGCACGGTTTTCCGAAATTCCATGAACCAGAACGAAAATTTTACGGCTCCAGCACTATACGGTTTTCTTTCCATCTTCGTTCTCTCCATTTCCGGATTTTGTTTTAATGTATCTGCCGCTTTTGATTCTGGCATCCTTCGGCTTTTCGGCGTTAATAGGAATGACCCACTGATGGCCTAAACGCTCGGCACCATCAATTCGCCCTTCTGTGCATAATGTCTGTACTCTCCTTGTGCAGATGCCCCATTTTTCAGAAGCCTGCTTAATCGTCATGAAATCCATACGGAACCTCTTTTTCGATGTCTAAAGTCACTCGCAGCAAGTCAAAATTTCTCATTTATATTCTACTCCAAGAAACGAACAAAATCAATCGAAAGTTCTTCCAAATTTTGAACGATTTTTTTAGAATCCACTCTTCTGCAAGCAGGGCTTTCGTGACACGAAAGCGATTTTCTGCTTGTTGGGGAAACTCCCCAATCCCCATAGAACGCTGCCTGCGGCATCGGGCTGCGCATCCGTTCCGGATGCTTCAACGGCAGTTCCTGCCAAAGAAAAAAGCCGGAGTGAAGCATCACCCCGGCTTCAAAAAACATTTACTTGTGCTTGCGGCCTCCACGCTTTTTGTAGTCCTCGTCTATACGCTTTTTCCAGTCTGCGCTCAGCGGGGCACTGCACCGGACAGAGCTGATTGCTTCGCTGACCACTTCATAATTCAACGCGGTTCCTTCGCTGTCGCACTGATAGTTGACTGCACGATCTGCGCCGATTCCGAACCGACTTGCAGTCTCTACTGCATCAATATTGGCACCGAGGAACAAAAACTCCCAACCGTATTTCGTTTTCTGCCGCTCGATCATCAGCTTCACTTTTTCGCTGTTGTAGCGGTGGCTGGCATTTTCCATTCCGTCCGTAGTGATTACAAACATGGTGTGTTCCGGCACATCCTCCGGTCTTGCGTACTTGTGAACATTTCCAATGTGATGAATCGCACCGCCGATGGCATCTAAGAGTGCTGTGCAGCCGCGAACCGTGTAATCACGGTCAGTCATTGGTCGGACGTCCATTACATTTACACGATCGTGCAGGACTTCGCTCACATTGTCAAACAATACCGTTGAGACCAGTGCTTCGCCCTTTGCTTTTTTCTGCTGCTCAATCATAGAATTGAATCCGCCGATGGTGTCCCGTTCCAGTCCGCTCATGGAACCGCTGCGGTCTAAGATAAAAACGATCTCTGTTAAATTCTTTCTCATACACTTGTCCTCCCAAAAGATTATGGCTGCTCGGTTTCGTACCTTACAGCCATAGTATAGCGATTTTCTTTTGTGGGGTGGTCGCATGGAAAGCGACATTTCTTTGTCCTTATGCTCCGATCAGACTCTGGTCAAAAGCAAACAGTGCCTCGTTGATTTCATACACATTGTAGTTTCCCCGTTCGACAAAATATTCTACAATGATATCGAATTTGCTCGAATGGGAAAGGGTAAAGCCTGCCTTTCCAAGCATCTCCTGCATCTGGGCAAGCGGCAGTTCCAAAGCCAGGGCAAATGCCAGCACCGTAGGTTTGGATGGCTTATAGAATTTATCCGAACGGATCTTCGAGAAGAGCTTCCGGTCAATGTTTGCCTTCTTGTAGCACTGGGCATCCGTCATGCCGCTTTCGTCAATCTTCCGCAGCAGCATTTCCGAAAAACTCTCATCAATCTGTCCCAGTGCCTCTTCCAAGGATTGACTGCTGCAAGATTTACAGATTGCTTCGGACGGCAGCGGGGCAGGTGCAGCTTCAAAACAGGATTCCTCTGACAATACTTCGAGCCGCCGCCTCTGTTCTGCCCGTCTGTCGGTATGTCCCTCCACATACCGGTCATCTATGTACGCCGCGATATCAGCAAACAGTTTTCCGCTAATCTGATATGCCTTTCGGTCAAAGATAACGATGTAGACCATCATCTCATTTTCCAGCAGGAATGTACTGATGGTATCGACTGCAACCTTCAGAGCCTGGTCTTTAGGATAGCCGTAAATGCCGGAGGAAATCAGCGGAAAGGCCACCGACTGACAACCATTTTCTTTTGCCAAGTTCAAAGATGTTCGATAGCAGGATTCCAGAAGCTCCTGCTCCCGATGCTTGCCATCCCGCCAGCGCGGGCCGACTGCATGGATCACATATTTGCAGGGCAGTCGGTATCCCTTTGTGATTTTTGCGCTGCCGGTTTCGCAGCCATGTAGCGTACTGCATTCTGCAAGCAGCTCCGGTCCGGCGGCACGATGAATGCAGCCGTCCACACCGCCGCCGCCCAAAAGAGAAGTATTGGCAGCATTGACGATTGCGTCAACGCTCATTTTTGTAATATCGTTTCTGATAATCTGTAAGGGCATCGCTTATTTCTCCCCCTTCTGCCACCTCGTTAGATATGCTTCTTTTTCAGTTCACGAATCAACATCTCAACCTGTACTCCTGTAAGGAATGGTGTTTTGATTGTCGATGCCCAATAAAAATTCCGCTTCAAAATTGTTTTAATCTCATTCGGAGAAAGAGCAGGCAATGCTTTAACATCTCCATTGAAATTTTCCGGCACAATCATTCTGACACTATGATATTTTTCATCACCCACTTCCGTTGGTGTGTCTGTAACTATCTGTCCAACTGCAATAATTCCTCTTCCTTTGGAATAAAAAAGAGCATAGTCATCTTTGCGAAAGCTGTCGATATACCGTTTGGCATCTCCATATGCCGCTATTTTGTTTCCGAGAATCATCTCGGATTCATTTGTATCTGAATACGAGATATTCGTATCAAACATGATTCCTTTACACGCAGAAAACTTCAAACGATTATTTTCTATTTCTGTCAGAAACTTCACCCAGTATAAAACATTCTCCGGAATGATATGAGACTTATCCGGATTGATCGCAAATTCATAGATAACCGTTGGATCTGCTACTTTCACATTTGAATATTTCTGTGCATTCTGAACGTTTCCTTCTGTTGTAAGCAAATACACTTCACCATTCAGGCTGGAATAGTCATCTGTATTGAGATCAACATCACCCTTCTTTACCTGAATGTAAATATGCTTTCGGTTCAGGTCATTTGGATCAACCAAAACGCACTCATACTTTGGCGTAGCAATTTTATTTGTCGATGGAATGCAAACGTAGCCTTTCGTATCATACAGCCACAGCGCAAGTAAATCCTCAACATCTTCCGGCTGAAGCAGGCTGTAAAAATGCTTCTCACATAACGAGAGGGCTGGATCGGGATAATTGAATAGATCCAGCGCTGAATCGTGGACACGGTTATACAACATCTGACTGTATTCTTCCACTCCATTTTTCTTAATTCTCTGGATGGTTGAACCCATAATAAATGATGTTGCCACAGCACCAGGAACGGATTCTTCATCTGCCTTATCTGTAGCTGGATACCAGTCTATATTGGTCAACTGATTCGCTGCATCCATCTGTACTGCATCTTCGCGAAACACCCAGGTACTGTTCGCCTTAACTCTCGCAATATAGTATTTTCCTTCATTTCTTGAGCGCATCCATAGGAGGTCTCCTTCTTTCACATCCTCTACCATGCGGCATACACTGTCGAATGATTTGTACTGAGTTCTTGCCAGATTACAGTAATCCAAAAATGTATGTATCCCAGAACGTTCTGCCTGGGTTAATTCACGAAGACTCCATCCCATTGCTGCGACATGATTTTTCAAGCAATAGTCGGCAACATTTGTGCCTCCTGTATTCACCTGTAATCTCCATACTGCCATCTTGTCTTCCTCTTTCTTTTTGTATTTAGAACATTCTCATCATTCGCTTTGATATTATTATATATCGTCCACCCATAGAATGACAGATGCAATGCACATTATTTTGCACACAGGGCGCTTGTGGTTTGATATGTGCAAAAAAAAAGCCCGGTGCAGTATGAGCATTACGCCCACACTGCACCGTACTTTCCATCATCGACTACTTTGTCTATTTTCTTCTTCCTGCCGCACTTCCTGCTCATGCAGTTGCTCTTTCTTCTGTTCGTCCTCTTTCAGGATTTCCTGCACGATTTTCTGTGCCACAAGCCAATCCTGCATTTCCGATTTGGTCTTGCGGTACTCTGCATAGGAGCTTTTCTTTCGTTCCAGAAGCATCGCATACTCTGCGTTCAGCTCGCTGATGCGCGGGAGCTTTTTGTCAGAACCGTTCTCTTTCTTATAGGCATCAAACGCCTTTTTCGCTGCGCTGCGCAAGGCCAGCATATCCCGATGGGCTTCATAGAACTCCCGATTGTAACCGGATGCTTTATACGCGGCAAAAACATCTTTTGTCTTAGCATAATTGATTAGATGCTTCCTCAGTACCGACACTTCCGACATCCGTGCCTCATCTGCTTTTACAGATTCCAGCAGCGCATCACATTTTTCGGAAATTCCATCTGCCTTTTCTTTCAGCTCTGCATAGCTCTTAATTCCATGCTCTTCCATGAACATCATAGCTTTCGCCATCTGCTTCAGATTAAAGACTTTCGCCCAACGCGCATATCCCGCGCCTTTGCCCGCCTGCATTTTGGCACGGACATCAATCAGGAACGACAGCTCTGCCTTCTGATGCACCTGCATCGACCGTGCGCTTGTGCGGGTTTTCTCTACAAATTTGCTTTTATGAACTGCATTCCCGGCAATCACTTCGCAGAGTTCTTCAACCGAATATCCTTTGCCAAGAGAGCGGAAACGAGCAAATCTGGTGTGGCCTTTTCCCCGCAGGGCAGGTTGTTTTCCTTCTTTATACTCGTACCCTGCTTTCTGCAAAATTTCAATCAGTTCCCGGAAGTCTTTTGGTTTTCTTGCCAATGCTGCATCAATGGCCTCGCAGATTTCATCCCGCTGCGATTTTTTCTCCGGATATTCCGTTCTCTTCTGCCGCTCTCCATAGGGCTTCCGGATTATGACCGACAACCGGTGTTCCAGGCAGACGATATCACTGAGCCTTGCCAGTGCAAGACCTGATAAGCGAAAATCTCGAAATTTCCTGGTGCAGTCTAATGTAGTCGAATTAAAAATAATGTGGTTATGAATGTGCGCACGATCAACATGGGTAGCCACGATAAACGCATGTTTTCCCTTTGTGAATCGCATGGCTGTCTCATACCCAACCTTGTTCGCCTCCTCCGGCGTGATTTCTCCGGGCTTAAAGGATTGCCGAATCTGATATGCAATCACATCATGCGCCTGGGTTCTTCCCGTGATATGCTCATACTGCCGTTTGGAAAGCAGGAATTCTTCATCACAGGTCTTTGCGTCACAGGCATACGCGCTGATGTATTTTCCATCTTCCGTCTTTGCTACATTTTCAGAATAATCAGTACGGTCAGCCAGACACTGCGCTACCGTCTTTCCTTTATTGATATGCAGCGCAATTAGTCTTGTAGCTGCCATTTTCATATTCCTCCATCTAAAAAGAGCTACCCGAAGGCAGCTCTCACCAATCTACTATTCTCATTTTAACATCCGTTCCCGGTCATAAGCTCCCTGCAAATAAACGGCCTGCTTGATGATCTCTTCCATATCGAAATAGACACACATGATGCTTTCGTACAGCTTCCACACATTAGATTCGCTGCCGCCCACCATTTCCATCAGCTGGTCTTCCATCTTCGATTGCTCAGACTGTTTTTCCTGATAAGCAGTCTCTTCCACAAAATGATTCTCTCCATCTGTTTCCTCGTACCGTAAATCATAATAATCTTTCATAAACTGAATATCCATCGAATCCCTCCTGAACTCAAATTGTCAAAACATCCTCTACACACTCGCACAGCCGTTCCATCAGTTCCATGATGCCGCCCGCTCCAACCGCAGCTGCGAACAGTCCCATCTCAATCAGGGTCAGCAGGAACACATCCGTCCAGCTCGCCCGAACCACAGAATAAATGCCGCAGCCAAGAACGAAAAGCATAACCGGCGAAAGTACCCACAGGGATAGCTGCATCAGCAGATTCCAGATAAAGCACAGAAATCGCAGCAGAAACGCAACCGGCAGCAACAGGATTTTCAGCACCAGCTTCAACAAAAAACATACGATCTTCATGGATTTCACCCCTTCGCTTTTCTTTTCATCTTCATTTTATCGTACCCGCTTGTCAAACACCACGATGTCAACAGGAAGACCTGCAAAAAATATGTAATGACACAGACTGTTTCATCTGTGCCATGTGCAATAGAAATTCCGCACGTTTGCGCCGTCATCGAATACCAGAAAGCCTCTTTAAGATCAGCTTTTGCATCTCCCAGAGTTCATCCAGTCGCTTCTGCAAATCCCGGATATCCTCCGCATAGATGCTTCCAGATTCATTGGCGCGTTTTGCGTACTGGTTCAGGTTGTTGCTGCATCGGCGAAGAAGTGTGGATACCTGCGCCACATCCGACAAATCAAGATTTACGCAGTACCCGTCCATCGCCATTTTTCTTATATAGGCACCGGTATTGCGGATGCCTAATTCTTTCTGCTTTTCACGAATCCTCGCCAGCTCTTCCGGATTTACCCGGACGTTGATCCAGTGTTCCCGAACACTCATAGTGCCACCTCCTCATCATCTCGATGTGCCATCGGCGGAATGCGACCGGCACGGTCACGCAATTCTGCCAGGACAGACGGTTTTTCCGTTGTTTTCTCACGGTCAGGATCATCATTTCCACGATCATCCATATTTAACAGTGCATCCAGTTCTGCCAGTCTTGCACTCTTTTCTGTCAGTTCTGCCTCCTGGGGAAACGGCTTTCCAAGCTCGGCCTGCGCCGCTTCCTGCTGGCTCCTAAGATTGTCCAGCTGCTGTTCCGCCTTCTCCAGCCTTGCAGGAATCCCGGCAAGAGCATTATCCAAACGCTGGATATTGCCCGCAGCACTGGTGCCGATGGGCACCCGGTGGGTCATCTCGCCTTTCAGCAGCACCTGATACTCTTTCTGGAAGCTGTCAAATGCCAGCTCCATCTTGAAACCACGGTAACTGCCAAGCGGCACCGGCTCCAAACTCTGATTGGCTTTACAGATTGCGAGGATTGCTTCACCGGCCTCTGCTTTTTCAGTAAAGCGTGTGCCATTTACCTCCATGCCGCAGAACCCTTCTTCCGGCAGCGGATGTGCCGCCACCGTCCGAATATCCGACTGAAAGCCTTTGATAAACCCCTGCGTTTTCTCAATCTCCGCTGGGAAATATTTCATCAGCTTATCCTCCAATCGGTACTGCTGGCTCTGATGGTCCGCCTTCAATACTTTCAGCCTTGCAACATCTACATCCAAGTCCATTTTCTCCTTGATCTGCGGGTCTCCTGCACAAAGTGCCTTGATTTCCGCATAGGAAAGAGCCTGCTCATCCACATCATCACAGGAACGTACCGGAGATTTGCTGGTCATAATCTGACTGATAAACTTCTGCTTATTCTCCAGTGTCTGATAGAGGTAAGCGTCAAAAGTTCCTTCCGTCACATACTGATAAACCTGCACCTCTTTGTTTCGGTTTCCCTGACGGATGATACGACCATTTCGCTGGGTCATGTCCGCAGGCCGCCAGCCCACATCCAGATGATGCACGGCCACCAGCCTGTCCTGCACGTTCGTGCCTGCGCCCATCTTCTGTGTCGAACCTAACAACACCCGCACCTGCCCAGTACGGACTTTGGCAAACAGATCCTTCTTTTTTGCCTCGGTATCAGCATCATGGATAAATGCGATTTCTTCCTCCGGTACACCGGACTGGATAAGTTTGGTGCGGATGTCCTCATAGACATTAAAGGTTCCATCGTTTTTCGGTGTGCTGAGGTCGCAGAACAGCAGCTGGGTCAGCTTGTCCGACTGTCCTTCTTCATAAATACGAAGCACATTCCGCACACAGGCATTGAGCTTACTGTTGGGGTCATCCGGCAGGAGCGGATTCATCAGCCGCTGATCCAGCCCCAGCTTTCTGCCATCCGATGTGATTTTTAGCATGTTATCGACCGACGGGTCTACCACGCCGGAATGCACAGCCGCTGCCCGTTCCGAAAGCTCCGCCACCATCGCCTGCTGATGCTCCGAAGGCTGCACCACCACGGTTTCAAATTTTGCCTCCGGCACCGGCAGATGCAGCTGATCGGAAGTCTTGATATCTGCCACTTCCTTGAACATATTCATCAGCTCCGGCAGGTTGAAGAATTTTGCAAATCTTGTTCTTGCCCGGTATCCGGTTCCTTCTGGTGCCAGCTCAATGGCCGTGGTGGTCTCACCAAAGGTAGAAGCCCAGCTGTCGAAATGGGTCAGCCCTTTCTGCTGCAACGTGCCGTACTGGAGATACCGCATCATGGTGTAAAGCTCCGTCATGCTGTTGCTGACCGGGGTGCCGGTCGCAAAAATGATGCCGCGCCCGCCTGTCAGCTCGTCCATATATTGGCACTTCATAAACATATCCGAAGATTTCTGCGCTTCCGATGTGGACAAGCCCGCAACATTGCGCATTTTTGTGTAGAGGAACAGGTTCTTGAACGCGTGTGCCTCGTCTACGAACAGCCGGTCTACGCCCAGCTGCTCAAAGGTAATCACATCGTCTTTTCGGTCGGTTGCCCGGAGTTTCTCCAATCTCGCCTCCAATCCTTTCCGGGTCTTTTCCATCTGTTTGATGGAGAAACGTTCGCCATTCTGGGATTTCATCTCAGCAATGGCGTTTTCGATTTCATCAATCTGGGCAGTCAAAATCCGCTCCTGCCGTTCTGCGGACACCGGGATTTTCTCAAACTGAGAATGCCCGATGATAACTGCATCGTAATCGCCAGTGGCAATTCGTGCGCAGAACTTTTTTCTGCGGGCAGTCTCAAAGTCCTTTTTGCTTGCCACCAGCAGTTTTGCACTCGGATACAGGCGTAGGAACTCGTTTGCCCACTGAAGGGTCAAATGATTCGGAACGACAAACATGGATTTCTGGCACAGTCCCAGCCGCTTTGCCTCCATAGCAGAAGCTGCCATCTCGAAGGTCTTACCGGCACCTACCTCGTGGGCCAGCAGCGTATTGCCGCCGTACAGCACATGAGCAATGGCATTCTGCTGATGTTCACGCAGCCGGATCTCCGGATTCATACCGCCAAAGCGGATATGAGAACCATCGTACTCACGAGGACGGGTACTGTTGAACAGCTCGTTATACTTTTCCACCAGTTCCGCACGGCGATAAGGGTCTTTCCACACCCAATTCTGGAACGCATCCTTAATGGCCTGCTGTTTCTGCTGGGCGAGGGTGGTCTCCTTTTTATTCAGAACTCGCTTTTGCTTACCGTCTGCATCCTCCACGGTATCGTAGATACGAATATCCCGCAGATTTAGCGTATCCTCTAAAATCCGGTAGGCATTGGCACGGCTGGTGCCGTAGGTCATATAGGCATGGACATCGTTCCGGCTCGGTGTACTCTTGCCGGTAATCTGCCATTCTGCCGTCATGGGAGAGAATTTCACTTCAATATTTCGGCGCAGATAGAACGGCGGTTCAAAGGTTTCTTCCATAAACTGCTGGATATAATTCCGATTGACCCATGTGGCACCAAGGCGCACATCAATCTCCGAAGCATCCAGGTCTTTTGGCTGTGCCTTCTTCAAATATTCCGCGTTCACCGCAAAGGCAGGGTCAGAGGCCGCAGCCAACTCTGCCACGCGGAGCTTTTCCCGGACATTGCCGGACAGATATTCATCAGCTGTTACCCAGCCGGTTTCCTCGCTGCCCTGCGTCATCGGGTCTTTGAAAATGACACCATGCAGTTCCTGCTGGATTTTTTCATATTCCCCTGGTGTACCTAAAAGCTCCGACATATAGGGCAAATCCACTCTGCCGCGCTCTCCAATGGAGATTGCCAGAGCTTCAGCCGGAGTATCCACGCTGGTAACAGCCCGTTCCGGTCGAATCGTCCGTTTGGTGAACATATCCGCCTTGGATTCCAGCCTGCCGTTTTCATCCACATTTTCCAGAGAGCAGAGCAGATAATAAGACGAATCTTCCGAAAAAGCCTGTGCATTTGCACGGGAATTGATAAGCCCATACTGATCGGCGAATCGGTCATAGGCTACATTCAGTTCCCGCTGTTTCTGGGCAATCGCTTCCTCCTGGTAATCGTTCAACTGATAGTCGATCAGTTCCTGCACAATGGTGCGAAGCTCCACCATGCCTTTGATCCTGCCGGTGGCTGTCGCAGAAAGGTCAGCCTTCCGCATGATGCTGTTCTCACGGAAGTAGACATCCCCATCCACTACGGCATAGGAGAAGTTCTTGACATTGGGGTCTGCCGGAATAGTTTCGCCCTGCAAGGACAACTCCTCCTCCGGTGCCAGCTCCTGTGCTTCATAATGACCGCCGATGTGCTGCACCGCCTCATGCAGCTGGTCTCCCAGATCCGCACCTGGAATCGGAATGACCGTACATTCTTCCTTGCCGTACTGGGTACTTTCCGTTGTAATCTCACCCAGCACCATTTCCGGGTGGTCAACAAAGTAGCCGTTGAGGGTAATACCCTCCGATGTCAGCCCCAGATGCACCCAATCCGGTTCGATATCAATGGGATGGTCTCTCTTTTGCAGGAAAATGATATCCGACACCACATCCGTACCGGCATTGGCACGGAATGCGTTGTTGGGAAGTCGGATAGCTCCCAGCAATTCTGCCCGCTGCGCCAGATACTTTCGTGCGTCTGGATTTTTGGAATCCATCGTATAGCGGCTGGTAACAAAGGCCACGATACCACCGGGCCGAACCTGATCCAGTGCCTTGGCAAAGAAATAGTTGTGGATAGAAAATCCGAGTTTATCATATGGCTTATCGCTGACACGGTAGTTGCCAAAAGGCACATTGCCCACGGCCAGATCATAAAAATCATGCCGGTCGGTGGTCTCAAAGCCTGCCACCTTGATTTCTGCCTGCGGATACAGCTTTTGCGCAATACGCCCGGTGATGGAATCCAGTTCCACACCATAGAGCCTGCTCCCCAGCATGGAATCCGGCAGCATACCGAAGAAGTTGCCGACACCCATCGACGGTTCCAGAATATTGCCTTTCTCAAATCCCATACTGTCCAATGCCTCATAGATTGCACGGATCACGGTAGGGCTGGTGTAATGCGCATTCAGAGTCGAAGCCCTGGCTGCGGCATATTCTTCTTCCGTAAGAGCTGCTTTCAGCTCCTTATATTCGCCTGTCCAGGCAGTTTTCTCTGCGTCAAAGGCATCTGCCAGCCCACCCCAGCCGACATAATTGGCCAGCGTTTCCTGTTCTTCCGGTGTCGCATCCCTATGCTGATTTTCTAAGGCTTTCAGCGTGTAGATGGCATCCATGTTGGCACGGAATTTCTGCTTAGGACTGCCTTCGCCGAGGTGAAAGCTGTTGATGCGGTAGTTCTCCGCATGTTTTGCTTCATGCCCTGCCCGGAACGCTTCTTCTTTTCCAGAATTCAGATCAACCACCAGATTGTGCAGGTGAACATTTTCCTCATGCCCCAAAATTCTTGCCAGATTTTCCTTGCTTTCCGAGCGGAAGATCGGATACACGGAATCCGGGTCCCGAAGTTCCACATCGAAAAGCCCGACTTTTTCAATCGTAAATGCCTTTCCGTCCAGATACAGCGTATCGCCAACGCGATAATCCGGCTGCACCGGAGCTGCGGGTTCTGGCTGCACAGTTGCAGGCTCTTTTTCAGCCTCCATGTTCCTGCCGCGAATCTCCTGCAACGCCTCTGATGCACTCACATAATCGGCAAATGTCTGCACTTTTCCGTCCGAATATCCGTAATACTCTTCTTTGACATAATCCCAGATGGCAAACGCATCTTTAGAATCCGGAAAGTTCTCGCCGGTCATTGTGACCACAAACCGTTCATCCGGTGCATAGCCAGACTCTCTGGAAAGTTCGCTGGCGTGTTCCTGCATTTCCAGTACCAGAGGATCTGTCTCTGCGTGAGCCGATTCCTGTACTTCTTCGGATTCCACATCTGGGAATGGAATGTCCTGCTGCAAATTCTGCTTGCTCTGTTCAACATAGAGCCAGTCTTTTGCTTCCCGTTCCTGAACTTTTTCAATCAACTGCTGGCGGTAGGTCTCTGCCTCCCATTCGCTGGTAAACTCTTCGCTGACACCATCCGGCTCCACATGAATGCCGTCCTGAATATCATCCCAGACCGCATAACCATCGTCTGTCTCCATCACGGTAAACCGCTGTGGTGCCGCCAGTTCACTCCGGGCATATACATCCGCAGCCGTATTCAGCATGTTGTCCACATGCTCATTTCCGGTATCGTAGCGTTCCGGTGGCGTTGGCGGAAACACATGGGCGGCAGTCGGCATAGGAAGCGGCGCGCCGTATTCCTGCTCCAGCTTCCGATACTCTTCCATTTCCAGCGCGGTCAGGTACTGATTATTTTCCACAAGCCGGTCTAACCGCTTATCCACCGCCGACCATGTGAGTCGCACTTCCCGGTCATGGTCATAATTGCGAAGCAGAATACCTCTTCCGTTATAATCGGCAAAACCGCGACTGCCATCCATAAAGGTATAGCTGTGGCCACCGAGACCGTATTCCGCTTTCAAGAATGCAGCTCGTTCTTTTGCGTCCCCTTGCTGCTGATACAGCGCATAAATACGGATCTTTCCGCCTTCAAAATTGGAGCCTGTCCGCAGCATCCGGTCGATTTCATCCTCAGAAATAACAAAAGCGGAGGGCTTTTCGCTCTCCGCTTCTTTGGCTGCATTTTCTGCCGCCGCATCAATTTTCTGAATCTGCTCTGCTTCGGACTGAAACAGACTCATGAAGTTTAACTGTTGATAAGTTCCGTCAGAATGACTTCCTCTGCCTGCGCTTTCAGCATGTTCATGTGCTGCACCCAGGCCATCTGGTTCAATTTCTTGTCCGGTGCCGGATTCGCTTTCAGAAGATCCGCCATCATCTGCTCCATCCGTGCGGTCGCGGTCTCCTGAATCTCCCACAGGTGCGGGTACAGCTTCTCGGTCAGGATCAGGTGATTGTACAGCAGCGTGTTGTTCTCCTGCAGAAACGCTCTGCGCATCCTCCCGTACTTGCCCAGGGGCTTCTGTTCCTGCACCGACAACTGGATGTCCGGAATCAGGTAATCGCCGTTCTTCGTGTAATTCAGCTCCATCATAGTTTTGGCTCCTTTCTGCCTGCTTATCTCTTTCATAGGTTCGGATCGTGCGTTCAATTTCCCGGAAGATCTGGCTGGACATTTCGCTGACCGCAGTTCCCAGCACATTGGCGGCAGCCTGCGTATTAAAATCAAAGATGTCCAGAAAATCCTCGTGCTCAAAATAGTCATCTGCATTGCCCACCGTCCGGGTAAAGACGGAATATGCGATGCTGACAGCGGCAGCTCTCTTAAAGGAAGCTCCGATGTTGAGTTCATCATATCCTTCCAGATAGGAATCTGCAACGATGTCACTGATCTGCCTGCGGTTTTCCTCCCAGTAATCCCTTGCAAGGCGTTCTGCCGCTTCCATGATATGATTTTCCAGAGACCCAGCACCGGCAGGAACATCAAATGCTGCATCCAGTGCGCGAATGATTGGCTGCTCATGCTCCGCATTCATTTTCCAGAGCTGTACCGGTCGGGAATTCTTCCGTTCTCCGGTATCTGCCACATCAAATACATACCGCAGTTTCGGCTGCTCGCCGCGCATGTCCAAAAGAGCAATGCCCTTGGAGCCACGCTTCACATAGCGGTTCATCCGATCATTCCAGAGATCGTACTCTGCACAGGCCGTCGCTTCCGGTCTCTGCTTATAGATCATCAGCTGCTCCGCAAAAGGATACTTATAAAGCCGTGCGGATGTGGTCAGAAACGCTGTCCACTGCTCTTTGCTGCCAGTGATCTGTGCCGCAGCTTCCTGCGCCATCTGCATATAATAAGCCGTTTTCGTCATCATCTGTCTTTTTCCTCCTCTCCTTTATTCGTCCGGATACAAATCCAGTGCCTCATATTCTGCATCCGTCATCTCTGCCAGTTTTGCAAGCAGCGAGGCCGTCCACCTGCGCAGGTTTCTGTCTCTGCCCGTCAGACTTTTTTGCATCTTTTGAAGCTCTTCGATCAGCCCTGTCCGTGTGCCAGGGCTGTAAAGCATCATGAGCATCCATTCGTCATCCGTAAAACGCATTTATAACTCCTTTTCTTCGCAGCACCTGCGAGGCGGCGCAGGCGGCACAGCCTCCTGCTTTTCCTTCAGCTGATCCAGAACCGATGCTTTCTCCACCGGTTCTTCCTTCTTTCCGTTATTGATTACGCCGTCAATCATGCCGTAATCGTCCTCCATCGCCATTTCTGCGGCTTTCAGGTAGTTCTCCGGTTTCAAAAATCCGGGCAGTTCCTGGAAGCCGATGGAATCCACATAGTGACAGCTTACAACACCATTCTGCCGTAAAGCCACGATGTCAGACACAGAAAGACTATGACCAGTAAAATCATCAGGGCGGGAAACATTGAATTTCGCATACAGTTCCTCTAACATCGTATTCTGATCCTTGTAGGGAAGAAGCGGAGCCGTATAAACCACCTCATAATGGTCAATATCCGGTTCCAGCCCCATCCGTTCCAGTTCGCGCATAGACGAAAAGCGTTCATATACCGTATCCTCGCTGCGGCGAAGCTGCAAAATCGCATACTGGTCGGTAGTACTGTCGAGAAATGCCATCATTCTTTCGTCCGGTGCCTGCGTTCCATGCACTTCATCCCATTTTTCAATTCTTGCCATCGTTCATTTCTCCCTTCTCCATAAACGGCAGGCCGTTTTCCTTTGCTTCCTGCCGCTGCTGTTCCCGCCGCTTTTCACTATAAGGCGGTCGGATACCGACGCAGCGTTTCGGAATCGTATAAGTGACCGACCCATGCTCCCGGTGCTCCAAAATAAACTGCTCCGGATACTGTTTTCGCAGTTCCCGAAGCTTCTTAATCAGGCGGCTGTCATGGGTATAAATGCTGGCGGTATCCAGTTCATTATCAAAATTGATGACTGTTTCCTGCTCTGCCTTCGTAAGCTTGTATTTCATCGCTCTGCCTCCTTCGCCTTGGCAGCTTTCACCGGCGTATCCGTTCTGAAAGACAAATCCGAGAGTTTACCCAGCACAGATTCCCGTCTACTGATTTCCGCTTCCTCTGCACGATCACAAAGTTCATCATAGTCAATCCGCGTCATGGTGCGGCCACCGAACCCATAATCCGAAAGAATCTGGTCTCTGGCTGCATTCATGCTGATTTCCGTGTTGTCAATCTGTCCACCGTCAATTTCCGTAAAGTCCTTATGATATAAGGTATAGTCGTAACCGTCCTCACAGGTCTGAATGGCAAGAAAGCCCTTGCTTCCCAAATCCCATGCACTGCGTTCTTCCGTAATCAGCGGCTCCGGGCGGCATGTACCACCGCCGCGTTCCAGCATTTCTGCCAGCTGACAGATGTGCAGAACATCATACCCCAGGCGCAGATGATATTCGTCCATATATTCGCAGCGAGCTGAGAACTTCCGGTTCGGATACTCGATCTCCACTGCACTGCCATCCGGAATTTTGAACCGATCCTCGTAGTTGCTGGTGATAAACCGGATATTTTTTGCATTCTCCAGCTCAGGATCAGCCTTTTTCATCTGCCAGAGAACCTTTCTGCCGCCGCGTACCTGCTCCAGCATCTCCGGAGCTACCGGCGCAACGGCAAGACCGTCAAGCTGGGGAATCTTCTGAAGTACTACCACCCTTGCGCTTTCTTCCAACGTAGAAGACGGCTGTTTATCCAACACATCCCAGCCAATGTGTCCCTCGGTGGTCTGCACCTTGCTGTCCATATCAAAACAATGGAATTCCACGCCGTCCTGCTTTTCCTGCAAGGAAAGCAGAGCGACATTATCCACCAGATAAGCTGCATTCATCATTTTCATGCTCATTTTTTACCTCCAAACTCCAGCTTAAATGCTGCTGCACCGTCCTCGCCGGTCTCTACATGAACGGTTGTGTCATAGTAACGATTGGACTTCCTGGAATAGCAATGGGTAAGCCGTGCTTTTCCACGATTTACCAGTTGCTTTGCCAGTTCCTCTGTCATCTGCTTTCCCAGTGTCTGAAAAAACCTGTTTTCCTTCCAGAGCGCAAATTTACAGCTCTTATCCCTGCAAAACCATCCTTTTGCCGTTTCGCAGACATCACTGCCGCAGGCGGGACAGGAACCAATGACCTTGCGTTCCGGCTGCATCAGCACATCGGCTCCTTTTACAGCCTCGTAGGTTTTAACAAGTCCGCTGACCATGCTGCTGATTTCGCCCATAAAGGCATCGCTGTCATACTCGCCGTGTTCTATTTTCAGCAGTTTTTCCTCCCAGTCTGCCGTCATGGATGGAGACTGAATCTGTTCCGGCACCACCGTCACCAGCGCATTTCCCTTGTCCGTAGAGCAAAGGTATCTCGTTTTCTTATCACCCCTACGCTCGATAAAGCCTTTCTGCACCAGTTTTTCGATGATGGCAGCGCGTGTAGCTGGTGTGCCGATGCCTTTTCGCTCTACACCAGCCGGAAATTCATCCGAGCTGGCACTCTCCATCGCTGAAAGCAGAAGATCTTCGGTAAATCTCTTAGGCGGGCTGGTCTTGCCCTCTTTCAGATCGACACCGGCAAGTTCCAGTGTCATGCCTTCCGAAAGCTCCGGAAGATCACCCGCCTCCGCATTCTTCTCAGCATCTTCAACCGGCTTTCCTGCATATTGCCTCCAGCCCATATCCGTGACTGTTTTGCCTTTCGTGCGGAACTTCTGACCGGCACACTCCGCTTCTACTATGGTTTCTGCATAGTGGCAGGGTGTTCCGACCGCACAAATCAGCCGCACCGCCAGCAGAGTAAGAATCGCTTGTTCTCCACTGGGAAGCGAGGAAATGTCATAACCCACCGCTGTTTTTGTAGGGATAATGGCATGGTGATCGGTGACTTTCTTAGAATTGATGACCTGCGCTGCATTCACCGGTGCCGGTACATCTGCCTGAATCTGAAAGCTCTGCTGGATCACAGAAACAAGTTCCAGCACCAGCGGTGCCATATCATCCGTCAGATACCGGCTGTCGGTACGGGGATATGTCACGAGTTTCTTCTCGTACAGAGCCTGTGTGTAATCCAGGGTCTGCTGGGCAGTGAATCCCAGCTGCCGATTTGCTTCTCTCTGAAGCGATGTCAGATCAAACAAGGCCGGGGGCTTCTCTGATTTTTCTTTCTGCTCTACCTTGGTAATGATGGCACTTCCTGCCTGGCAACACTCTGCCACCAGTTTTTCTGCTTCTGCTTTTTCTTTCATTCGCTCACCGCCCGCTTGAAAATCCCGAAATTTTAATTCTGCCGAGTAGAACGGCTCCGGCTTGAAAGCCCGGATTGCTGCATCCCGCATGACCACCATCGCAAGCGTTGGTGTCATCACGCGCCCCACATTCAGGGTCTGCCCATACAGGCATGAAAAAAGCCGGGTTGCGTTGATTCCGACAATCCAGTCGGCACGCTCCCGGCATAAAGCCGCCTCATATAAGGCATCATATTCTGTTCCCGGTCGGAGCTTCTGAAAGCCTTCCCGGATCGCACTGTCCTCCATCGAGGAAATCCAAAGTCGTTCCACCGGCTTTTTGCAGCCGCACTGATGGTAAACCAGCCGGAAAATCAGTTCTCCCTCACGCCCTGCATCGGTTGCACAGATCAGACTCTCCACATCTTTCCGCTGCATGAGCTTTTTCAGGATTCCGAACTGCTTTTTCGTGCTGGCAGATACCTGATACCGCCAATGATCCGGCAAAATCGGAAGATCATCATACCTCCACTTGGCATACTTTTCATCATAGGCTTCCGGCTGGGAAAGTTCCACCAGATGCCCCACACACCAGCTGACAAGGTAGCCATTGCCCTCCATATAACCGTCTCCGCGCTGATTTGCCCCGATCACCTTCGAGAGACTCATGGCAACCGAGGGCTTTTCCGCTAATACAAGCTTCATTCGATACTGCTCCTTTCGCAAAAAAATTAGCAGCCAGGCACCGAAGCGCATGACTGCTATGTAAGGAACGGTATTCTGTTTTAGGTCTACAAACTGGGGCTTTTATGATCTTGCCACAGCTTATCAGTCTATGCACGTCAACTGTTGAAACCGCCGTGTACCGAACGGTACGCACGGTGGTGTGAGAGGACGGCGGCTAGTCACCGCCTCCTACTCGCTTGTGCCCATGTTTCGGCCCTCCACATCATCACTCCGCGCATGCGTTGTGCCTCGCCGCAACGCATTCTGCCCCTCGCTGACTCATCGCCAGGCATCGCTGATGGTGTTCGTCTGCCCATCCTCACTTCTGCAGTATCTGCTTTTCGTTCTCCTGCACACGCCGCTCGAGCGCTGTATACTGCCGGAGCTCGTCCTCGGTAAATCCCCGGAACTTCGCCTGCTCGTAGTCACGCTCCGCGGCCGCGATATCCTGCAGCACCGCATCCGACGCCGGCAGCAGCTCGAGACGAATCTTCCGCGGCTCGCGTTTTTTCTTCGTCATTCCGTTCGCGTCTGCATCCTGTGCCTCGCCACGCTTTCCGAAAAGACCGGTCGCCTCGGCTATTTCCGCCGCTTCACGTCGTTTCCTCGGCACGTCGACCACTTCGAGCATCCCGCGTGAGACCAGCTTCTGCAGCGCGGCGCGCAGATCCCCGCGGCTCATATGCATCAGCTCCGCGAGATCCTTCCGGCTCAGCGCCTTTCCGGCATCCTTTCGATCAGTCGCCTCCACGGCATCTTCCCGCGCAGGCATCTGCGCTTCAGCCCCTCGAGTGAGCGCCTTTCCCGCGTCCTTCCGATACAGCAGCAGCGACAGCTCCGCCAGCGTCATATCATACTTCAGCGCCACCGACTCGAGATAGCGCTCGAGCAGCTTCCGGTCGCGGTACTTCTCCACGATGATCCCATCCTCCGAAATCACCTCCTGCAGCGCCTGGCTCCGCTCCTCACCGAGCTTCTGCGTCCCCGGAATCGTCGCCGGGAACACGAAACCATCCTTCGCCGCATCCACTAGAAAATGATAGACCTGCAGCCGCTTCCGCTCATACGCATCCTCATCCAGCACATGCTTGAAGAAGTCGTTGTAGCACTCGAACATCGCGAGTTTCATCTCCACCGTCCGCGCGAAGCTGATCTTCTGATTCACCAGCGAACCCTTCGTCTTCACATAATAGTAGACCGGCGTCCGCAGCGCATAGAACGTCGTCGCATAGCGCACATACTCGAGATTAAACAGAAAATCCTCGCACCAGCTGAGCTTCGCATCCATCCGGATCCCGTGCGCCTCCACAAGCGAGCGCCGGTACAGCTTATTCCACAGCACCCCATAGTAGTAGTCCGCCGGGTTCTCCATCATGAAGCCAACGAACGCTTCACGCCCGATCACCTGGTCCGCGTCGATATCCCCCTTCTGCGACACCATCTCTCCGACGACACGATAGAAATCCGCGATCACCATGTCGCAGCCCGTCTCCTCGGCCGCCCGCACCATCAGCTTCGTCGCATCCGCCGTCAGCCAGTCATCACTGTCCACGAACTGCAGAAACGTACCCCGCGCCCGCGCGATCGCCTGGTTTCGCGTATCCGACACCCCCGTATTCTCCTTATGCACGACCACCACGCGCGCATCCGCCCGCGCATATCCGTCGCAGATCTCCCCGGACCGATCCTTACTTCCATCATCCATGAGGATCAGCTCGAAATCCCGAAACTCCTGATTCAGAATACTGTCCACACAGCGCGCGAGACTCTTCTCCGCGTTATACACCGGCACGATGATACTGACCTTCGGCTCCATAGGCACCTCCATCAAAAAACTACTTCTAGTTGTACCATAAAACCCTCCCGTTGACACTCGTATATTTCTGCTCACTTTTCCCGGGCCAATGTCTCGGCCCTCCGCCTGCTCACTCCGCGCCCACGCGTCCGCACCCTCCACCTTCTCACGTCGCGTCCACCCATTCGCACTCGTTGCCTTTATCGCGCCCATGCCTCCGCCCACTACCTCCTCACGTCGCATCGAAGCACCAATTCCCTCATGAAAATGTCATATTACAGCATAAATTCGCTCATGAAAGTGTAATGAAGCACGGATTATTCCCTCATGAAAGTGGCAAAATACTGAAAAGAACGCTCATAAAAGTGGCAGAGCACGGAAATCTGAATGGTAAAATTCCGAGTTGTTGAGCTGTTCTTACTTTCTATTTTATCAGATATCGCCTACAGAGTCCATAGCTTCATAGCTCAAAACAGTTCACCCACCAACCATTTGGCTATGTAAAGGGGACGGCTTTTCAGCCGCCCCACCGGTCAACGCTGCGTTAATCAGACAGGTTCATCGTCCGATTCCGCTTCATAATCCTCGTTGACATCCACTTCTTCGTCCTCGTCACCATCATCCTCCGGCAGCTGGAGCGTATCTTCATCCTCATCGTGATAATCCGCATCCGGGTCCGGCTGATTTTTCTTGGACGCAGGCTTTACGCCCTTCATCTTGATATAGAGATAACCGCCGACACCGGCTGCACCGATCACAAACAGAAGCAGCATAATCATCGGAAGCGGAGACGATTTCTTCTGCTCGCTCTCTGTTTTCTGCTCTTCCGGTGCCGGTTCCGTCTCCTGCGGCTTTTCGGTTTCCGCAGATTTCCGTAAGTGGTAACAATCGGCGTAATTAACGTAAATCGCAATATAAAGTTCTTGTCAGTTTCATCATCAGCAAATCTCTGAATAGCATTAAGGTTTGAGATATTAACACCATTTTGCGTCGCCACACGGTCAATAAATTCCCGGTATTCCTGGTTGGATGCAAACTGCACATCTGCCTCCTGACGTTTACCCCGCTTTTTTATGCGGATTTTGTTATATGCGATACAATGGATGTCTGATATCTCCGGATCTTCCATCAATGGGGTCAGACGGAAATACCGGAAGACGTATTGATAAAACATCAATCTCGCCTGGTCTATTACCTCTGTATCTGCGTCTATTTTTTTCAGCGATTCATCTACATATGCCATAAATTCTTCGTCTGTAATTCTTTTTTGACGCAATTTGATGATCAGATCCATCCGGGATGATGCGTATTCTATAATCAAATTTTTAAAAATATCATCCTTTGACAAATTCATTTTTCCCGCCACATCCTGTTGTACTTCACGATTCCTTTTTTCTTTTCCTAACATGCCTTTCTCCTCTTATTACATTCCCATTGCAAGCATTATTACTGACACCATAATTCCACACAATATTCCGCAAAATGCTATTATCTTTATCACTCGGACTATTGTATTTTCTAAATTACTGGATTCGTATATAATCACCGTATCCGCCGGGAAGCGTTGTTGATCCATTTCCTTCCATGGGTTCTCCTCCTCTTTCTTTTCCCGCAAATTTTCTAAAGGTTCTGATGGCTCATTTTGCGAAACCTCTTCCTTTTCCTCAATAACCTTCTCTTCCACTACAGTCTCGGAAATTATGCCCTCAGTTTCTTCATCTTCCATTTTCACAATGTGGGGCAGCCTTGGTAAGTCTGTCACCGACTCTGGAATTGATGTTTTTTCCAGACAATTTTGTAGTTCCTGAATCCGAAGATCCAGTTTTGCATCTGTTTGCTGTAATGTCTCTAATTCATCAATCAGATCATTGCATTCCCGCTTCAGGTCTCTGATATCCATTCATATACCTTCCTCTCATGAGTGGCAACAGGATGATGGAATCCGTATGCGCTGTCAAGTTTTTTTTATTTTTTTGTTTTTTATGTAGGTATTTATGGCTGCTTTTTTCAGAAAAAATATTTTCTTTTGTCTAAAGAAACAGTGAAAAGAACTGATAAAAGACAGAATACGTTCCCCAGCTGCTACAATACCCGGCTGCATATTTTTGCGCTTTTTCTCTTCTGGTTCCTTGCATAGTTTTGGAAAAAGTGTCCTTCAACAGCGTGTTGAACGGCACCCAAAATAGAAAAGATTATCCACAGAGACACCATACTTGAAAAGTTCACTATTTCACTGCACAAAACTTGAATAAAATCTCTCTTTTTCCACACGAAAAAAGAAGCCACACCGGCTCCCTACTCACATTTATCATCTATTTTTCTCTTGCTCTTCGGAATTTCAGGACATGATCTATGATTTTTGAGATTTATAGAAACACAAATAAGCCTATTTTCATAGACTTACTTAGCCATCTGTGGCTGATTCAGTATTTTCTCCTGTAGCAGGCGGTGTACAAACTTCGGATTTAACCGCCGGTTCCACTTGTACCGGTTCCTGATTCCTGCATTCCGGATACGTATGCTTTCAAGTACAGCCTCTGAGAACAGCCGGATCAATGTTCTGTTGTCAGGTACCTGTCCGGCGTACTGTGTCAAAAGTTTCGACGCTTCCTTCC
>OJOI01000304.1_pt1 | contig 34862 bp, 19 predicted proteins | sample 1598061 | NCBI WGS metagenome assembly OJOI01 (sample SAMN01915224, study PRJEB22387) | human gut metagenome | isolation source: stool | host: Homo sapiens | place: USA
CAAATGGGGTAAGGGGCTTTGCCGTCTCTTTTCCATGTTAAATGAAAGAGCCGTGTGTATAAATCAAAAAGTTTTGTTGATGTAAAGTATTTGATAACTATGCCTTTTGCATATTCATCCGGACACAACTGAAGTATTTTATATTGTTCGTCTTCGCTGATATCTTCAATAGCTTTTTTGAACAATTCATCATCTAATGATGTCAATGTATCGGCAATTGCTTCCCTGTCTGCGTCATCGACAATTGCTTTTTGGCAGCTTTGAAGGAATAATAAAAGGAACTGTGGGGCTTGAGAATTAAGCCATAAAGGCACATTTTCAAAATCATCAATATCATTCAAATACTCTTTATCAGCTGTTTGTGCGAAGAGTTCTGTATACATTTCATCAGAAATGTCCTCTATCGTTTTCATAATATCAACGACAGAAACATTTTTCTCATTACACAGTTCTATAAAACTGCGTACATCTTTTTCATTCTCGTTTATTAGAGTGTTGATCAAATCGCCAATCTGCCTATAGACATGTTTGATCTGAATGTCTTTTGCAACATAATCTGAAACCAATTTTAGATCAGAAGATGCGACAATGTCAGCCAAATATATTAGCAAGTTAATAAACCTGCTGGGGACGGAGAGGGAGAGAATATTCCTTGCAAAACTTATTAGATTATTCTTGTCAATACTTTCTTTTAAACCGCTCTGCTCAATATACGCCATTCCTTTGTTCGCAAATTTTTCTTTCAAAAATTGGTTCGCTAAAATTGTTGATTTATCAACTAGCCAGTTATAAATCTCTCCGCAAGGTCTATTTAAATCTACAAAGATGGATATATCGTCGTTTGTTTGGTAGATAGTATATAGTAATTCCATGGAGAGCTGTGCTTTATTTAACAGCACGGCACTGCAGAAGCTTTTGTGACCAAAAAGCCATTTTTTGACATCTGTCAAATTTTCTTGTAAGGAATCTTCCAGAACGCCAAGCACTTCAGTCTGGCGGCCCTGACAATCATAATCAGAGGGAATAGCTTCAAGAATCTTAATGTCCTTTGTTGAGAACAAGGAAACCTCGACCGCTTTTAGCAACCTCTTATTCAAGTTTAACAATGTCTCACTCTCTATTGTATATGATGCAAATTGTGGTATTAAGGAAACAAGGCGTTTTAATAGTTCTTTGTCTTGAAGAAATTCTGCAATAACTCCATCCACATTATTTTCGCTAAATGATGCGAGATACTCAGCAAAACCTTCAACAATAATTGATTTGCCGTCTGGCTTTAGAGAGATTTTGTCAACCACACGACATATTACGTTGTGGTCATGTGTTGTTCCTTTTTGATCCGTTCCATGAATCTTAGCAAAAGTACCCCTGTATGGGAGGGCAAGCAACAAACCTGCTTTGTCGTATGTCAGTCGGTCGACATTTTTTGCGACTCTTTTTCCTTTGTATTTTGCAGGATTCATCACAACCCAATCTCCCTCTACTGGTGGCAGTCTTGGTAGCCAGTCGTTCTCGCTCATATTAAGTACATATAAAGAGTCTGAGGAGTCTTTGCTGCTAACACCAAGAGCATTTGTGAGAATCCTTCCAAACTTGTTTACGTGGGAATCATAAAACATCACTACGGCAATATTTTTCTCCAGTTTCTTTTGTGGCTTTGCGACTGGAACTTCAGGATTTTTGTCATTCATTAGCTTGTCAGTAATATCGACTTCTAATAGATGATGTATTAAGTCAATCTTTGTAATACGACCAGATATACATTCCCCTTCAGGATATCTGTAACCAACAGGAATGGAGGCTTCTGCAATTGCACCATTCTGAATTTCAATATATGCTCGTCTTTTTTTTGAGATTTTTTTTACTATTCCTTGTATAGTTTGGTCAACTGACAGGTTTTTCGCTACCAATATAAGAGGGTCGTCAAGCAATTGCTTTCTTCCTACTCTAAGCTTTTTCTTATTCTCGTCAAATCCAAGGACAATAACTTCACATCTATCTCCTTCAGTCAGGATGTTGTGAATGTTGTCCATGTATTCCCAGCAGACATCTTCTGCATATAAAAATCCAGAAACTCCTTCAAATGAGATATAGGCCCCATAAGGCATGACTTTATCGATTTTGCCGAAGAATTTCTGGTTAGAGTGCTGTTCGGCAAATAATCTCAATCGCTTATCTAAATCTGGGCGATGTGATGTTGCTTTTGTATTTTCTAAATCAATATTTCCAACAACTTTTATATTGAAGGCGTTTCTGGGACTATTGTTTAGGCAAGAGTATTTTCTTTCATGATGAAATACTGGATCAATCAGCTTGAGAGTTGAATCGTCTAATACATATTCTGGGCTTTCGCAGATTTGTATGCCTTTTTCATTTGCGAGCCTGACAACATCCTCAATTGTCTTATTTTTAGCATTAGCATATTCTTTTATAGTGATTTTCTGTGCCATATTCAAAAAAATTATGAGCGATTGATTAGTATGGATTAGAAATCGGAGAATTGTTTTATATCTGTACTACAAATCTATCAAATTTTGACAAAATATACAAGATATCAATGGATATTTTTGAGAAAATACTTTGATCCAAATACGAATTATCTAAATAGGACTATTTTGTAAAACACATTGAATCTTGAAAGAACTTAAGATTTCAAACAATTTCACTTAAGAAAAAACTAAAAGTGCTAAAAGATGATTGCATTTGTGTTTTTTGGTGGGGGGATTTTGTAACTTTGTGGGGAAGTTTGAGATTTTGATTGAAACACAAATTTGGAAGGATGATGGAGAGGATCGTTTTTTTGCATGGTTTTTTTGCTTCGGGGAGTTGCGCTATGGCGGTGGCTTTGCGCGAGGCTTTTGATGGGAAGGCGGTGGTGCTGACTCCCGATTTGCCTCGCCACCCGAAGGAGGCGCTGAAGTTGGTCCGGAAAATTATCGACAAGGAGCAGCCCGACTTGCTGATTGGCAATAGTTGCGGTGCGTTTCTTGCACAGATGTTGGCTCCTGTGGTGGGCGTGCCTGCCCTGCTGGGCAATCCGTATTTCAAGATGACAGAGTTTCTGAAGGAGCGCGTCGGCGAGCATCAATACAAGGCTCCCCGAACGGACGGCAATCAGCGGCTGGTGATCGACGAGGCGTTAATCAATGAGTTTGCCGAACTTGAAGCCGTGCAGTTCGACTGCTGCTCTCCATATTACAGGGAGCGTGTTTGGGGACTTTTTGGCGAGAACGACCCCATTGCACACTTCTCCCCACTTTTCGCGGAGCATTACAGCCACATTTTCCACTTCCCTGGCGGCCACACACCCACGCCAGCGGATGTGAATACATGGTATGCGCCATTGGCAGAAAAACTCATGAAGGCATATCCAAAGAAGGAAGAAAGGCTATTCCAGCACTTCAAAGGGGGAAAATACAAGTTCTTACACTCCGCCTTCGATTCCGAGACACTGGAGCGCATGGTGGTTTATCAAGCCCTTTATGGCGACGAGGCCTACTGGGTGCGACCCGAAAAGATGTTTTTCGGCAAAGTGACGAGAGACGGCAAAACATTCAACCGATTCACAGAAATAGATTAATATGACACTTTACATCGTAAGACACGGACAAACAGAAGAGAATTTACAAGCCATTTTGCAAGGGCATCTGCCCGGCAACCTCACCGAGCAAGGCAAAGAGCAAATGCGGAAAACGGCAGAGCGTCTGGCAGAGGCTGGCGTGGAATTTAAGTGCATCGTTTCGAGCGACCTGAAGCGCGCCATGGATTCCGCCCACATCATCGCAGAGCGTCTGCACCTCCCCATCACCCCCATGAAAGAACTACGCGAGCGCGACTGGGGCATCTACACGGGCATGGCGGTTGCAGAGGCTGCCGAGAAGTACAAGATTGACGGTATATGGCGTTTCCCCGACAGCAGCGCAGAGACCGACAAGGAAATCCTACAGCGCGCCGGCAACGCCCTACGTCATCTCGCCGAAAAATACGCCACCGACACCATCATCGTAGTCACCCACGGCCAGTTTGCCAGAAACATGTTCGCCCACCACCTCAAGTGCGACTACCACGAAATCCCCTCCTTCACAAATGCCGAAATCAGACTACTAACCATATAAACCAAACGCACAAATTCACCCACAAACCAAACGCACAAAACCCAGAAACCAAAGGGACGGTTCTTTTGGTTACAACTTTGCTTGATGCCTGATATTTTGGTGGTTACGCTGTCGTTGAAATGCGGATTTTTGTATTATATGGAATTATTCCAGATAAAAGCTACTGTAATCTTGTTGGGGTAAGCGAAATAAAGGGCGGGCAAAATCTTTCTAACACGACAACGCCTTGGGTGTATGCAAAAAAGACATACACCCAAGGCGTTGATACTATGCTGATTGTATCGAAACATGCCGAAGGCATGTCCCTACGTTATGCGGTGCCAAAGGCATGTCGGTACGTTATGCGGTGCCAGAGGCATGTCGGTACGTTATGCGGTGCCGAAGGCTTGTCGCTACGTTATGATGTGATTTGGCACGCCATGAATATGCTCCACCTTTGGTGTTCCCTGGACTGGGGGGATGTGGGGTTAGGATTGGAGCCAGAGGGATTGGATTTTGCGGCGGATAGCGATGATGTTGCCGGTGGTGATGGTGCCCATGATGAGCACAGCCACCACGATTGATGCCACTATGGTGCCGCCCTTGGTGCCTAAACCACTGAGCATGACCATATAGGAAGTGCGGGCAATGAACATGAGCACGAGCGAGGCGACAAGCACCGCGGCATTGATAAACAGCACCATCTTGATGTAGGGCTTCGACACTTCGGCTGGCGAATAACCGAGCATGAGCAGGTCTTGCAGTTTCTTGGTGTTTTTCTGCAAGAGCAGGTAGATGCTGAGCATCAGCACGAAGAACGACAGCAGACTGATGAGCACACCCACAATCACCACAATCGACACAATCACAGTGAGGAAGTAATAGGTTTTGCCCGAATTGGTCTTATCGCCCGCTATGTTGTAGTTGTGTTCGTCCATATATTGCTGAATTTTCGGGTCGCCCGGTCTGTTCACTTCTATAATTAAGCGTAGAGGCTTCAAAGCGCCGCCCTGACCATATTTCTTGTTAGCCCAAGTCATGAACTCCTCTGGCACGATTATCGTGTTCAGACGGTTGCTAAAGCCCACGATGCGGCCTCGCACATCATCACGGAAGCCGTTGCCCGACAGATTGAACATGAGCGGCACACTCGATGCCTCGCCCTCGCTGATTTTCGGCATTCCCTGCGCTGCGGCAAAGCCGAAATTGTAGAGCGAAAGGTAGTCGCGGCTCATAATCACCGGCACGGTGGGATTGGCGGGGTCGAACTTCCACGAAGGGTCAACATCGATAAACTCATTCGGTATGCTCTCGAAGAAGAACTGCGTGCGCATGGCGTGGGTGGCGTCCACTCCGATGCTGGCGGTGATACCAAACTCACTGTTCACAAACGGAGCCACCTTGCGGCACCACGGCTGCGCCTTGATGTTGGCGATGTCGTCGTCGGAAAATTCAGAGGTGCCGCCCATCAGTGCGCCTGCGCTGGTGAGGTTGCGCGAAATAATCAGATAGTCCTTGCTGATAAAACTCTCCTGGTCGTTGAACACCGGCAGCACATCGCTGTAAAACTGCACGGCGAGTATCACGATAGTGAGCCCCACAAGGTTTGCCACCGAGAAGCCCACAAGTTGCATCTTGCTGATATGCTGACGCAACAATTTCCACATCAATCCTTTTTTCATAACTTCAACTCCTTATCCACGCTGATTTTCACATTATTTCCCACGCTGGTGCTGATCACGCCAGCGCCTTGTCGTGCCGCCTCCTCGGTCACCATCTGCGCCACTATGGCATTGTTGGTCTCGTCGAGGTGACTCACCGGCTCATCGAGCAAAATGAAGTCGGCAGGCTGGCACAGCGCACGGATAATAGCCACACGCTGCTGCTGCCCTATCGAGAGTTTGCCCACGGGGCTGTTCACCTTTTCTGGTATGCCCAGTCGCTCAAAGTAGGATATAATCTCTTTCTCGGTCTTGAAATTGGTCAACCTATTTTTGAGTTGAATGTTTTCGATTGCTGTAAGTTCGGGGAAAAGTCGCAAATCCTGCGGCAGATAGGCAATGTGATTTTTGCGCACGTCGCACCATTGCTCCACGCTGAGGGTGCGAATGTCGGTGCCGTCGAACTGCATCACGCCCGAATAGTCGATGCGGTAACCGTAGATGTAGCTACAAAGGCTCGACTTACCTGTTCCGCTCTCGGCGGATATGAGATAGTGCTTGCCACGCTCAAACTCCACATTGCGGAGCCACACCTCGCTGTTGTCTTCCTCACGGCCGGCAAACACAGCGGGGAGCGTGTTGAGCAATACAATTTTCTGCATATATACTTTTTTGATTATAGTTATTCTTTTTCAACATTGGTAACCACCACACGCACCAGTTCCACGCGTGCGCCACTCTTCTTGAGCACCGACACTTTGAATGCGCCGAAGTCGATGGTGTCGCCCTCGTTGGGGATAGCGCCGAGGTGGTTAAGCAGCAGCCCGGCAATGGTCTGATAGTCGTCGCTTTCGGGAATGTCGAGGTGATACGCCTCGTTGATTTCCTCAATCTCCATACGCCCAGAGAACTCGAAAGTGCTCTCATTCACCTTGCGCGCCACCAGTTTGTTGTGGTCGTGCTCGTCTTGAATGTCGCCGAAGATTTCCTCCACCAAGTCCTCCAGCGTCACCATACCGCTGGTGCCGCCAAACTCATCTACCACAATCGCCATCGAGCGACGCTCTTTGAGCAGGCTCTGCATCATATTCTTGGCAAGCATGGTTTCGGGGGCGAACAGCACCGGCTTCATCTGCTCTTTCCAGTTCACATCGGTCACGAAAAGTTCGCTCACCGAAATGAAGCCGAGCACATTGTCGATGTCGTCGTGATACACCACAAGCTTGCTCAAACCGGTCTTGGAGAAAATCTCCACCAGTCCGTCGCGGTCAGTCTCGTTGATGTCCACCGCCACAATCTCGTTGCGTGGCACCATACAGTCGCGCAAGTGGGTGTCGCTGAAGTCGAGGGCATTTTCAAAGATTTTCACCTCGCGCTCCACTTCCACGTTCTCGTCCTCGCGCTTGTCGATGGTCTCTTGCAGATACGCATCCAGTTCCTCCACCGTGAGGCGGTCCATCTTCTCCTTGTCGATTTTCACGCCAAACATTCGCATCAGCAGTTGCGAGAGCATTTCGGTGAAGCGAGAGAGCGGATAAAGAATGCAGTAGAACAGAAACAGCGGCAGCGATACCATGCGCAGCGACGCATTGGGGTTGATGCGAAACAGCGTCTTTGGCAAAAATTCGCCGGTGATAAGGATAATCACGGTGCTGATGATGGTGAGCACCAGCAGTTGCAAGAACTCGTTTTCGCCGAGCATCTCGTAAATAGGCGCACCAATCAGGCTCGCCATAGCCATACTATACACCACATTCACCACATTATTGCCCACAAGCATAGTGGAGATAAACACCTCACTATTATTGTAAAACATATTGATAATGCGGTTGACCAACCCACCCTTTTGGGTGTCGATTTCAAGTCGCACCTTATTTGCCGACACAAAAGCGAGTTCCGTGCCAGAAAAGAAAGCCGACAGCAGCATAGTGACCAGCACTATAATAAGCGAATTTGTAGACAAAGTATCCATCATTAGGCAAAATTAGTGATTTTTACGGAGAAATAAGCGAATACCCACCACAAATTCAAAAATCCCCACCAAAATCCTCACTTCGGCTTTTGTGTGGAGGCGAAAAAAGGGGCTCAGCGGTGATGCTGAGCCCCTGTGGGGATTATAGTTTTAAATAACTAAATCTTGAGGATTAGTTAGCGACGAACTGTTTGATAGCAACTACATAGGTCTTGCTGTCGAGCACGCCACGAGCGAAGTTGAGGTAGCCACGGCCGATTGCCCAGTTCCAATAGTCGGTAAATGTGCCAACCTTGCCCTTTGCATTGGTGAATTGGAGTTGACCCTTGTTTTCGCCAGTTTGAGCATCGATGCGGAAGAAGCATACATCGCGGCGTTGGCTACCTGATGTATTGAAGCCTGAACCTCCAGGGCCCTCTTTGTCGATATCAACAGGAATGAAATCAGTAGCCTCACCAAATGCGATTGGGGTGCCCACTGGTTCGTAAACCTTAGTTTCGATGTTTTGAATACCATATTGAATCTTGTCGGTCATAGGCACGCCTTCAGATTCGAACAAGAAGTTGTAAAGACGAACGCTACACTTGTCGCCAGTAGCACTAACGCCTGGGAACTTCAGAGGCTCTTTAGTAGGAACCACTGCTGGAGCCTTAGCGAAGTCGTAAACCACTACCATCTGGCGTGAGCCTTCTGCCACGGTCACTTTTTGGTTATACACTTCTTTGTTATCTTTGTCAAGGAACTGGATAGAAACTTCACCAGCCTTAACCACGTAGAACAAACCAGCAGAAGCGCTTGGCACATAGTTGTAAGTGAGGAGGAAAGAAGAACCATTGTTTGAGTACTTCTGACCGTTGATCACCACAGTATAGATGTAATTTGCTGCAATCGCAGCCTTGGGGCACATATATGCCACTTGGATTTGAGCCTGGCTTGGATCGACATCTTCAATTGGATATTTGATGTCTTCCTTGCTGCATGATGCGGCAATCACTGCGAGCAGACAGATGCTGATATATTTTAAAAATTTCATAATTCAAATAATTTAAAAGTGGGTTTAAAATTATTTAGGCATATCGCCTGGGTATGCAAACCAAGGAATTGAGCACTGGTAATCGTCGGCATCGCCTGGGATTGGCTTCAAAGCCTTCAGGTTGTTGAGGTTCCACATATACTCTGAGTTGTAGCGTGGACGCAGACGGTAGCAAGGAGCACCGTTGTTCTTATCATTGTAAGCGCTGCGGCGATTCTGTACATTAGCAGGAGCGAGGTAGAAGCCCTTGTAAACCTTTGTAGCGTCGTCGTCGCGCTTTTGGTTGATGAGGGTCTTGTCCCAACCATTGCCGAGCTTTGGCACATCACCAGTGTAAGCAATATCGTAGTGATACTTACGGAGGTCAACCCACACTTCAGAAGCACCCCATGGGAAGAGGGCGATGTACTTCTGCATCATGATGTGTGAGAGGCTGAATTCACTCATTGGAAGACCAGCCACGAATGGACCGTTGAGGTATTCTTGAGCCATAGCCTTGAATGTGGCTTGATCCACCTTGTCGCCTTGGTGATAAACCTTGCCACCTACAGTCACGAGAGATTCTTTCTGAATGTACTTAGCAGAGAATTCCATATCGGCTGCGATAGCCTTCTTCCAAGTTTCGAATGCGTCGGCCTTGCTGCCATACTTGAATTGCACTTCAGCGAGGTCGAAGAGCAGTTCAGCATAAGTGGTGAGCACGTAAGGAGCACCGTTGCTGTAGAGCCAGCGGCCTTCACCGTCCTTAGCGTCTGAGGTTTTTTCGGTACGACCCCAGAAGTTTTCAGCCTGACCGATAGGACCAGTTGCGCCAGTGAAGCCTGAGCCCTTGAAGTAGTATTTGCGGAACAATTTTGGATCCTTCACGCCAGTGGTGTCGTTGCCGCTTGCAGTACCGAGCTTCAACAATGGACGTGGGTCGAAGTGACCTACCTCTTCCAAAGTGTCGCAGATGATTTGCTTGTCAGCAAGCTCGTAAGGGAAGTATGGGTGAGTTTGTTCCACATCTTCGCCCTTGTCGTTCTTCACGATGATGGTGTGAGTGATTTTGTTGCCTTCTTCGTTGTAGATTGGCATTGTACCAGTCATAGTCTGCACAGCGAAGTCGTGCTGCCAGTAGCTGTTTGAGAGGTTGCTACGGTATGGGCCCCAGAAGTTGTTGTAAGTGCTTTGAGCTGCATCAGCACCTCCACCAGTGATTTTCAAGAGAGCGTTGTCGTCGTTGCTGGCGAACGCCTTGTTGCAAGCGTCGATGAATTCATCGTAGTATTTTTGCTTGAAGTCGTTCTTGTTGGTGAGAGAAGCGAGGTTACGGGCAATCACTGCGTAAGCGAATTTAATCCACTTAGCCTTGTCGCCACCGTAGATGTAGTCGTTTTGCGAGATACGGGTACCATAGTTGGTCTTGTCTTCCTTTTCCAGACATTCAATAGCCTTCTTAGCCCAAACACGCACTTGGTCGTAGATAGCATCTTGATAGTCGTATTCGTGAGAGAGCAAACCAGGCACGAAAGCCTGTTTCATAGGAGCCTCACCGTTCACCTTGGTGAGGAAGTCCCAAGAGTAAGCCTTGATAGCGTAACCGATACCGGCGAGGGTCCAGTTTTCAGCAGCTTCGCTCTGATTGATCATGTTTTCAAGGTTCATACCTTGGTTCCAGTACACCATACGCCATGCTTCACCACCGGCATCGCTTGCTGCGGTGTAGTAGTTGTTAGCAAATGTGGTGTAAGATGATGTACCCATCATTTGAGTGAGTGGGCAGAGCGCACGGAGGTCGTAGTAGATGCCGTAGTACGCTTGTTGAATACCTGCAAGGTAGAGGTATCCTTCCACATAGTCAGGCGCATCGGTATTCTTGTTCACATCAAGAAAATCATCACAACTTGTGGTTGAGAGCGCCATCATGATAGTGGCAATGATATATAAAAATTTATTCTTTTTCATAATTGGTGAGTTTTATTAATGTTCACTAAGAAATTAGAATGTTACGCTCAAACCTACAGTATAAGTACGAGGGCTTGGGAGTGACCAGCTGTCGTAACCTTCACCACCTGTACCACCAGCAGCTGCACTCATGGTGTTGCCGGCTACGTCGATACCAGTGTAGTTAGTGATTGTGAACAAGTCGTTGCCCGACACATAGATAGTGGCGTTGCTAATAGTGTTGTTGGTGATCTTAGCCAACCATGCAGAAGGCACGATGTAAGCCAAACGCAATTCTTGGCAACGGATATAGTTGATTTTGTGTTGGATCCAGTCTTCATCGCCACCTGCGTAGCGCACCTTGTCGAAGTCAACAGCGATAGTGTTGATTGTTGGGTGGTCGGAGTCTTCATTACCGTCCTTAAGCACGCCCTTGAACACGTGTGAGCCACTTTCGCGGTTAGTAACTGAGAATTCGCTCAAGCCATTGCCAGTCATTTCGCGGATAGTAGCGTTCACTACGTCGGCGTGGTAGCGGCCTTGGAACATAGCGTTGAGGCGGAAGTTCTTATAACTGAGGCTGGTGGTGAGACCGAAGCGGATCTTAGGTTCACGGTTACCGAGCACGCTCCAGTCATCGCTTGTGAGTGGCAGACCAGAGGTTGGGCTGATAAGGATGTCGCCATTTTTGTTGCGGTCGTAGCCACGGCCAGTTACGGTGGTGATTGGGTGACCCATCATCACACCGTTACGGATATTACCAGAGTTCCAAGTGTAAGCGTTGTAGTATTCCTTCAAGTTTGCAGGAAGTTCAACGATTTCAGAGCCAGTGTGTGAGAGGTTCACACCCACGTTCCAGCGGAAATCCTTGCCCTTGAGCACGTCAACGTCGACGTGACCTTCCCAACCCCAAGTGTTGAATGTACCAACGTTCATGTTGTTGAGCACGAAACCGGTAGCATACGACATACGGAAACCAGTCACAATCTGGTCGGCACAGTGAGTGCGGAACATTGTGAAGTCGGCGTTCACGCGATCGTCCCAGAAGCGGCCTTCCAAACCAATTTCATAAGAAGTGGTCATTTCAGGCTTCAAGTTCTTGTTAGGACCGGTGTAACCATACTTGTAACCACCACCCACGAGGCCAGTTGGTTCAAGTTCTGGGTCGATTGAGAGAGCAGGAGCATCCTTACCTACCTGTGCGATAGCGCCACGGAGCTTCAAGTAGTTCATCCAACCGAGGTTCTTCAATCCACCGATTTCGGTGAGCACTACAGAGGCTTCCAATGCTGGATAGAAGAATGAGTTGTTTTCGGTTGGAAGGGTCGACGACCAGTCGTTACGGAAACGTCCGGTAAGGAACGCCATGTTGTTCCAGCCAAGTTCCAATTGACCTGACACAGCCTGGAGGCGACGCTTGGTGGTGCGCTTAGAGCTCTTTACGGTAGATTCAGTACAGTTGTTGATTGAGTAGAATTCAATCACCTTGAAGTTGCTACCAGAAGATGAGAGTGAAGATACACCATTTTCAAGTTGGTGGTAACCAAGTTGAGCACCCACGGTGAACTTGCCATCAAGGAAGTCGTTGTTGTAGCCAGCGAGCACGTTGATAGTTGGGTCGTTGGTGTTGTATTTAGAAAGTGAATATACACCTGAGTTAGATGCGTCGTTCACTTCTTGGTTTCTTGACTTGTAGTAAGGGTGAGAACCATATTCGTAAGCTGAAGTAGAAACGTCCCAACCAAATTGTGCGCGAACGAATGTGTGTTCGAATGGCACGATGTTGACAGAGAATGCGCTGATGAAGCGGTCAGTCACGTCGTAGTTGAGGTTCTTGTAAAGGCCGAACAATGGGTTCAAGTGGTCTTTGTCGGTGTAGTAGTTTGGATAACGCATGTGCGCGCCGTCTTCTGCCATGTAGTTCGACATATCGTCAACCTGGAGCCACTTGTAAGCCTGACGGATAGGACCGTTCAAACCACGGAGTGCCTTGTGGTTCTTTTGGTTCACATATTGGATGCTACCTTCGAATTTGAGCCACTTAGCCACTTCTGCCTTACCGGCGAGAGAGAGGTTGGTACGCTTCAGGTCGGTGGTCTTGATCACACCGGTCTGGTCGAAGAATGAAGCACTGGCGCGAACCGACATCTTTTCGTTACCAGCTTCCACAGACAGGTTATGCTTGTGCATGAAACCAGTTTGAAGCAGAGCAGCGGCGTTGTCGTAAGTTGGGATTGAGCCATCGTATTCAGCACCGTTTTGTGAAGTGTAGTAGTAGTTGGTTGTGCCGCATGAACCGTTGGCATACTTTTGTTGGATTTTTGGCCAACCGTAAGCCTTCGACCATGAGAGCTGGTTGCTGTAAGTGACGCGAGCCTTACCGTTGCGACCTTTCTTTGTGGTAATGATAATCGCACCGTTTGATGCGTCAGAACCATAAAGAGCGGCAGCAGCAGCACCCTTCAGCACGGTCATGCTTTCGATATCTTCAGGGTTGAAGTCGTTACCACGAGAAGAGTAGTCGGTAGAGCGAACGTTCAAGCCAGTGAAGTCTTCACCACCAGCGAGGATGCTGGTTGCGTTGAATGAGCTGTTGTTCATTGGCACACCGTCAACCACATAAAGTGGTTGGTTGTTACCAGAAAGAGAGGTTGCACTACGGAGCACTACTGAAGTAGAAGCACCTGGAGCACCACCTGAAGAGGTCACGGTCATACCCGACACACGACCTTGGAGAGCTGAAATGAAGTCGGTACGGCCAGACTCAGTAATATCGACAGCCTTCACATTTTGAGCCGACGAACCTACTGCGCGAGCCACACGCTTCATACCAAATTCACCGGTGATCACCACTTCGTCGAGCTTTAAGCCGTCGTTGTTCATCACCACGTTGGCGGCATTGGCAGCCGAAACTTCAGTTGCTTTGAAGCCTACATAAGAAAACACCAAAGTCTGATTCTTTGATGCTTGAATAGAATAGTTACCGTTAATGTCGGTCACTGTACCACGTTGAGTGCCTTTCACTCTTACAGTAACGCCAATAAGCGGTTCACCATCGGCGTCTTTCACGACACCAGAAACTTTACCGTTGCTCTGCGCCATAGCTGTAAAGCCCACGCTACTTCCTGTAGAGAAAGATGCAGGAACGCCACATGCTAATACTAACGCTGTCAACAATACACATTGCTTTTTCATACGCTAATGTCTTTTAGTAAGTTGGTAGTTAATAGTATAGTTAATAAATCTCGATAATTCACTCTATGGCATAGCATAGCTTTGCCGATGCAAATTTTTAATTTTTTTTACACATACGCAAATTTTTTACTAACTATTTTTAAACTTTTCCCAAATTTTATCCCAAAATCACCCAATTTCCCCATCCCTCCATTAAACAAATTTAACGCACCCTCGCCACCAAAAGAAAGCCACCTCCCCACGCTATAGCGTTTTAAAAAATTGCCACACAGCCACATGGATATGAGGATGGAGGCCACAAAAAAAGCACCGAGGCTTGATGCCCCGGCGCTAATTATCATCGAGTGTCAGAATTCATTATTCTGGGATGTCCCACCATACTGGGATTGTCCACACGTCATCGTCGTTGAAGCGTGGTTGGATAGCACGCAACTGGGTTTCGTTGTAGTTGATTTCGTGTGAGCATTGCTTGATACGACGCCACATTTGACCTTTAGGAATACCTCTCAATGCGCTTGGATTGTTGTAGTATTCATAAGGAAGTGCCCAGCCCATGTAGTCTTTGTAGTCATGACGGCGCATGTCGTTCCAGTTCTGAGTAGAGTAGAGCATGGCGATAAACTTCTGGGTCATGATCTTTTCCATTGTGATGTCGGCTGCAGTACCGATTGCACCATTCATGAATGCATCAATCTTAGCTTGGTCCATTTGTCCGAATGAAGGGCATTCGTCGTAAGGAGAACCTGTCCAAGTGGTCAACATTTTGTTGATTTCGTCGATACTTGCCTTGATACCGTTCTTGTAAGCCTGGAATGCACCAGCCTTGTCGCCCTTCTTGAAAAGAACTTCAGCCTTGATGAATTGTGCTTCGCTATAAGTAGCCCACAGGTAAGGACTGTTTGGACGGATAAACACGTTGCCTGAAGATTGTCCCCAACCTACTGTACCACGATCGTAGATAACTGATGCTGTGCCATACACGCCCACAGAGCCTGAATAAGTACCCACATAGATTGAGTCGCCAGCGCGAGATTCGATAGATGGCTTCCAACCTGAACCGTCGTCTTTTCTTGCGATAAAGTTCGACATACCGTTTGGCATACGAATATCGGTGCTCATATCCACACCTTTACCACGAATCCAAGTCTTCACGCCATTAACGTTAAACTGACGCCAAGCGATAATCTTGTCGGCGCGTGGGTCTTCAATACCCTTGTTGTCGAAGTTCACCAGAATATCTTCCAACCACTTTGTAGGCAATGTGATGTGACGGTTGCCATTGTAGGTTTGGTTCCAGTTCCAGTTAGTGTTCACAGGGTCGCTTGAAATGAAGTCCTTAGAGGTTGTCTTCACGTCTTCTTGCAGGATATAAGTGTCGTCGTCAATGCTTGTCTGTGCCTTTTCCACACATGCCAAAATCAAGTCAGGATCGTAGAGTTTCGACTTCTTCGACAGTTGGTTGAGTGTTCTCGCCTTCAGCAAGTAAGCCATTTTGAGCCACTTTTTCACGTCGCCACCATTCCAGCTGTCGCCTTCGCTAAGTTCAGGAGAACCTGGCTTTTGTGGAGTGTTGAAAAGTTCGATAGCCTCATCGATATTCTTCAAACATTCGGTGTAGATGGTTTCGCCAGTGTCGTAAGTTGGGTGTACCGAACCTGATACGGCTTCAAAATATGGCATTTCACCATACATGTCAACCATCATCAAGAAACCATAAGAGCGAAGCACTTGTGCCGCTGCCGCATAGTGGGTGGCACCAGTTTCTTTAGCCTTATTGTACATCTGCATCACACTTGGGCCTGAACCCACAAAGAACTGCTGGTAAGAAGTGGTGCTCAAAGATGCTGTTGGCTCCCATTGAGCAGAGCAGCCATCGCGGTGAGTACGAGATGATGCTGTGAAAGCACCGCAAATAAATTGTGAGCGATAACCGTGAGCGCCAGTAGCATAACCCAAGTGAAATTGCACCCAAGGGAGAAGCTTGCTTACCGAAACTGTGGTCAAAGCTGGTGTGTTGGGATCTTCATTGATGTCAAGGTAATCGTCGCATGACACCATTGAAACACTCATTGACAAGGCAAGAGCGCCCATTATTATATATTTCAATTTCATATTATTGTCTTTTTATTTAATAAAACACACATGTTAGAAAGTGAGGTTTACACCAAAGGTGAAACTTGCAGTAGATGGCACTGAGCAGTAGTCGATACCAGTAGCACCAGAACCTGTGATACCTGAACCAGCAGAAGAAGATTCTGGGTCGCCACGATAGTTGGTGAACAACAACAGGTTGTTGGCAGTAGCATTGATAGAAGCAGCCTTAATCACCTTGGTCTTAGCGAGCACACTCTTTGGAAGGGTGTAGGTGAGAGCGATAGTTCTCAAGCGCAGTGAGTTCACCTTAGTGATGAAGTTGTTGGCATCTCTGTGGTAGTAATCAGTGTAATAGCGTTGGATAACTTCCTTGCCCGATACCTTTGCACCCTTGAGCGAGTACATTTCGTTGGCATTGAAAGTGAAGGTCTTGTCAACATAGTTGTCGCCTTCTTTCACCACACCTGAAAGCACGAGCTGGTCGCGGTTAGCAGTAAGGTCGCTCATACCGTTGCTTACCATATAATAGTCGGTAGCATTGTAAATGTCGCCACCCACACGGAATTCCCATGCCATGTTGAATGTGAAGTTCTTGTAAGTGAGCGTGTTGTTCCAACCACCTTGGAATTTAGGTTCGCGGTTACCACAAAGCACACGAGTATCCTTGTCGTAAGTAGGCATACCGTCGCTGTCGAGAATCACCTTGCCATCTTCATTGTATTTCCACTTGTAACCAGAGATACCCATGAAAGGACCATCGTTGAACGAAGCGGCTTGAGCGCCACCAAATTGAACATCGGTGATATAGAGGGTTTCGGTACCCTTAGGCAAGTTCTTCACTGTACCACGGTTGCCGTAAATGTTCAAACTTGTTTCCCAAGTGAAGTCCTTGGTTTGAACAGGAATACCACCAATGGTGAGTTCCATACCCTTATTGTAAACATCGCCTACGTTTTGTGCGCAGAAGATGTAACCAGTGGATTGAGCACCACGTGGAGAAATAATCTGGGCGAGAGAGTTGTTGGTGTAGTAAGCGTAGTCAAATTTCAAGCGGTTTTTCAAGAAGCGCAATTCCAGACCAATTTCAGTAGATTCAGTCATTTCAGGCTTCAGCAAGAGGTTACCACGAGTCCAGTCTGTACCATAACCAGTCACGTCGCCAACCATAGTCACAGGTGAGTTGAGATAAGTAACTGTTGCATAAGGAGCAGCGTCCTTACCTACCTTTGCCCAAGAAGCGCGAATCTTACCAAAGCTCAGCCATTCAGGACGTGCTTGGCCCATAAGTTCGGTGAATGCCACAGCACCACTCACTGATGGATAGAAGTAAGAGCGGTTTTCTAGAGGAAGAGTCGACGACCAGTCGTTACGGCCAGTAACGGTCACAAACACAGCGTTGCGCCAGTCGGCACGGAATTCACCATACACACCCACCAAGCGGTGACGGCTCAAATGAGTTTTGAAGTATTTGTCATCGTTAGCAATGTTTTCAAATGAATAGAAACCAGGAATGATGAAGTTCCAACCATAGCGGTAGTTGTAGTTCGATCGAGTGTAGTCGGTAGCAGTACCGAGCATCAAGTTGAAGTTGAATTCGCCGAATTGCTTGTTGAAGTTGGTCATCAAGTTGGTTGAGAGGTAGCGGTAACGGAGTGAGTTTTCACTCATCATACCATTTTGCCACTGCATCTTCACAGCTGCGTTTTCAGCAATGCGGTTGCTGTTTTCAGTAGTGTAAGAGTCAACACCCATGCGATAGCTTACCCACCACCAGTCGGTGATGTCGGCTTTCGCGCTGAAGCTGCCGGTGAAGCGCTCGGTGTTGTCCTTCATGTTGTAGTTGTCGAGCAACCAGTATGGGTTTTCAACGTCGGCTTCCAGATCTTGACGGCCTTCGAAAATACGATACTTAGAGCCATCTTCGTTAAGATAGTGCTTCATATCGTCGCTGCGCGACCAGCCATAGAGTGCTTGCATTGAGCCACTGCCACTCGAGCCCCACAGACCACTTGAGGTAAGGGTCTTGCTGGTGCGTGATTGAGAGTAAGCCGCATTAGCATTGAAGGTGAAGATTTTGTATCTCTGCTCACCATTGAAGCGGAATGTGGTCTTAGAGAAACCAGTGGTTGGCACAATACCGTCTTGGTCGAAATAAGAGCCCGACAAGAAGAAGTTGCCGTTCTTGTTACCACCGCTCACGCTCAAGTTGGTGTCCCAAATACCGCCATTCTGGAAGAAGTCGCCAATGTTGTCGTAGGCTTGTTCGCCAGCTGCGTATTCTGCACCCCATGATTGAGTGGTGTAGTCGTCGAGGATAGCCTTTCCGTTGGCATCAACACCGTTATAGAAGCCTCTCTTATAGCGGTCTTGAGTTTTTGGCAAGCGGGTTACCCATGAGGTGACGTACTTCAAGTTGAGGTTGATTTCCACATTGCCTTCTTTACCCTTCTTGGTAGTGATGAGCACCACGCCTGATGCAGCGCGAGAGCCGTAAAGTGCAGAAGCGGCAGGGCCTTTAAGCACCGACATGTTCTCGATGTCTTCAGGGTTGATGTCCATTATACGGTTAGAACTTGTGGTGGCAGACGCTGTCATACCATCATAAGCCGAATTACCAATACTTGAGGTGGAGTTGTCGTAAATCACACCGTCAACCACAAACAGAGGTTGGTTGTCGCGTTCGAGTGATGTACCACCACGGAGCACGATTTGAGCACCAGCACCTGCTGCACCAGAAGTTTGAGTAACAGTCACACCTGCAATCTTACCTGCAAGTGAGTTCAGAGGGTTGGCACTTTTGTTGCGCATCAATTCTTCGGCTTTCAAGTCGTCAACAGCATAGCCGAGCGATTTTTTGTCTTTCTTGATACCGAGAGCGGTTACAACCACCTCATCGAGGTTGGTGGTGCCATCAGCCACTTTCACATTCACTACAGAGCCTGTGACTTGCACTTCAGTAGGCTTTGAGCCAATGTAAGTGACCACTAATGTGCTGCCTTGTGCAGCCTTGATAGAGAACTTGCCTTCCACATCGGTGGCAGTACCCATCTTGGTACCTTTCACCATTACGGTGGCACCGATTAATGGCTCACCATTAAGATCGGTAACGGTACCAGTAACTTTACTGTTGCTTTGCGCAATAGCAGTGAAGCCGCTAAGGTTTTGATTTGAGGTCAAAGCCATAGGTGCGCCACATGCAATCATAAGCGAAGCCAGCAATACGAATTGTTTCTTCATACGCATTCGTTCTTAGTTAGTTTTTTGGTTAATAATATATTGAATTAATTCTCAAAAATCACTGTTTTATGGTAAAGAGCAAAATCTTCACCGATGCAAATATTACCAATATTTTAAACATACGCAAGTTTTTTGTGATTTTTTTTAAAAAAAATTCACCATCTCCCCCTCATTCATTAATTTTTGCTATCAAGGCAAGGGGAAGCTAACAAGTCAACGAGTCAACAAGCCAACAAGTCAACGAGTTGAAGTCAGACAAGTCCGACGAGTCAGACAGGTCAGACAAGAGATGGGTCTGATGGGTCTGATGGGTCCGAAAACAAAACACCCCCAAAGCACCTCCAAAAAAAACTCGTTGACCTGTTGGCTCGTTGACTCGTTAACTTTTTTTAGAACATTTTTTCTTCCGCCTTGCAACTTTTTGCCTTACCTTTGCGTCTAATATAATGGAACGGCGCCACAAACGCACAGTGCACAGCCTTTAGCGGTGTCGCCCTTTTTTTTAACAATCCATATATATTACCTATCAAACGAATGAAGAAGTTAGTGCTGATGGCGGTAATGACCGCTCTGATGAGCATCAACGCCATTGCACAATATAAAGTGCATTTCCAAGTTAGCGATTCCACAGGCGAGGGCGAGGCCTTTGCCACCGTAAGGCTCTACGCCGCCTCCAACACACGCAAAGTGATTTCCACAGGCGTTACCACACTCAACGGCACTTTCGACCAATCATTAGCCTCGGCTGGCACCTACAAGGTGGAAATATCCGCCGTGGGCAAGGCGAGCGCCGAAAAGGAGTTTTGCGTCGATGCCAAGCACCCCACCGCCGACCTCGGCACCATCGTGCTTGCCGCCTCTGCCAATGTGCTCACGGGCGTGACCGTGACCGCCAGCGCGCCAGTGGTGAAAAGCGAAATCGACCGCATTACATATAATGTGCAAAACGACGACGACTCGAAAACGCGCACCGTGCTCGATATGCTCCGCAAGGTGCCGCTGGTGACCGTTGATGCGCAAGAAAATATCAAAGTGAAGGGAAGCAGCAGTTTCAAGATTTACAAAAACGGACACCCCGACCCCGCCATGTCGAACAACGCCAAAGATGTGCTGAAAGCCATTCCGGCAAGCATGATTAAGCGCATCGAGGTGATCACCGACCCTGGAGCGAAATACGATGCCGAGGGCGTGACAGCCATTCTCAACATCGTCACCCTCGACGCTGGCAGCGCAAGCACCAGCGGTGCCACTGGCACGGTATCGGCAGGCATCACCAGCCGTGGTGCCATAGAGGGTTCGGCTTACGTCACTTCACAAATCGGCAAAGTGGTGACGAGCGTCAACTACGGCTACACCTACCAAAGCAAGCACAACGATTCGCAAATGAGCGAAACACTGACGCGATACACCGACACTGGCAACGAACTGCATGACAAAATCTTTGGCAGAAATAGCATGAATGTGCACTACGGCAACATTGATGCCAGTTACGAGCCCGACACGCTCAACCTGCTCTCGCTCTCGTTCGGCAGCTACTACTATAGTTACAGCGCCGACGGCACAGCACAAAGCACCATGCGCGATGCAGCCGGAAACACGCTCTACAGCTACGACCGCTCAGGGCACTATCCCGGCAACGATGCTTTCTCGTTCAACGGCCGCCTCGACTATCAGCACAAGACGCATCGCCCCGACGAAACGCTCACGCTCTCGTATCTGATTTCCACCAACCACAATAAGAACAACCAAATCACCACATATTCCAACATGGTGGGCACCACTTTCCCTTACACGGAGTCGAACAACGACGTGACAGAAAACTTCCTAGAGCAGACCGCCCAATTCGACTGGACACGGCCTTTCGCCAAGTACCACAAACTGGAAACGGGCTTGAAATACATCAACCGCAGCAATAAGAGCCACTCCATTTTCGAGTACACCGGCTACCCTGAGGGCAATAGCGACAACCGCTTCAACCACCTCACACAAGTGGCTGCCGCCTACTTGAGCTACACCTTCCACCACGGCAACTGGGCAGCACGCGCCGGACTTCGCTACGAGTTCAGCCACCTGAGCGCCAAATTCCCCGACGGCGACCAGAAGAATTTCGGCAGCGACCTCAGCGATTGGGTGCCATCGGCAAGTCTGCAATACCAGTTCAACACGTTCAACACGCTGAAACTCTCGTTCAGCACCAACATCAACCGCCCCGGCATCTCATACCTCAACCCTGCCGTGGTGGTAACCCCCGAAACGAAATCGTTCGGCAACAGCGCCCTCAAAAGCGTGCACAACTACGCTTGGCAGCTCAACTATATGCACATCGGACAAGCGTTCACATTCAGCGTTACGCCCAACTTCAACATCTGCACCAACGGCATCACCACCAAGCAGTGGGCAGAGGGCAACGTGACCAACACCACCTACGTGAACGGTTTGTTTATGCGCTATGTAGGCATCTTTGGCTACTGCCAATATAATAATGTGAAACTCGGCACAAGCGTGATGGTGAACGGTGGCATCGGCTACGACTACTGCAAAAGCGACGATCTGGGCATTCGCAACTATGGCACCGTGATCAACTTCTACACCTACATCTCACAACGCCTGCCAGGCAACATTCGCCTGGGCGTGAACGTGGGCTGCTACGGCGGCAACCCTGAAGGGCTCTACGGCAAAAGCAGCCGCGCATGGTTCCACGGATTCAGCCTCCAACGCTCATTCCTCAAGGAAGACCGCCTGACCATCTCTATCCGTGCCAACAGCCCATTAAAGAAATACGGCACTTGGAGCCAACGCACCATCAACGGCAACTACAGCGGCTACAGCAATTCACGCTTCTACAACCGCGATTACGGCATCGCCATCTCTTACCGCTTCGGCTCGCTCAAAGCCCAAGTGAAAAAAACCAACACCACCATCCAAAACACCGACATGGTAGGCGGCTCCTCCAAATCCCCCACCAAATAATCCCCCACCCCCCCTACAAAAAACACCCCCAAAAGACACCATCAAAAGAACCATCCCTTTGATGGTGTTTTGACATATCTCGCTCTTTCACAAACCAAAGGGACGGTTCTTTTGGTTTGTTATGGTCAGTGTTTACCGAATTGTTATTTACAACCACTTATTGCCATCACACAAACTCACAAATAATTGCACGAGAAAAGCACAGTGACCGAAAGAACCGTCCCTTTGGTTGCAAACTCACAAATAATTGCACGAGGAAAGCACAGCGACCGAAAGAACCGTCCCTTTGGTTGGTGGTGGGTAGATTTTTGGAGATTTTTTGGGAGATTCATAATAAAGTGTTAACTTTGCCGTATTGAAAACTTTTGCATAGGGTTTCTGCGCCTCAAGGTGCAGAATTAAAAGGGAATCAGGTGCGAATCCTGAACAGTACCCGCTGCTGTAAGTCCCACACTAAATCCGACGCATCGGCTCACACATTGCCACTGGTTGTATCTCTCTTACAAAGGCTACATCACATTATCCGGGAAGGCGTGAGCACGATGGGGACGAGTCAGAAGACCTGCCCACATTGCAAGCCTACAGCTGCCGAGAGGCATCAACGCCCCTATTCGGCACAGAGCAAGGTTCACGTGGCATTTGAACCGTAGTGCAAACATTACATAATAGAATGTGATGATGTGGTGTAGCTTATTTCCACCATTTATTGCTTTTTTATCAGCACTTCCGCTAAAATGCTATCGTTGTGCCCCATCGCTCGCTGATGTGGCTGTGGCTTCTGTTTTCGCCGACCTCGGTGAAGCTGGTGCCCCATGAATGGCTATGCCCCGGTGGTCTCATTAATTTAGGATTATATATTTCTTAATATTAATTTTTTATGAGACATTTTTTTAATTTTCAACTGATTTGTGTTCTGGCTATGATGCTGCTTGGCGGCGTTGTGGCTCCCACTGCTCAGGCTGAAGGCAAGAGGAAGGCGTGGAGTGCTGCCGATGGCGCGTTCTACCTAATGAATTCCGACGGTCTTGAGACCTACGAGGTGGACGGAACCATCACCTTCAAAGCAGCGGCAGATGGCAAGACCATCCCAACCTATCGCGACTGCGGCGTGGTGTTCGCACCAAAGAATGAAGGCGACAAGATTCAAATCACAGTGAACAGTGTGGACCTCAGCGGTCCGAACTATCTGCTGATGTACGATGGCGCGATTGAGAAAATCGGCTATGGCGCATCATCTGATGGCAAACAATCGAACTACCTGCCAGGTGGCTGGGTGAAGAAGTATGTGACCGGCACCGACGGCGACACCTACACCTCTACCGCTGAAGACGGCAAAATCTCGTTCGGTTTCCACAGCAACAGAGCGGAATCCAACACGGGCTTCAACATCACCGTCACCGCTCTCCCTTCAAAGGACATGGAATTGAAGGGCGTGAGCCTCGCAAGCAATGAGGCTACAGTGTACCGCGGTGCGAAAAACCAGATGCTCATGACGCTCGACGTGCTTACCGAAGGCGGTAAGAACGCGTTCAACGTTGATGAACTGAAAATTGCTACCAGCGCACTCAGCGGCACCAACCAGGTGAGCAACGTGCGCCTCTACAATGGCACAAAAATCACCGCCGATGGCGCTTTGGCTACTGCCCCAGCACTTGGCGATGAACTCGTGGCCACTAATGTGGCATTGAAGAGCGGCCACAACATCTTCTCGGTTGTAGCCGACATTCTCCCCGATGCAAAGGGCTCCATTCCCGGCATCAGCGTGACCAGTATCAAGGTGAACGGCGCTGCGCAAACGCTCGAAAACAGCACCTCGGCACCTGTGGTTGTGAGCAACGACATTCTGATGACCACAGACCCTACCACTTTCACCATTAGCGACGACGCCAACTTCTACGACGATGGTGGCAAAGACGGTAAAATCTCTGAAAAGTTCAACGGCACCATCACTTTCGTGCCTGCCACAGCAGGACAGAAGATTAAAGTGGATTTCTCGAAACTCGCTATCTTCAACACCTCATCTGTGGGCTATAACGATGTATTCAAGTTCTACAACGGCCGCACAGCCGACGACACCAACCTCATCACCACCCTTTTGAAGAAGGCTAAGGTGGTGAAATCTTCAGCCGACGACGGCTCGATGACCATCACCCTGAGCAGCACCACAGGCGTGCCAGCCGACGGTTGGGAAGCTGTGGTATCACAATTCCTGCCAGGCAACATGGTATTCAAGAGTGTGAGCGCAACTGCCGCAAGCACCGAAACTGTGGCTGCGGGCGAAAAAGCCGCGCAAATGCTTATCGTTGACGTGCTGACCGACAACCAAAGCAACCCTCTATCGGTAACCAACTTCAACCTCACTTCAAGCGATGTGAAAAACATTGAGAAGGTGAGCGTTTACAGCCTTGGCGACAACACCGAATTTAAGACCTCTGCCCCATTTGGCGAAGCCACAGTGGAAAGCGGCAACATTGCCGTGAACGGCAACCTCAACTTGATTGAAGGCCACAACTACTTTGCAGTGGTGGCACAAGTGAAGCCTGATGCAAAGAATGGCGAAACCATCGCTTTGAGCCTCGCTGGCGCAACTGTGGCTGGCGAGAGCAAAACCGTGGCTGAGAATGTGGCTCAACGCACCATCGCCAACGTGTGCCGCGCCACTAAGGGCAGCCACAGCCACATCATCTACGACACTTGGAAGTTCAGCGACACCAAATCGACCATCTACCCTTCAAAATACGAAGCCGAGAATGCCGACTACATCGTGACTTTCACCCCTGCCGAAGAAGGTACTGTGGCTCAACTCGATTTCAGCAAATTCGACATTTACTACAGTTCAAGCAGTTACGGTGTGAAAGCCGTGTTTGAGGTTTACAGCGGCACCAGCACTGCTACCGAAAACCTGCTCTGGAAACTCGACGACGCCACGAACTCCGACAAGGGTCCTGGCAAGACACTCCGCTCTACAGCAGCCGATGGCTCTATCACCATCAAGTTCAACCCCAACACAATGACCAGCGGCTACACCGGCACCGGTTGGGAAGCCACCGTGGCTCCTTTCAAGAATCACGACATGACCATCGACAAGGTGACAGTGAACCAAACAAGCACCGACATCGTGCCTGTGGGCTCTGCCGACGCTGGTATCATCGACTTTGAAGTGACCACCTCTGGCACTCTCACCAAATCGACCATGAGCGAAATCAACCTCGACCTCAAGGGCTGCGAACAAGCAGTGAGCAAGGTGAGCGTGTATTACAACACAGAAAACGACGCTGCCACCGCTGTGGCATTTGGCACTGTTGAAAATCCTGCCGCCACCGCTACCGTGAGCGGCGAACGCGAACTGGTGGAAGGTGCTAACTACTTCTGGGTAAGATACGACGTGAAAAACGATGCCACATCGGGCACCCTGCTCGACGCGAAACTCGTGAGCCTCAAAACTGCCGACGGCAACACCTTGGCAGTGACCGACGGCGACCCTGAAGGCGCACGCGAGGCACAAAACATCGTGAACATGGCTCCAGACACCACCGTTATCACTGTTATGAACCCAACCATGTTCTACGACGATGGTGGCAAGGACAACCCTGTGACCGTGAAGTTCAAGGGTGTGACCATCTTCAAACCCGGCAAGGAAAATTGCGCTATCAAAATTGAACCTATCAAGTTCTCTACTGGTAGCGGCAAATTCTACATCTACAATGGCGAGGGCGTTAACGCTGACAACCTCGTAGGCTCATACAATTATGTGGGCGCACCTCCAACCTACATCTCTAAGGCTGCTGACGGTGCTTTGACCATCAAGTTCGACGGTCCTACATCCACCTACACCAAGTACGATGGCTTTGAAATACAAGTTTCACTCCACGAACTCACTCCATTCGTGGTCGATGGCATCGAGGCTTCCGCTCCACGCACCGACGACGTGACCCGCGGCGCAAGCAACGCTCCAATGCAGAAGATTGCTGTGAACGTGGGTGGCGACCGTGGCACACTCAAGCTCAACAACATCACATTCAAGGCTGAAGGCACCACCAACGTGGCCGACATCACCACCGCACGCCTCTACTACACTGGCACTGCCAACGCATTCAGCACCGACAACTGCATTGCTACGCTCAACAGCGTTTCGGCTACCGAAGCCAACGTATTCACCGCCGCAAGCGATGTGGAAATCACCGATTTCGGCACATACTACTTCTGGATTGCCTACGACATCGCCGCTGAAGCACAAGCAGGCAATAAGGTGGCGGCACAAGCCACAAGCGTGAATGTGGATGCCAACAGCGTGGCAACCACTGGCAACGCCACTACCCGCACCATCAAGGCAGGTATGAAGGGCGTTTACACCATCGGTGCTTCTGAGGGTGCAAACTATCCTACCATCGCCGCCGCTACCGAGGCACTGAAGGCCAACGGTGTGGAAGGTGCTGTGACCATGCAAATCGAAAACGGCACCTACAACGAGAATGTGCGCATCACCAAAATTGATGGCACAAGCGAAACCAACACCATCACATTTGAAGGCAAGAGCGGCAACCGCGCCGATGTCACTATCGTAGGTGGCGGTTACAGCGAGCCTGCCTACGGCAGCCACAAGGAAGGTTTGTTCTATATCGACAGCACTTCTTATGTGACCGTTAAAAACCTCTCTATCGTGCCTTGCACTCAAACTTACCCAAGCGCTATCCACGTCTACAACCAAAGCCGTCACGTGACCATCGACAATGTGTATGTGAAGGCCGACCTTGTGACCTCTGGATACAGCGGCATGTACTTGGTGCAAACCGAGTCAAAGGACGAAGAGGGCAAGAACAACGACTACCTCACCGTATCGAACTGTGAGTTCTACGGTGGCTACATGGCTCTCCGCATTGGCGGCACCTCTTATGTGAGACTCACTCACGAAAAGGGTGCTAAGGTGATTAATAACATCATCAACGAGCCTGGCAGCAAGGGCATCTACTTCGCCGACGAAAACGACGGCACCATCGAGGGCAACACTATCTTCCAAAGCACATCAGCCCGCACCAGTTACTGGGGTATGGACTTGATGCGTGTGCGTGGCAATATGGTGATTCGCAACAATAAGATTACCAACACCCACAGTTATTACAGTGGCGGTATCTGTCTCCGCACCACTTGCTACGGTAATGAAGATCAGCCAATCCTCGTTTACAACAACAGCATCAATATCACCAACTCTCCTTCAGCAAGTTCGTCGGGTATCCAAATCACTGCCGACAACAAGAACATTCACGTTTACTACAACACAGTGCGTATCGGCGGCACAAACGGTTACTGCTACTACACTGCACGCGTGAGCAGCGATGAGGCATACACCAATATCGTGCTTAAGAACAACTTGCTCCAAAACACCACCACCGGTCCTACAATGTTTATCTACAACGAGAACTATGCGAAGCGTGTGAAATTCAGCCACAACGCTATGCTTGGTGGCGAAGGCAAGATCATGAAAGATGCCGACATCGAGGCATTTAACACCCTCATTGGCGACCAAACCAACTTCGTGGAAGCCGCCAACTTCGTGAGCGAAACCGACCTCCAACTCTTGAGTGCAGGCAACCTTTGCGCTGGCACTCCAATCGAAGGCATCACCACCGACATCAAGGGCGCACCCCGCAATGCCGTGACTCCAACTATCGGTGCCTACGAATACAAGGACATCGAGGTGGTGACTCCTGAAATCGCCGAGGGTTACCCTGTGATGGCAAACATCGGCGAGACCTCTGCCGACGTGAAAACCAAGTGGAACGTGAGCGGCAAACTCTACGCTAAGGTTGAAAAGGTGGTGGCACAAAGCGAAGCCGCACCTGCACGCAAGGCTGCACGCCTCGCCGAGAAGGTGATTAGCGCCGACGATTTGCTCACCGCCACTCCTAAAAATGTGAGCGCAGATGAGGAGGTGAGCACCTCATTCACCGACCTCGAACCAGGCTGCAAATATCAGGCTTACTTCTTGCTCGAAAGCGCTATCGACGGTGCCAAGAGCGAGGTGGTGACATCTGAAGAGTTTACCACTCTCCGCCACTTCGACCCTCTCACCCTCGCATTCGACAACGACAACGTGCGCATCAACAGTGGTGCAACAGCCACCATCACAGCCTCAGTGGCAGGTGGTGAGGTCCCTTACACCTACGAATGGCGCGATCAGATGAACCAAGTGGTTTCTACCGAGGCTACTCTCAATGTGGCTCCTGCCTACACCTATGGCTACCGCCTCACCGTGAAGAGCAACGACGGTCAGACTGCAACTGGCAAGACCAAGGTGCTTGTGACTGGCGAAACCGTGGCTGCCACATTCGACGACAACTACCTCGCTGAAAACACTCACTTCTCTGGCGACACCGACGACGATATGTTCTACAGCGGTTCGTTCTCGTTCGAAGTTGCCAACATGGACAGCTGGTGGTATGGCTTTGGTATGAGCAACAGCACTTCTACCGAATTTAAGTCGCTCGACGACCAATTCAATTCATCTGTGGGCAGTGGCGTGGACGGCTCAAGCAACTACTGCGTGGCTTACCCAAGCGGCACCGATGTGACCGTGACAAGCAACGAGGATGGCGACATCATCAGCGGTGCATTTATCACCAACAATGCCTACGCTTACAGCAGCATGACTAATGGCGACTATTTAGCCAAGAAGTTTGCCAAGGGCGACTGGTTCAAACTTACCGTTTCGGGTAAGACTGCTACCGGCACCAACACCCTCGACTTCTACCTCAGCGACTTCAGAAGCGAAAACGAAGCAGATCACTACATCCTCAACACTTGGCAATGGCTCGACTTGCGTTCACTCGGCAAGGTACAAAGCCTGTCGTTCACTTTCACAAGTAGCGACACTGGCAAGTATGGAATGAACACTCCAGCCTACTTCTGTATGGACAACCTGGGCGGCGTTCGTCCCGAAACCGAAGCAGAGCGCAACGTGCGCGTAGGTGATTCTAACATCACCCTCGCCGACCTGTTCAACCTCGAAAGCGATGGAGCAACTGTGAAGTATGCACTTGAGGAAGTATCTGCCGATGGCAACATTTCTGCCGCTATCGACGGCGACGCAATCAGCGTCAACGCAGCAGCAGGTGCCAAGAAGGTGGTTGTGGTAAGTGCCACACAAAAGGGCAAGACCCAATATGTGCGCCTCACCATCAACGTTGATGCAAGCACTTATGTTGGCGATGTAATCAACCCTAACGCAAAGGTGAGCGTGAACGGCAACACCATCAAGGTGAGCGGAGCCAAGAGCGTGAACGTGTTCAGCACCACCGGCGCATTGATTAGTGCTGGTGCCGACACTATTGACGTGGTGGCTGGTGTTTACCTCGTCGTAGCCGACGGCATCACCCACAAAGTGCTCGTTAAATAATACAGTCCACAAGGCAACATAGCCAAAATTCTCTTTTAAATTCTTTCCCAGAGAGCGCCGACGAATATTATCTTCGCCGACGCTCTCCTTTTATTTTACAATCGCTTGATAAATTAATGGGTAATACGTATTTTTGCACAAACAAAATATACATTGCATCATGAAGAAATTATTAAATGTGGCATTGCTGATGGTGATGGGTTGCTTCATCGCCACCTCATGCAGCGACGACGCTGACCGCCGTCGCGCCTATGTGGAAAACAACACACAAGACACCCTTGTGCTATATCTGCAAAGTGGACAGAAATACTCCGAACTGCACCCCGATTTCACCACAGTTTTCCCACCATCAGAAATAGTGGAAATGCCATTTTTCGTGCCCATCAACGGACTACCCTCCTACCAGCTCGACGAAGACCGCGAAAAGGTGGTGTTCAAAACCAAAGACGGCTCCAAAGTGGTAAACAAAGACTACCACCACGGCAACAGCTTCGTTTACGGCAAGCGCCACGACCTCGAAGGCTACTTCTTCATCATCGAAGAATCCGACCTACAATAAGATTAGAAATTAGAGGTTAGAGGTTAGAAATTAGTTTTTTTTGAAGTCAAGAGATTCAGAGTGCTCTGAGTGCTCTGAGTGCTCCATTCACTTAATTGGAAGTGCTAAAAAATAAGCAGAAGCGGGCTGTGGGGCTCGCTTCTGCTGTATGGGGGAGGGAAAATTTAGGTTATTCGCTTGAAAGTCCCATATCACGCACTATCTGCTTGACGACCTCAACTTTCACGGTGGAAGCATCTTCTTTATCACAAATAAGAAGGAACACTACTTGCCCATTCTTCACATCAGTGAGAATGTTGAAAGTGATAACCCTTGCACCACCCGACTTTCCTTTTCCTTTTGACTTAATAGCCATACGGATTTTACGAATATCCTTAGTAATCTCATCGCCCTGCAATGGATTTTCCTTTATGCTTTCCAAGAAGTCTTTGTAGTCTTGCTTGAAACTTGGATATTTTTTGGATAGACGCTTCGCCTCTTTTGCGAAGTCTTCAGTAACGGAAACTGTAATATTACAATTCATCAAGCAAACTTTCAGCTGATTGGAGAACACGCTTCCCTGCAATTGCCTCTTTCACTTCTGCCAAGGCATTTCGAAGCTCCTTTACCAAATCACGAGGGGTTTCTATCGTTTCGCTATCCATTTCGGGAAATATACGGAATTTACCTGCACGCGATTTCAGTACAACGTGCTCACCCGATTTAACCATATTCAGGTATTTAGTCTGATTGGTGCGAAAATCTCTTGTGCTAATCACTATCATAGTTCATTCATTTTATGGTTTCGCCACAAAGATACATATTTTTTTTGAATTGGTTACCAAATAAGCAAATTTGGTTACCAAACTTTGAAAAAAAATAAGCAGAAGCGGGCTGTGGGGCTCGCTTCTGCTGTATGTGTGGGAATTGGATTATTTGCTTTTATTTCACTTCCCAGGTGTCGCCAGAGAGAATCATGTCGTGGAGGCAAGTGAAGCCCTTCTTTGCTTTCACTTCAGCCACTTGCTCTGCTACGGCAGTGTCGTAGTTAGGAGCGTCCACTTCACGAATCACACCGATTGCCAATGGCAAGTCGTGGCCGTCCATCATGGCGAGTTGCTGGTGGAGGAAGTTGCTCTCGCAGTGTGCGTCGTGCACGAGCACATCGTCGATGGTGTAGCCGTCTTCACCGATGGTCACAGCCTTCAAGCCGAAGCCGTCTTGCACAAGACCCTTGTTCTTTTCAGCGCCGAAAATCATCTTTTCGCCATGCACGAGGTGGATAGTGCGGTCGGCACGAGTGGCACGGTCGGTGATATAGTTGTGAATACCATTGTTGAAAATCATACAGTTCTGGAGCAGTTCCACGATAGAAAGACCCTTGTGCTTAGCAGCGGCAAGCATCACTTCCTGCGAAATCTTCAATTCCACGTCGATACTACGGGCGAAGAATGTGCCACGAGCACCGAAAGCGAGTTCGGCAGGAATGAATGGATCTTCAGTGGTGCCGTAAGGTGATGATTTCGACACGAAGCCACGGTCGCTGGTAGGAGAATATTGACCCTTAGTCAGACCGTAAATCTTATTGTTGAGCAACAGGAGGTTGAGGTCCACATTGCGGCGCACCTCGTGAATGAAGTGGTTACCACCGATAGCCAAGCCATCGCCGTCGCCACACACTTGCCACACTGTCATATCAGGGTTGGCAACCTTGAAACCAGTGGCCACTGCACCGCCACGACCGTGAATGGTGTGGAAGCCGTAGGTGTTCATGTAGTAAGGCAGACGACTTGAGCAGCCGATACCTGAAATCACTGCTGTTTTATAAGGTGGCACACCGAGTTCAGCCATAGCCTTGTGAAGCACATTGAGCACAGCGTGGTCGCCACAACCAGGACACCAGCGAACTGGTTGCTGATTCTTATAGTCCTTTGCTTGATATTGTTGCATGTTATTGTTCTCTTCCATGATTATTTGCCCTCCATAATTTTGTTCACGCCTTCAACGATTTCGTGTACGAGGAATGGTTGACCTTCCACCTTGTTGATACGCTTGATGTTAAGACTTGGGTTAAGACCTTGCAGATAGTTAGCGAACTGACCGTTGTTGAGTTCGGCAACGATTACTGTCTTGTATTTGCCCAGCACTTCTGCGGTGTTCTTGGGCAGAGGGTTGATGTAGCGGAATTGTGCGAAGTCCACCTTCTTGCCTGCTGCGTTGAGTTCTTCGAAGGCGGTGTAGATGTGGCCGTAAGTGCCACCCCAGCCCACGATAATGGTGTCGGCATCGTCACATTCGCTTTTCACTTCGAGCATTGGAATGTGGTTGGCCACGTTAGCCACCTTTTGAGCGCGGGCAGCCACCATGCGAGCGTGGTTTTCTGGGTTGTTGCTCAGCACGCCGGTTTCGTAGTCTTTTTCAAGACCACCCACACGGTGCTCGAAACCTTCAGTGCCAGGGATAGCCCAGTAGCGAACGAGTTCTTCGTTGCGCATATATGGCTTCCACTCGCCCTTCATGTCTTCGGTCACGAAGTTAGGCTTGATTTCTGGATATTCGTCGTTTTCTGGCACACGCCATGCGCTTGAGCCGTTGGCGATAAACGCGTCGGTGAGCAGAATCACTGGAGTCATGTGTTCGAGAGCGATGCGACCAGCCTCGAATGCCATCTTGAAGCAGTCGGTTGGTGAGAGTGCGCTCAACACCACGAGTGGACATTCACCGCTGCGGCCGTAAAGTGCCTGATTGAGGTCGGTTTGCTCAGTCTTGGTTGGCAGACCAGTAGATGGGCCACCGCGTTGCACGTCGATAACCACCAATGGCAATTCAGCCATCACTGCCAAGCCGATAGCCTCGCTCTTCAGAGCCAAGCCCGGGCCAGAGGTGCTGGTCACGGCGAGGTTACCTGCAAAACTTGCACCGATAGCAGAGCATACGCCAGCAATCTCATCTTCCATCTGAATAGCCTTCACACCGAGGTCGCGGCGCTTTGCCAATTCGTGGAGAATGTCAGTAGCAGGAGTGATAGGATAACTGCCGAGGAACAGTGGACGGCCGCTCTTTTCGCTTGCCATAATCAAGCCCCAAGCAGTGGCCTTGTTACCGTTCACGTCGGTATATACGCCTGGACGCAAATCCTCAGTTTCGATACGATAAGTAGAAACGGAAGCGTGGATGTTGTGACCATAATCGAAGCCACCACGCACCACCTTCGCATTAGCCTCGTAAACGGCAGGCTTCTTAGCGAATTTGTGTTCGAGGAAGTGGAGAGCACCGTCGATAGGAGTGTTGAACAACCAACAAACCAAACCGAGCGCAAACATATTGCGACACTTCATTTGGCTCTTGAAGTCCATGCCACTGTCGGCAAGGGCAGCCTTCACCATCGAGGTCATAGGCACTTCCACCACTTGGGCCTTCAAACCGATTTCCTTGTAAGGATCATCAGTCTTAAAGAGGGCTTTCTCGAGGTCGCTCTTCTTGAAAGAGTCGATATCAACGATAGCCACACCATTGGGTTTGAGGAACTTTGCGTTTTGCTTAAGAGCTGCTGGATTCATTGAAATCAGCACATCACATTCATCACCAGGAGTGTGAACACCGAGTCCCACATGAACCTGGAAACCAGAAACGCCATTGAGCGAACCTTGAGGAGCGCGCACTTCTGCTGGATAGTCGGGGAAAGTGGAGATTTGGTCGCCACGCTCTGCCGAAATATTGCTGAAGATGTTACCAGCCAGCTGCATACCGTCGCCAGAGTCTCCCGAAAAGCGTACTACGATGCTTTGACGGAAAAGAATGTTGGTTTTGTCTAACATTGCTGTTGATTTGTTGTTGTAATTTTACCCAATTCAGCGGTGAAAGAAAAAAGACACTATGGAGAGTGAGGCCATGTTGGTCTTTCCTGCGCCAGAGAATATGGGCGTAATGTATTAATATAATTAATGTTAATAGTCGGCACGTTGGAGTCAGCACACCTTTTTATAAAGATGTCATCGTCTAACCCGATGCAAAGTTACATCTTTCAATCACAATAAAAAAATTTAGTGGTATTAGTTTGCTTAAATGGTGTTTATAAATCATAATTTGTGTTAATTACTCACATTATCACATTCATTCCCAATCGCTTACACATATTAACAAGATATTTTAGATTATAAGGTAATACGTCCGCAATTTTTTTCACCTGAATGCAACTTTTGGCATAGTTATTGCGTCTAATACATAAGAAGTGCGCTGGAAATACCACCGTCACGAACAAGAAAACAAAAACATTCATCATCATGACTTACTCAGGAAAAAGACTATACAGATCAAACACCGAGAAAACGATAGCAGGCGTGCTGGGCGGCATTGCCGAATACTTCGACATCGACCCCACTTTGGTGCGCTTGGGCTATGTGCTGCTCTCGCTGTTTTCTGCGGCTTTCCCAGGTGTGCTGGGCTACATCATCATGTGGATTGTGATGCCACAAAATCCAGATAACGGAGCCTACCCCAACCAGCCACCACGCTTTCAGTAAACCATGCCTCTCCTTCGGCTACGCAAAAACCATAGAATAAGGGCAAAATATGCGCTCTGAGAGGGCAAAAAGCGTCCAAAAGAGGGCGATGTGCATTTTTTTTGCAAAAAAGAAGCGAAAAATTTGCAAGATTGATTGATTTTGCCGTATCTTTGCATCGCTAAAAGCAACTGGTGCGTTAGTTCAGTTGGTTAGAATGCCTGCCTGTCACGCAGGAGGTCGCTGG
>OJOI01000340.1_pt1 | contig 32845 bp, 28 predicted proteins | sample 1598061 | NCBI WGS metagenome assembly OJOI01 (sample SAMN01915224, study PRJEB22387) | human gut metagenome | isolation source: stool | host: Homo sapiens | place: USA
GGGTATTGGTTTTCAAAGAGGCTGAGGGTGAGGTCGTCCGCGCCCACGCAGCGGATGGACTCCGGCAGGGCTTGACTTTCGTTTCGGATTTCGTTGTTCATTGCATTCTCCTTTCCGGAATTTTTTAGCTGAGGTGTTATTTTTTCTCTGCGCACAAGCGCTCCGTTTCTTCGGGAACAGCCTCCGAGGAGGAGCCCTCCTGCGCGAGCCGATCTTGATAGTCGCTCAAGTAGCGGTCGAGGTAGATCTTGTTGACGATGGCTGAGACGGTGTTGCGAAGAAGGTCCTTCGCGGCCGAGCGCGTCTCGCCAAGCCCCTGCGCCGCGGGAGCGACGCCGAAGGCTGCAAAGAGCATATTCTCAAATTCGTCGCAGAAGTAGTCATACGCCGTGCAGAGGGCATAGCTGCCCTCCTGTATGCCAAACATCAGGCGAAGTCCCTCGAGGGGGACGACAGGCTTGACCGCGGCAATGAACATCAGCCGTGCGAGCTGCTCGGCCGTGTAGACCTTTTTTTGGGGCGCGGGGATCAAGCGCTGCTTGACGTAGTTGCTCACCATCGAGGGTGACAGCTCCGGCTCGCCGAGCGGCGCGAGATAGGCGTTGACATAACGCACCACCTGCTCCAGATACAGCCCAATGTCGGGGATCTGCGCGTAGCGCGGCAGGCGGAAGGGGGCGATATCCGCCGCCATTTTGCTTTGTAAATTATTATCCATGACGCCATTATAGCGGCTTTCTGCACAAAGTTCAACGGCTTTGCAAAATAATTCAATCAGTTTTTGAAAAACGGTTGACGCAATAGTGGAAAACTGTTAGACTGTCGTTGTCGGCAGACGGTGCCGGCAACAGCAGTTTTCTTTTTTGGAGGATAACTATGAGTCAGATTCGCCTTGTCGCAGACTCGAGCTGCGACCTTCTTTCATTGGATGGGGTTGATTTTGTCAGCGTTCCGCTCACCCTTCGCACTGAGACGGAGGAATTTCGCGATGACGCCCGGCTCGATGTCGACGCGATGGTCTCGACGCTCCGCGCGACCAAGGGGCGCTCCTACAGTGCTTGCCCAAATGTTGCCGACTGGGAAAAAGCCTTCGGCGAGAGCGGGGATGTTCTCGCCTTTACGATCACGAGCAGCCTCTCCGGCAGCTACGGCGCCGCGTGCGTGGCAAAGCAGAGCTGCGAGGAACGCGACCCCTCCCGCCGCATCCGCGTCGTGGATACGCTCTCGGCGGGGCCGGAGACGATGCTGCTGCTGGAAAAGGCAGCCTCCGCGCAGCGCGGCGGCGCATCGTTTGACGAAGTGTACCGCGTTGTGGAGGAGCTGCAACGGCACACGCACCTGCTCTTTTCCTTGGAGTCGATGCACAATCTCGCGCAAAACGGGCGCGTCAGCAAGCTCGCGGCGACGGCGGCGGGCGTGCTCGGCATCCGCGCCGTCGGACAGGCGAGCGCGGAGGGAACGCTCGAGATGCTCGGCAAGTGCCGCGGCGAGAGGAAAACGCAGGAATTTTTATTGCAGGAGATGGAGCGGCTCGGCTACAAGGGCGGCAGCGTGCGCATCGGGCATTGCGGGAACGCCGCGTTTTCGCTGGAGCTGTATACGGAGCTCCGCCGCCGCTTTCCCGATGCCGATGTGCGGCGGTATCCGCTCAGGGGCCTGTGCAGCTACTATGCCGAGCGCGGCGGCATCATGATGGGCTTCGAGACATAAAAAAAGAAGGGAAGGGGCGCGCAGCGGAGTTGCTGCACCTTACGGTGCGCATTTTGACCCTGCCGCCCATCGTCATCGGCGTGACGCTGGTGATGCTGTACGCGCGGGGCGCAGAGAGGGGCAGCGCAGCAGGGCGCTGGTCTACGGAGTCTGGTGAGCGGGGCTGCCGCCTTTGCATAGAGGGTGCGCCCGCGCCATTTGAACCAAATTGACTGCTCCCTTTAGGCTGCCGGAGGCTCTTGCCTTCGGCAGCCTAAATTCCTGTTTCCCTGCTTGTGCGGCACGGTATAGGCGGCGCGGCCAGATGCGGAAAGAGTCTGCTTTACAGACGGCGTCTTTTGTGGTATCCTGTCACTGTGAAACCAAGCGGAAGCAAGCTGCCGCGGAGACCTATCATCCTTTCGCGGCGGCGCAATGATAAAGGAGGTAAGTATTTTATGTCCGTACTGAGGGCCGCGCGGCTTTCCAAAAAGCCGCCGCTGAACCGGCAGGAGCTCTGGCAGCTCGACGCCTACTGGCGCGCCGCGAACTACCTGACCGCCTGCCAGCTCTACCTGCTCGATAACCCCCTGCTTGAGCGCCCGCTCAAAAAGAGCGATCTCAAGCAGACCATCGTCGGCCACTGGGGCACCTGCCCGGGCCAGAACTTCATCTACACGCACTTGAACCGCGTCATCAAGCGCGACGACCTCGATATGATCTACCTCTCCGGTCCCGGCCACGGCGGCAACGCCATGGTCGCGCAGGACTGGCTCGACGGCAGCTACACCGAGGTCTACCCCAACATCACCCGCGATAAGGAGGGCATGCAGAAGCTCTTCAAGCGCTTTTCTTTCCCCGGCGGCATCCCGAGCCATGTTGCGCCCGAGACCCCCGGCTCCATTCACGAGGGCGGCGAGCTGGGCTACTCCCTCGCCCACGCCTTCGGCGCGGTGGCGGACAATCCCGATCTGATCGCCGCCTGCGTGGTCGGCGACGGCGAGGCGGAGACAGGACCGCTTGCGACCTCGTGGCACGGAAACAAGTTCATGAACCCCATCACCGACGGCGCGGTGTTGCCGATTTTGCACCTCAACGGCTTCAAGATCGCCAACCCCACCATCTTCTCCCGCATGAGCCACGGGGAGGTCGAGAGCTTCTTCCGCGGCTGCGGCTGGGAGCCGCGCTTCGTCGAGGGCGATGAGCCCATGGCAATGCACCAGCAGATGGCTGCGGCGCTCGACTGGGCGATCCGCGAGATCAGGCGCATCCAGCGCACCGCGCGCAAGAGCGGCGAGGCGAAGCGCCCGCGCTGGCCGATGCTCGTGCTGCGTACCCCCAAGGGCTGGACGGGGCCGAAGGAGGTCGACGGCCTGCCCGTCGAGGGCTGCTGGCGCGCCCATCAGGTGCCCATCTCTCTGGGCGCGGACACCGACCGCCACCTTGCCGAGCTGGAGGAGTGGCTGCGCAGCTACAAGCCCGAGGAGCTCTTCAACGCCGACGGCACACCCGTCGAGCTGATCGCCGCCTTCCCGCCGGCGGGCAAGCGCCGCATGGGCGCGAACCCCCACACGAACGGCGGACTGCTGCTGCGCGACCTGCGCACGCCCGATTTCCGCGACTATGCCGTGGAGGTCAAGGCCCCCGGCGCGGTCGAGGCGCAGGATATGTATGTCCTCGGCACCTATGTGCGCGACGTGATGAAGCTCAACATGGACGCGCGCAACTTCCGCATTTTCGCGCCGGACGAAACCGCGTCAAACCGCTTACAGGCGGTCTTTGAGGTCACAGGCCGCCGCTTCCTCGACGAGCAGCTTCCCGGCATCGACGACCATCTCGACCCCGACGGCCGCGTGATGGACTCCATGCTCTCCGAGCACTTCTGCGAGGGCTTTTTGGAGGGCTACCTGCTCACGGGACGCCACGGCTTTTTTGACAGCTATGAGGCGTTCATCCGCATCGTGGACTCCATGTTCGCCCAGCACGCCAAGTGGCTCAAGATGTGCAGCGAGCTGCCGTGGCGGCAGGACATCGCCTCGCTCAACTACATCCTCGCCTCAAATGTCTGGCAGCAGGACCACAACGGCTTTACGCATCAGGACCCCGGCTTCCTCGACCATGCGGCCAACAAGAAGGCCGACGTCGTGCGCATGTATCTGCCGCCGGATGCCAACTGCCTGCTCTCCTGCTTTGACCACTGCATCAAGAGCCGCAACTATGTGAACATCATTGTGGCGAGCAAGCACCCACGCCCTCAGTGGCTGACGATGGAGCAGGCGGTCAAGCACTGCACGCAGGGCATCGGCATCTGGAGCTGGGCCTCGAACGACCAGGGGCAGGAGCCGGATGTCGTCATGGCCTGCTGCGGCGATACGCCCACGCTCGAAACGCTCGCCGCCGTCAGCATCCTGCGCCGTGAGCTGCCGGAGCTGAAGCTCCGCGTGGTGAATGTGGTGGACCTGATGAAGCTCCAGCCGCACACCGAGCATCCCCATGGCCTGACCGACGAGGAGTACGACGGCCTGTTCACCAAGGATAAGCCCATCATCTTCGCCTACCACGGTTACCCCACGCTCGTCCACGAGCTGACCTACCGCCGCCACAACCGCAACCTCCATGTGCGCGGCTACAAGGAGGAGGGCACCATCACCACGCCCTTCGATATGCGCGTTTTGAACGACATCGACCGCTTTGACCTCGTCATCGACACGGTCCGCCGCCTGCCGCAGCTCGGCAACCGCGGCGCCTACCTCGTGCAGAAGATGCAGGATAAGCTCGTCGAGCACCGCCAGTACATCCGCGACAACGGCATCGACCTGCCCGAGGTGCGGAACTGGAAGTGGGAGGACGGCGAAGCGCCGGCGGCCGAATAAGCATACGGTCGGTCGGAAAGCGGCGCTGCCGGCACACAACAAAAGGAGTAGTGGAGATCTCCACTACTCCTTTTCTCTTTTTTATTTCCGTACTCTGCGGTCGTGCTCGGCGTAGTAGGCGCGCCTGCTCTCAAGCATCTTCTCGTCCGCCTCGCGGACAAGCTCTCTCAGTCCGACCACCGACTCATGCGCGGCAATGCCGTAAGAGATGCTGTAGCCCTGCGCGGTGATGCTCGCGGAGGCCGAGCGCATACGGTCCTCGCAGGTCTGCCCCTCCACCGGGGCGGGGAATACGACAAATTCGTCTCCGCCGACGCGGTAAAGGGAGCCCTTCGGAAACTGCTCCATCAGGCTCTCCGCGACGAAGCGCAGCATCAGGTCTCCCGCCTCGTGCCCGCGCTCGTTGTTGAGCTCATGCAGACCGTTTGCGTCGATGTAAACGCAGATAGCGGACGAGATCGTGCGCTGCTCGCTCTTATGCAAAAGCTCTCCGTATCCCATCGTCAGTCTCACCGAGGGAACATCGTCCCACGATTTCTATTCCGACCTCTTTCTGCGGCACGACCTGCTGTTCAGTCCTGACGTGGAGGTAGAGACCATCGATCAAGTCCTTCCTGCTGTGCGCTGCAACCTCGGCATTGGGTTTGTCCCGCGCGAAATGCTCGTGGCGGTGCTGTAGCTCACCGGCGTCTATCCGCTCACACTGGACGAGCCGATCTCACCGCGCAGCATCTATCTGTTCCAGCGAAAAAATCAGCCGTTGAGCATCGCTGCCAAGCACCTGCGGCAAATGCTGCTGGGCGATTGTTCCCGCGAGGTAAAAAAACTCCCGACGCAGTAAGCGTCGGGAGTTTTTTGTAAGTCGTTTTCTTTGATCACAGGCTATGATGCGTTGTCCGCGTCGCCGATGGACGGGAACATACGGCTCATTTTGCTTCCTCCTCACGGATGAACATGATGAGAAAGCTGACCGCCAGCAGTGCGCAGGACACCCAGATGCCGCGCTCGGCAAAGACCCTCGTCAGCAGCGCGCCGAGACCCGCGCCCACGGCAAAAAGTCCGATCACGCCGAAGTAGGTCAGCGCTTTGTGCAGCACCTCGCGGTCGTGCGTGTGGAAGTAAACGCACAGTGCTTCGGTGCCGCTGCGCATATTGCCGATGCACATGGTGCTCGCATAGGCGTGGCCTCGCACCTTGCGGAAGGTCTGCACCTGCATGGCGCAGACGAACGAAACGAGCGCGTTGGCAGCCGTGCTGCCATCCTGCGGCAGAAAGCCGACGAGGAACAGCAGCACGATCTCCGCCAAAAGAATGAGCTGCCGCCAGTGTACCCTCTCCATGTGCTTGAAATGCCGATGAATACACTCAGCCACGAAAATACCCAGCATGAACGAGAGCACCGGCACAAGATAGCGCCGGCTGTGCGTCCAGTCACCATCGAAAAGATAGGCGCTGAAGAGCACGATGTTGCCTGTCTGCGCGTTGGCAAACACCTTGCCGCGGCAGAGATAGGTATAGGCGTCCTGCAGGCCGCCGGAGAGAATGATGAACGCCGCCGTCAGCATGGATTCCGACATCTGCCCGCGCGGCCTGCCCAACGGTATTTTGCTCAACCCCAGACCTCCTCGGCGATCTCCTTGACCAGCGCGAGCTTGGCCCACTGCTGCGCTTCCGTCAGCTTGTTGCCGATCTCGCAGCTGGCGAAGCCGCATTGCGGACTCAGACACAGGCGGTCGAGCGGCAGGTACTTTGCCGCCTCGTGGATGCGCGCGATGACCGCGTCCTTGTTTTCCAGCTCGGGGCGTTTGGTCGTCACAAGACCGAGCACGACCTTCTTCTCTCCACTCACAGAGGCCAACGGCTCGAAGCCGCCGCTGCGCGCGTCGTCAAACTCGAGGTAATAGGCATTGACATTCTCACGCGCAAGCAGCGTTTTCGCCACGCTGTCATACGCGCCGGAGCTGGCATAGGTCGAGTGGAAGTTGCCGCGGCAGACATGCGTATTGATAACAAGGTCGTCCGGCTTACCGCTGATCGCCATGTTGTTGACGGTCAACATCTGCTCCTTGATCTCCTCGAGACCCTTGGCATCGGTATCGAAGATCATGCAGGCGCGCGGATCGACCAGCATCCCCCAGCTGCAATCGTCGAATTGAAGGTTGCGGCAGCCTGCGGCGTACACGTCTGCAATGACCCTGCGGTAGCCCGCGGCGAGGTCATCCATCAGCTCCTGCACGGAGGGGTAGAATCTCTTTGTATTCTCCATGGCAAAAGGCATGACCATCTGTTCCAAAAACTGCGCGGGCGCGGGGATGGTCAGCTTGGCGACGGTGTTCTCATCTTCGAGCGCCTTGACAAATCGGAAGTGTTCGACAAAGGGATGCTCGTCCACGCTCACCTTTCCTGTGAGATAGGTGTCGTCAAGCATCGCGGCCTCGCCCTGGAACGGAAGGCCGGTCTTGGTCGGTGTGTGGCCGACGCCGTGGAAGCCCCACATGAAATCGAGGTGCCAGGTCGCGCGGCGGAACTCACCATCGGTGATGACGTGGTAACCCGCCGCTTTCTGCTTGGCGACGAGATCGCGGATGGCGTCGTCCTCCACGGCTTTGAGCGCTGCGGCGTCGATCCTGCCGCTCTGAAAGTCGGCGCGCGCCTGCTTGAGTGCCGCGGGGCGCAGGAAGCTGCCGACGTAGTCGTAACGGAACGGAGTGTTGGTCTTATTCATGCTCTTGCTCCTTTGCAGTTGAAATTTGTCCTGATTATACGGCGGCGGATTGGGCAAGTCAAGTGGGTGCTGACCGATAATACGCACGGAGTACATACATAATATCCATAGTGTGACCAAGGTATAAAGGGTAAAAATAAGGGTAGAGGCGGATAAGAAAAGAAAAAATCCTTGAAAGCTCAATGCTTTCAAGGATCGATCATGGTGCGCGAGGCGGGACTTGAACCCGCACGTCCGTGAAGGACACTAGAACCTGAATCTAGCGAGTCTGCCAATTCCACCACTCGCGCGTAAGCAGTCTCAGAAGAAAAGATGGTGCGGATGGCGGGACTTGAACCCGCACGTCCATACGAACACTAGCACCTCAAGCTAGCCTGTCTGCCAATTCCAGCACACCCGCATTTTCATCAGTCTTTCAAACGACCGCTCCGCTATTATAAGCCTGTTGTACGCCAAATGTCAACCTTTTTTTGTGGGAAAAGAAAAAGTTTTTGTGCTGCTTTTTCCCGCCGCCAAAAGATGGGCTTATACCTGCACGAGCGTCTCGCCGACCGCGCCCGTGATGACCAGATCCGCGCGGGTCTTATCGCCCAGCGGCGTCTTGTTGATGACGACGAGCTTGTGGCCGCGGTAGTAGTTTACCAGACCCGCCGCAGGGTAGACCGCGAGCGAGGTGCCGGCGATGATGAGCACGTCGGCCTCGGCGATATAGCGCACGGCCTTGTAGAGCGTATCCTCGTTGAGACCCTCCTCATAGAGCACGACGTCGGGCTTGATGCGCCCGCCGCAGGAGCACGTCGGCACGCCGGCGGAGTGCGCGATTGCCTCCACGCCGTAGAATTTGCCGCACCTCTCGCAGTAATTGCGCAGGGTGCTGCCGTGGAGCTCAAGGACCTCCTTGCTGCCGGCAACCTGATGGAGTCCGTCGATGTTCTGCGTGATGACAGCCTTCAGCTTGCCCGCGCGCTCCCACTCGGCGAGCTTACGATGCGCGGCGTTTGGCTTCGCGTCGGGGCAGAGGAGCTTCGCGCGGTAGAAGGCGAAGAATTTCTCGGGATAGCGTTCGTAGTAGGTGTGGCTCAGGATCGTTTCGGGCGGGTCGCTCCACTGCTGGCGGTAGAGTCCGTCCACGCTGCGGAAGTCGGGGATGCCGCTCTCGGTCGAGACGCCTGCTCCGCCGAAGAAGACGATGTTGTCGCTGCCGTCGATGATCTCCTTGAGCTTTCGGATCTCCTCTGTCATAGCGTCTGCTCCTTTACTTGGTGTAGTCTCTGTCGATCTGCACGACGGCAAAATAGCTGCTGTCGAGCCGCTTTACGGCGGCCTGGATCTCCTGCTCGACCTCATGGTCGCTCAGGCGAAATTTGAACGGCACCACCGCGTCGAAAATGACGTTGGTGTGCGTGGGGCCGGTGACCATGCGGAAATCGTGGATGGTGATGTGCTCGTCGATGCCGCGCACGAGCTGCGCTACGCGCTCGCGCGTTTCGGCGGTGAGCTTATCGTCGGTCACGATGGGGTCCATGTGGATGGTGGCGGCGCAGCCGAGCTCGCGGCGGAGCCGCTGCTCGATGTTGTCGATCTCGTCGTGCAGCGCCATGATGTCGCCGTGCGCGGGGACCTCGGCGTGGAGCGAGATCATCACGCGGCCGGGGCCGTAGTCGTGCACGATGAGGTCGTGGATGCCCTGCACGACGGGAGAGGAGAGAACGATCTCCTCGATCCTCTGGACAAATTCCGGCGCGGGCGGCTGACCGAGCAGGGGAGAGATGGTGTCCCGCGCGGCCTGAATGCCTGCCCAGAGCACGAGCGCTGCGACGACGATACCGCACCAGCCGTCGATCTGAAGCGAGGTGAAGTGCCCGATGAGCGTCGCGGCGAGGACGGCGGCGGTCGCCGCGCAGTCGGAGAGACTGTCCATCGCGGTCGCCTCCATCGCGGCGGAGCCGATCTTTTTGCCGACCGCGCGGTTATAGAGATACATGTAGAGCTTGACGAGGATGGAGGCGAGCAGGATGCCGCCGGTGAGGAGCGTGAACTCCACCGCCTCGGGGTGCAGGATCTTCTCCACCGCGCTCTTGGCAAGCTCGATGCCCATGAGGAGAATGACCATGGAGACGATCAAGCCCGAGATGTACTCCAGCCGCCCGTGGCCGAAGGGATGCTCGGGGTCGGGCTTCTGTCCCGCAAGCTTGAAGCCGAGCAGCGTCACGATGCTCGCGCCCGCATCGGAGAGGTTGTTGAAGGCGTCCGCCGTGATGGCGATGGAGCCGGAGAGCGTGCCGGCGAGCAGCTTGAGTGCGAAGAGCAGCAAATTGAAGCCGATGCCCACGATGCCGCAGAGCATCCCGTAGGCCTGCCGCACGGCAGGCGAGGTGACGTCCTCGCGGTTTTTGATGAATTTTTTGGCCAACAGAGAGATCATACCGGTGTCTCGCTTCCTTTGGATTTCGCGGGAAAGAAAAAGCGCTTGGTGAAGAGGTAGCAGAGTGGAATGAGATAGAGCAGGCAGGCGTAGGGCAGGGCCTCAACGCCGACGCCGAGCATACTCAGCGGCACGGCGCAGGCGATGCACCACGGGATCAATCCCGCGATGGTGACGCCGGAGTTGGCGATGTCCATCGCCAGCTCCTCGTGCTCCGCGCCGTCCTTGGCGTAGACCGCGCCGATGAGCTGATGCTCCATCATCACGACGATGGTCTGGTTGCACAGCACCATCGCGGCGAGGAGGCTCAGCAGGATCATCGTCGGGAAGCGCCCGATGCGCTCGGCGGACCGCTCCAGAACGCTCTGCGCCTGCGTGAGCGCGCCCGTGCCCTCTAAAATGCCGGTGTAGAGCGCGGCGAGCGGGATCATCAGAAACGGCGTGAGCATACTCACCAGCCCGCCGCCGGAGACGACGGAGGCCAGCAGACCCTCGGTCGGGTGATAGCCGACGACCATGATCCGGAGCGCGTCAGCCACGCTGCCGCCCTGCACCGTGACGGTGATGACGAAGGCCGCGGCGGCGGAGATCGCCATGGCGCGGCGGATGGGCACGCGGAGGAGCGGCAGGATGAGCATGATGAGCGCGGGCACAAGCGCCCACGGGGAGATGACAAAGCTCTCGGCGAGGGCGTCCAGCATGGTCTCATCGACCGTGACGATGGGATTGCGGAAGGAGAGCACGGTGTAGGCGATCAGGCAGAGCGCATAGGGCAGCGCGGCGGTCTGGAACATCCGCCTGACGTTGCCGTAGAGATCGGTCTCCGTCAGCGCGGCGACGAGGCTCGCACAGGACGAGGTCGGCGCGCCGCGGTCGCCGAAGTAGATGCCGGAGAGGATGACGCCGGCGGTGACGGCCTCGCTCACGCCGCCGGAGCGCGCGAGCGCCATGAGCACCACGCCCGCCGTGCTCGCCACGCCGAACGACGTGCCGAGCGCGTAGCTGAGCAGCACCGTCAGCAGGAAGGCGACGAGGATAAAGAGCGAGGGCGTGATGACGCGGATGCCGTGGTAGATGAAAAAGGCGATGGTGCCGCACGAGCGCCAGAGTCCCGTGAGCAGACCGATGAAAAACAGGATGCGCAGCACGATCATGCTCTTGGGCATCTTGCTCCACGCCATTTTGACAAGCGCTTTTGCGCCGTAGCCGCGCCTGAGGCCGAGGGCGAAGAACAGCACGAGCGCGAACAGCAGCGCCCACGCGAGGGAGAAGTCCTTGACGAGGCAAAAGAGCATCGCCGCGAGAAAGAGCGCAAAGCAGACGACGATATCCATGCTCCCTTACCCCTTCTTCCCGGGAATTTGCAGCGTCATGCGGCAGCACAGGCGGTCAAGGTCCTCGTCCGTCGCCGCGCCAATGCGCAGCTTCGCGCCGCAGTCCTCGCAGATGAGGTCGACGGCGGCGGGACGCACCTGCATACGGTAGCGCTCGCTGCCGCAGGCGCAGGTGATGCCGCGCGGGCGCGCGGCGATCTCCTTTAATTCGCTGAGCACCTCGTACATGATGACCGTGTCGGTGAAGGCCTCGGGCGCGTCGCCCTGCGCGGACTGCTTTTCCGCCGTGATCTGCAGCTGTGCGAGCGCACGCTCGACGGCGTACTCCTCCCCAATGAAGCAGCAAAGCTCGGAGGTCTCGGGGCAGGCGAGGCCGATGCCCTCGCCGTCGAGCAGCCGGTCCGCGCCGCACTCCGCCAGATGCTCGCCGCCGCACACGCCACAGGGCACGCTGATGCGGAATTTTTCGCCGTCGAAGTCGATCTGCAGCTCGCTCTTGCCGCATTCGCACTGCACGATCGCGCCCGAGGCGGCGAGGGCGAAGCGGGAGCGCTGCTGCATAACGGGCTTTCTGCACCTCGGGCACAGGTAGCCGATGGTGCGCATTTTTTCTTTCATATCGTATCCTCCCGGAAGAAGCTCATATTTGTCTCCATTATACATCGGCACAGGGAAAAAGCCAATCCTTTTTCTTTGCGCGGGGTACAGGACGGAATAGTGTCTTAAATGCTTTTACACACTACCGCAACATCGTGATAGTGCATAAACATAAAAGGGGAACTCCGCGGGCGCTTCGGTCAGTACGCCAAAGATTTCCGAACGGGCAAAAATAGGGCTTGCATTTACAAAATGCTGTGCTATCATAGCATCACACTAAATCGAAACGCGGAGGAATCCAAACCATGAAAAAGCTCATCTCTCTTGCGCTCGCCCTCGTGCTGAGCCTGTCCCTCATCGCCTGCGGCGCCAAGCAGGACGATACCCCCCAGACCGGCGCCGACACGCCGGACACCACCCAGACCGCCAAAAAGCAGAAGCTCATCGTCGGCTTCGACGCCGAGTTCCCGCCGTTCGGCTTCATCGCTGCCGACGGCAGCTACGACGGCTTTGACCTTGCGATGGCCGAGGAGCTGTGCTCCCGCCTCGGCTGGGACTTCGAGGCCGTTCCCATCGTATGGGACAGCAAGGACGCCGAGCTCGCCGCCGGCACCATCAACTGCATCTGGAACGGCTTCACCTACACCGGCCGCGAGAATGACTACACCTGGTCCGACCCCTACGTCGATAACTCCATCGTCATGGTCGTCAAGGCCGACAGCGGCATTTCCTCCCTCGCCGACCTTGCCGGCAAGAGCGTGATGGCGCAGGCCGCCTCCTCTGCCGTGGACGCTATCAACGCCAACGAGTCGCTCAAGTCCTCCCTCAAAGAGGTCGTGGAGCTGGCGGACTACAACACCGGCTTCATGGAGCTCAAGCAGGGCAGCGTGGACGCCATCGCCGCCGACCTCGGCGTTGCCAAGTTCCAGATCGCCAGCAACGAGGGCGACTATGTGATCCTGGATGAGCCCATCTCCACCGAGCAGTACGCCATCGGCTTCCTCAAGGGCAACACCGAGCTGCGCGACGCCGTGAACGCCGAGCTCCTCAAAATGGCCGAGGACGGCACGATGCTCTCCGTCGCGGAGAAGTACGTCGATCAGGGCCTTGTGATCGACAGCCTCTGCCTCATCCAGTAACATGACCGTTTCCGCCATGCTGACCCTGCTGGTGCAGGGCTTCGGGAAATCGCTGGAAATTTTTACCTTAACGCTGCTCGGCTCGCTGCCGCTCGGACTTCTTGTGATGTTCGGCCGGCGCAGCCGCGTGGCCCCGCTGCGCTGGCTCGTGAAGCTGTTCATCTCCGTCATGCGCGGCACGCCCCTGATGCTCCAGCTCATGGTCGTCTACTACGGACCGTTCCTGCTCTTTGACTTCACGCCGCCGGGCAACTGGCGCTTCGGCGCGGTCATCGTCGGCTTCGTCATCAACTACGCGGCCTACTTCGCGGAGATCTACCGCGCGGGCTACGAGTCCATCCCAGTCGGGCAGTTCGAGGCGGCGCAGGTACTCGGCTACACCGGCGGGCAGACCTTCGGGCGCATCCTTCTTCCCCAGATGATCCGGCGCGTGCTGCCGCCCGTGACGAACGAGGTCATCACGCTCGTGAAGGACACCTCGCTCGCCTCCGTCATCGGCACGGTGGAGATGTTCACCCGCGCCAAGCAGATCGTCGCCTCGCCCAACACGCCCGGTATGCTGGCGCTCGCGGCGGCGGGACTCTTTTACTACGTTTTCAACTACATCGTCGCCTTTGCGATGGAGCGTGCGGAGCGCTCGCTCGCCTACTACCAGTGAGGGAGGGACCGGACATGAACGTATTGACCATGCAGGACGTCCGCAAGTCCTTCGGCTCGCTGGAGGTGCTCAAGGGCATTTCCCTCACCGTGGGCGAGGGTGAGGCCGTCTCGGTCATCGGCCCCAGCGGCAGCGGCAAATCCACGCTGCTGCGCTGCGCGACGCTGCTTGAAACGATGGACGGCGGCTCGCTCGCCTACGGGAACGACTTCGCCGCGACGATGGACGCGGAGGGAAAGAGCGTCTACGCGGACAAGGCTGCGCTGCGGCGGATCAAAAGCCGCTTCGGGCTGGTGTTCCAGCAGTTCAACCTTTTCCCGCACTACACGGTGCTCAAAAACGTGACGGACGCGCCGCTCACCGTGCAAAAGCGCGAGCGCGGCGAGGTGCGGGAGCTGGCGCTCTCCCTGCTTGAGAAGATGGGGCTTGCGGACAAGGCGGACGCCTACCCCTGCCAGCTCTCCGGCGGACAGCAGCAGCGCGTCGCCATCGCCCGCGCGCTGGCGCTGCGGCCCGACATCCTCTTTTTTGACGAGCCGACCAGCGCGCTCGATCCCGAGCTGACCGGCGAGGTGCTCAAGGTCATCCGTGATCTCGCGGAGGAAAAAATGACCATGGTCATCGTCACGCACGAGATGGCCTTTGCCCGCGCCGTGAGCGACCGCGTGATCTTCATGGACGGCGGCGTCATCGTCGAGCAGGGCGATCCCGAGCAGGTGCTCGGCGACCCGGCGCAGGAGCGCACGCGGCGCTTCCTGCGCAGCTATCAGACCTGAATATTGCCTCCTCTGCAAAGAGGGATGTGCCGGCACACACGGCGCATCCCTCTTTGTTTTACCTGAAATTCATAAAATTTCCCGGCCTTGGCATACTAAGACAAACTACAAGCACAAGGGGAAATGGTATGGAGACCAAACGGATCGGCGCACAGACGCTGCGCTTTTCACGTCCGCCGCGCGTGGAGAGCTTTGCCAACATCGGCGCGAAGCTGGAGGGACAGGGCCCGCTGGCGGACTATTTCGACGAGCTGAGCGAGGATTCCTTCTTCGGCGAAAAGACCTGGGAGAAGGGCGAGGCCCGTATGCAGAAGCGCGTGCTTTCCCGCGCGCTGGAGAAGGCGACGCGCAGGCCGGAGGAGCTGGACCTCATCTTTGCCGGAGACCTTCTGAACCAGTGCATCGGCACCTCCTTCGCCCTGCGGGAGTTCGGCGTGCCGCTGTGCGGCGTGTACGGCGCGTGCTCGACGATGGGGGAGAGCCTGGCGCTTGCCGCCATGAGCATCGACGGCGGCTTTGCCCGCCGCGCTGCGGCGATGACCTCCTCGCACTTCTGCACCGCCGAGCGGCAGTACCGGATGCCCGTGCCCTACGGCTCGCAGCGCACGCCGACCGCCCAATGGACGGCTACGGCGGCGGGCTGCTGCATCCTGTCGAACGAGGGAAGGGGCCCTGCCGTCACGCACGCGGCCATCGGGAGGATCGTGGACCGCGGCATCACGGACGCGAACAACATGGGCGCGGCGATGGCGCCTGATGATGTTCAATTAACACAATACATTCTTAACCTTTGATAAGGCTATACTACACAAATTCCCTTATCTATCAACATATTCCGCCAACAAAAAACAGACAGGAGGCCACCTATGGCAGACTATCAGCTTGAACTCAGGCAGGTTGTAGATTATCCACGATGCCGAATTTATCGAGAATTTATGCAAACTCTGATTGCAGACCGGAGCATTCGCACAGGCGGATGCTCCGGTCTTTTTTATTATGTCGTTCTTTGCTCCTATGCCAACTTCAGAACCTCTTATCGGCGCATAGACGGGATCTCATACACGGTATATCCGGGCGAATGGATCTGCTCCATCACTGACATCACGGAATGGTTCCGTGTACGCTTTCACTACCAGGCATTTGCAATCCTAAAATCCTTGCAGGATCGGCAGCTCATTACATTTACCCGCCTCGGCCGCGGGCATATCGTAAAGTTCTCCATTACGGACTGGCGGCGCAATAACACCGCGCTCGATTATAACTGCCCATGCCAAAAAGACTCCGGTTTTTTCTTCATTCCTGTTTCAACGGCAACGGAGTTGATCTCCGCGGGACGCGCATCTGAGATGGATGTCATTCTGGATCTTTGGATCTCTGCGATTTATAAGGATCAGCAAGTACGCGGCTCTGAGATCGGGCCAGTTGCGTATTTCAGAAACGGCACTGGGAATCCGCTCGTCAATTACAGCGAATTATCCGCGCGCTGGGGAATCTCCCGTTCCAGCGTGGGGCGGCTGCTCAAAAAACTGGCCGATTTTGACTATCTTTCTCTGCTGACTTTCCCAGGCCGCAGCGGAACAGTAATTTACCTAAAGAATTATCTCTCGACCATGTTCCAAATTTCGGATGTCATGATAGACAAAGAGGAGGTTGCTATGTGTCTGAACCTTCGCGTATCTGTACCGGATACCATTTCGCCAGAGTCCAGCTCAATTTCTGATGAGCAAATTTGCGTTTCAACAGAGCTTCCCAGCGTTTCAAAACCTCACATGCTGTACTTCATTCGGAAAGTGCTGCGAACCCTTGAAGCGCAAGGCATTTCCTGCCTTTCATGCCCAAAATCCAAATATATGTTATATCCATTATCCGACGACTGCACGGTAGGAATAGAAAAAGGCACTATCTCAGCGGGACTTGCGATCTGCTGCGGCGCCGGCAGTCCGTTGTATCGGTTTGAAATGACGATCATCCCAAATGCTGCAGTGGAAGGAGCGTGCGACAATGTCAGGAAAGATGTATGAAAAGCGGCCGGAAGAGGATGCCCGCTATCACGACACATGGAGACTGCTCAAAAAATATCGGGATGTAACATGGAGTCTGGAACTGTCTATCCGGCAGGTCAAGAATCAGTTTCGCATTGATTATGCTTGCAGCATTGAAGATTTTTTGGAGTCCATCTATATGGCAGGCGCGGATCTCGGCGGCACGGACATAGAAAATCATGCCAGGTGCATCGAGCGCAGCTACAAAATGCTGACCCTGCTTGAAAATTCTGTCAACCTTCTCCGCACGCACCACCAGAGTGGAGAGGTGTACTACTGGATTTTGTATTACTCATTTTTATCCCCACAGAAGCTGAAAAATGTGGAGGAGATCATTGAGGCGCTCCACCCGCATATTAGGGATATCAGCTTCAGCACATACTACCGTCTGCGCAAAGCCGCTGTGGAAGCGTTAAGCTCTGTCCTTTGGGGATTTTCCGCGCAGGACACTTTGAAAACGCTGGACTGCTTTTTCCCGCCAGATGTTTGAGAGTATTTTGAAAGAGAATTGGGAGAAAATTGGAAGGACTTTGCTATTGAACGCAAAATCGCCGTATGTTAAACTAAGTATGCTCAAAACTATAAACAAACCAAAAGCAGCCGCAGGAGGACGCCATTTTTGATGCGCGTCTTTTTTTCTGCCTTTCTGCGGTCAATGAAACAGCATCCGGCTTTCGCTGGGTGCTGTTTCCTGCTTTTGGGCAACACAAGGAGGTAATGCTTTTGAAGCACAAGTGTCCGTCTCCCCGTATTGGGAAAAAGCCGCGTGGCAATATCGGCCGTTGTCTGTATGCAGCGTTTCTGACCGCCACGCTATCCGCGTCTCTCTGTCAGCCGGCTTCTGCCGCAACCGTGTGGGAGAAGGCCAATGAGATCATGCGGGATGTCTATACGCAGATCCTCGGCATCTCCACGATTGCAGCCATCGTTACGGCCGCAGTCGCACTGCTGATGATGAATTTCTCCCGCAGCGGCCGAACCGTCGATGAAAGCCGCGCATGGCTCAAGCGAATCATTATCACGTGGGCCGTGCTGAATGGTCTTGGTTTCATTATGAGCTATGTTACGCCCTTCTTCAGCGGCGGGCAGTGGACCGTCTCGTAAATCATGGGCATTTTAGACGGCATTGTAGAGTGGATCTCAGAGCAGATCATGTACGGTCTGGATATGATCAACACATCCGTTTTGGGTGCATTGGGCTGTGACATGAACACGTTTCTGCGATATTTTCCCGCAGCGGAAACCATGTATAGCCTTCTGGTGGCACTTGCCATCGGGTTGATCCTGTTAGGCTGGGTCTGGAATCTTTTCAAGAACTACGGGCTAGGCCTGGGCGTGGACGCAGAAGATCCGGTCAAGCTGACCGTCAAAGTGATCCTGTTCATTGTGCTTGCGTACTATGCGGATGAAATCGTAAACATTGCGCTGACGATAGGCGGAACGCCTTATGCGTGGATACTGTCCTCAGAGCTTCCTTCTTTGGACTTTGCCAGCTTCAATTCTGTTCTGCTGACCATCATCGGCGTCTGTGCCAACGGCGGCGTTGCGCTGATCGTTCTGATTCTGACACTGATTCTTGCGTGGAACTACATTAAGCTGCTGTTTGAAGCGGCAGAACGGTATGTACTGCTGGGCGTCCTGGTCTATACCGCACCGGTAGCCTTTGCCATGGGCGCATCGCAATCCACCGCAAATATTTTTAAGAGCTGGTGCCGGATGTTCGGTGGGCAGATATTCCTGCTGCTGATGAACGCATGGTGTCTTCGGCTGTTTATCACGATGGTCGGCACATTCATCTCAAATCCACTTTCCATGTAGGAGGTCATTACCACGAAGAAATATCATAGAATCATTCCGCTGCTGGGCACCGTCCTTTTGCTTGCGCTCACCTTGGCGGTACCTGCGTTTGCTCTGGAGGAAAGCGATGTTGAAGCCGCAGTCAGCAGTTCCAGCCGCGAGGCCGTGACGGGGAATGTCCTGGTCTGGTTTCTCTGCGCGGTTGGCTTTCTCAAAGTCTCGCAGAAAATCGACAGCTTCATGGCAAGCATCGGCGTCAACGTGGGGCATACCGGCGGTTCCATGCTGGGTGAGGCGATGGTGGCATTCAAGGGTGTCTCTCTCGCTGCCGGCATGGCTGGAAAAGTTGTCGGGAACTTTGCCGACAGAGCCTCCAGCCGCGCAGGCACCGCCGCATCCGGATCTTCCGGCTTTCTGCAAGGTGGTCTGGCCGGCGTTGTCAGTCGGAAAATCACCAATGACGCCGTAAGAACTGCGACGCAAACAACACAGAAAGCGTCTTCCTCCACCATGTCCGACGCGCATCAGGCCACGGAGCGTACTGTAAATGCCGAGCGGCAGGCAGCAAGCGTTGTTCATCAGGCAAAGCAGACGCGCAGCGAAAGCGCTTCTCAAAAGTCGCAGACGGGCGTGACCCATCAGCAAGTCGCTTCCAGTACCCGAACCGCCTCGGTTTCCTCACTCCGCAGGGAGTCACAGCATTCCGTTGGCATCGGCGGGCGTATTTTTACCAACTCCATGCTGGAGGGCGGGCGTTTTGCCAACGATGTGATCGGTATGGTCGCAGCCGGAGACCTGCACTCCACCGGCTCCATCACCGGAGAGTTTGCGTCACAGGCGTTGTCCTCCTACATGGGCATTACCGCTCAGGGAGACGCCGCACCGCAAATATCCTATTCCAACATTGAAATCGGCGGCGGGCGCATCACCGGCACGGAGTATTCTCCGGAGCATCCGGATGGCATTTCCTTTGGAATGTACCATACCGGGCAATATGCCGCGCCGGACGGTGAACACCAGAAGGTCTTCTCTGCCGATGGTATCCAATGGTACAAGCAGTATGCTGTTGATACCGTAATCAAGAAGCCCTTTACCGCACCGGACGGTGAAATCGACTATCATAAGGAGATCGTCAAGAAGATGCCCGATCCGCCGAAGCGGAAAGACCGGATGTAAGGGAGGCTGTCTATGAAACCGGAAGAATTTGAGGTTTATGTGATTCCTCCCAACTTTATGGAGGGCGGCACACTCTTCGGCGGTCTTTTGAAAACCCGCAATACGATTGAGGCGGTCATCCTTGGTCTCGCGGTTGGCGTACCGGTTCTGCACCTTCCGTTTTCCCTCACCGTCCGCGTCGTGATTTTATGCCTGACAGCTCTTCCGCTGGTGCTTCTCGCTTTGATTGGCGTATCCGGCATGAGCCTGTCCGCTTTTATCCGCCTGTTCTTTTGCTTTCTGCACAACCGCAGAATCCTTTCACGCGATGGGACGCAGGGCGGCAAAAATGGAAAAACGCTGCTGCCCAGCTGGGCGCAGCAGCGGAAAAGCGACTGCGAAGCAGAAGATCCTCCGCTCCCCAAAAGCCGCAGCCGATTTTCTGTTGATCTGAAGCAGCGCAGCGTGACGCAGTTCAAGACCTTCTTGCAGGAGGAAGAAGCCGTTCAGCCGCTCAATGCCCTGACGGACTATATCCCTATCGAGAAGATTGAGCACGGCGTCATTTATACAAGAGATCACCGCTATGTCAAGGTTGTAGAGGTGGTTCCCGTCAACTTCCTGCTTCGCAGCGCGAGAGAGCAGCGCAGCATCATTTACTCCTTCATTTCCTATCTGAAAATTGCCCCGGTCAAGGTGCAATTCAAGGCATTGACAAAACGTGCGGACATTAACCGGCATCTGGATACCGTCCGCAGGGAGCTGGAGCATGAGCAGGATCCGCGCTGCCGTGTCCTGCAGGAAGACTACCTGAAGCTCATTCGGCAGCTTGGCTCCCGTGAGGCAATCACAAGGCGCTTTTTTCTCGTTTTCGAGTATGAGCCGCTGCCCGGAACCAAACGCGGCCATGAGGAAGAGGATGCAATCGCTTCCCTGCAAACAGCCGCACGCACGGCGGCAAATTATCTGCGGCAGTGCGGCAACGAAGTCATTTCCCCTGAGAACGAGGACGACGCCACGGCAGAGATCCTTTATAACATTCTCTGCCGCAGGGCCAGCAGTGAGCCATTCTACCAGCGGGTGAAGTCCGTTCTGGCGGACTACATGGCCTCCGGACGGGACATCAACGCAATTCCCGTCAATGAATTCTATGCCCCTGACAGCATCGACCTTACCCATGGAAACTACCTCTGTGTAGATGGGCTGTATTATGCCTATCTTCTTATCCCATCAGATGGTTATAAAGCGCGCGTTCCCGCCGGTTGGCTCAGCCTTTTGGTCAACGCCGGCGACGGGATCGATCTGGACGTCTTTCTCGCGCGGCAGCCAAAGGACCGCATGGTCAGAAAGCTGGGGCAGCAGCTCCGTATCAACCGCAGCAAAATTAAGGAAACCAGCGACACCAACACGGATTTTGACGACCTCGACGGTGCGATCCGCAGCGGCTATTTTCTAAAAGACGGCCTTTCCAACAATGAGGATTTTTATTATCTGAACCTGCTTATCACCGTCACAGCCGGCAGCGTGGACGACCTTGAATGGAAGGTCGCGGAAATGAAAAAACTCCTGCTTTCGCAGGACATGGATGTACAGACCTGTTCCTTTTGTCAGGAGCAGGCTTTTTTATCCTCTCTTCCTCTGGTTTCTCTGGAGCGCCAGCTCTATGAGCGGTCTAAGCGGAATGTTCTGACAACGGGAGCCGCCAGCTGCTATCCCTTCACCAGCTATGAGATGTGCGATGACAACGGTATTCTTCTCGGCGTCAATAAACACAACAATTCTCTCATCATCGTGGACATCTTCGATTCCCGCGTCTACAAGAATGCCAATATCGCCATTCTCGGAACTAGCGGAGCCGGAAAAACCTTTACACTTCAGCTGATGGCTCTGCGTATGCGCCGCAAGGGAATTCAGGTCTTTATCATCGCGCCGCTCAAAGGGCATGAGTTTCACCGGGCCTGTTCCAACATCGGCGGACAGTTTATCTCCATATCTCCGGCTTCTCAAAACTGCATCAACATCATGGAGATCCGCAAGGCAGATAAGTCCGTGGACGATCTGCTGGATGGCCCCGGCGCGGAAAAATCTCTGCTGGCAGCCAAAATTCAGCGGCTGCACACGTTTTTCAGTCTCTTAATTCCGGACATGTCCCACGAGGAGCGGCAGCTTCTGGATGATGCCATGATCTGCACCTACGGGGTCAAGGGCATCACACATGACAATGCTTCTCTGGAACAGCCGAAACATCCCGGGCGCTATAAAGAAATGCCGATCCTGGGCGACCTGTATGAAATTCTCGCCGCCTCTCCGGAAACAAAGCGCCTTGCCAACATCCTGAACCGGCTGGTCAACGGCTCTGCCCGCTCTTTCAATCAGCAAACCAATGTGGCACTGGACAACAAGTACATCGTCCTTGATATTTCTGAGCTGACCGGTGATCTGCTGACGGTGGGGATGTTTGTTGCTCTTGACTTTGTATGGGACAAGGCCAAAGAGAACCGCACGGCGGAAAAAGCCATCTTCGTGGACGAATGCTGGCAGCTCATCGGCGCCAGCAGCAACCGGCAGGCCGCCGAATCCGTTCTGGAGCTTGCCAAGACGATCCGCGGCTATGGCGGCAGCCTTGTCTGCGCCACACAGGACCTCAATGACTTTTTTGCGCTGGACGACGGTAAATATGGCAAGGGCATCATCAACAACAGCAAAACGAAGATCCTGCTGAATCTGGAAGAGGAGGAAGCCCAGCGTGTTCAGGGTGTTCTTCACCTTTCTGAAGCCGAGCTGATGGAAATTACGCACTTTGAGCGCGGCAGCGCTCTCATCAGCACAAATAACAATAATATTGCCGTGGAGATCAAGTGCAGTCAAATGGAAAAGGAATTGATCACCACAGATCGCCGGGAGCTGGCCGAGCTTGCTCAGCGTGCTGCGCCAAAGCAGCATCCATGCTAATCCGTACACAATACGCATTTAAGACGTATAACGCTCCACAACCAACAGCAATACGGCGATTATACGGCTTCAATACGCATAACGAGGAGATGTTTCAATGAAAACGAGGGAACAGATCTATGGGCAGGAAGCCGCCGGCCTCCTGCGGGATGTTTCCATGTACCGCGCTCTGACGGAGATGCAGCTTTTGAAGCTCTATCCGCACAAGGAAAGTAAAATTCGAAATCTGCTGTCCTACCTGCAAAAGCAGGGCCGCATTGTGCAGCGCGGCGAGTATTACCGCATTCCCGCTGATGCGGAGGAGAGCATCGATCACGGGCTTTCAAAGGCTGTTTGGGTCCTTACCGACTTTATGGAGCAGGTGGAATATCATTCTGTCAGTGACTATCCCGCCAAAATCATCTTTTTTGCGGATGGCGAAGTTTACGAGATCATTTACGCGGAGCCGGGTAAAGAGCAGCTTATCAACCAAATGCTCTCCGCGGTAAAAGAGGTTCCGCCCAAATACATCGTTCTGATTGAGCAGCCGGAACAGATCACCGAGATCCACACACCAAACACCAGCGGCTACTGTACCGTCTCTTCGGGCGGCGAAGTGCAGTATTATCAAATCGAATAAGGAGTTTTTTCTTGAACAGGGCCATTATATCACAGAGGATTACATCCATTCTGGCTGAGATTGAACGGTTAAATAACGCTCTCTATGCCATGAACACAACGGATATTCAGCGTTATCCCGACAACTACGAGGTGCTGTCCACGGATGCGGCGCTGCGGGCCGAGCGGATCACCTGCCGGCTGCGTCACCTGATCTATGCCACTACCAGCATCAAAAAAGAGGACTATCTGCGTTCTGCCGAAACCATGCAGGGCATCGAGATCCACGAGCATGGCGGTATTCTGGAAATCAAGCTGCCTTGCCTTTTGCCAAAGCGCAGGCAGCGCCAGAGTACGGAGTTTCTGTTGGACCCGTTCACCACCGCGCTCTCCGATTATGCCGCCCACCACACTATGCCGCAATTTCAGCATTGTGTGGTCTGCTTTTCCCATATCTATGCGCAGGAGCTGCCAGAGCGCCGTATCCGCGATTATGACAATCTGGAACTGAAGCAGTTTCTGGATGTTGCGGCCTCCTTCATCTTGACGGATGACAATGGGCTGCTGTGCGACGCCTACAACACCACGGAGCTGGGCGAAGAGGATTGCACACGGCTTTTTCTCATGGACAGCACGCAGTTTCCGGCCTGGCTTGCAGAGCGTCAGAATAGCGTAAAAACCATATCGGATTTTTAGCGGTTTTCAGGCCGACTTTTCCCGAGGTGTGAAAAGCTGGCCGCACATACTGGAAATCCTACCTCTTTTCAAGTCATGCAGCTCCAAAAATTACCCAAGCTATAAAGCCCTACGGTAAAATTTCGTACAAGGAGACAGTGCGGCTCATGCCTCGACCCCCCCGCCGACTACCGGCGCAAAACACGCTCTCGTATCTGCTTTTGACATTGACCGCTCTCTGCGGCGAATACCCCATCAGCCAAATCAGCCGTCTGCCAGGTGGTCCTGCTTATCTCGAAAGCATGGTCACTTCTCTCCGACAAAGCGGACTTCTTCACACCTTCTCCAAAGACGGCCTGCGCGGTCTTCGGCTCACCTCACCAGCCAAACGGCTGCTGTTGGCTGATGCTCCCGAATGGTTTTCAGCCTACCTGACCGGCAGTTCTGAGCCAAACAAGCTCAAAAGCGAAATTCCCAGACGGCTCCGGCTTCACCGGATGGCTGAGATCCTGACCATCATGCACAACGCTGACATTCCGGCCTTTCCATGGGAAAAGGCTCCTTTTTCCGCTGCCAGTCAAAGTGCGGCAATCCCCGCCTATTACACCTCCAGAGAGGTTAAAGAGATCGGCCCGCAAGGGGCGAAAATCAAAAGTTCACGCGCAACCGGCATCCTGCTGACGGATGGCGGTATTTTTTTGACCTATAACACCGCCAAAGTGCAGATGAAATGGGAGTACAAGGCTGAACTGCGGTTCAAAGCTCTGCTGCAAACCGAAGGGGTCATGCCCGATGCGGAGATTTCCGGGATCGTGTTCGGCTCCACCATGGAACAACTTTCTATCCTGACGCAGCCGGACGCGCACAGCTATTTCCTGCTGGATGGCAGCTTTCCGCATTTCTACTACCTGACCAATGACCGTTATGGCGAAGCGATCCTTCGCCTCTTATGCGACACGCAGCAGCGCAGGACGCTCGATGTGATCCTTGCAGACGGGCTCCATGAGGGGATACCAAATTGGCGCGTCGAGAACGACGCCATTGACAGCGAGGGGAATCCTGTTCTATTCGCCTACACCTGTGATTTTCCTCGCATCCGGCGTTTCGATACCGCGCTGGAGCTGCACGGAATGACGGGGACATTGATCTGCTTCGATTACCAGGAAGAAGCCTTGCGGGAGATCTGCGGGCAGTGTGTGATGCTGCAAAGCATTGATTTTCAACAGTTTGAAAGGAGCGTGCTCTATTCCTAAAAAGAAGCTGATTCAGCTTTTCATTATCATTCCAATCGCTGCGCTGGCGCTGCTCTATGGGAGCGGCTACCTCTCGCAGCTTTTTTCCAATTACCGTGCATGGCAGGAGGCCGGCGCCGTGTTTGGGACGTCTCCCGCATTCCCGGACGCCGGATTCGTTCCCTGCCTTGCGGCAGCCTTCCACTTTCCGTATGGGCTGTATGGCCTCTGCCTCTGCATCGGTGCGCTGGCGCTGCTGATCCTCATGGTCATGCGGATGGGCTACAGCGAAGGCGGCGAATACGACCGGCGGCGCAACCTTGTCTATTCCAACAAGGGAACCTACGGCACCGCAGGGTTTATGTCCCGCAAGGAACTGACGGAGGTGCTTGATCTTGTTCCGGATATTCGCAAGCATTCCGGCACGATTCTCGGAGAGCTGGATCATCAGGTCATTTGTATTCCTCCAAAGACTCGATTTAACGGGAATCTTGCGGTTTACGGCGCCAGCGGCTCCAAAAAAACAAGAGCATTTTGTGTCAACATGATCCTTCAGTGCGCAGCGCGGAAGACAAGCCTTGTGATCTGTGACCCCAAGTCCGAATTGTACGAAAAGACCAGCGAATATCTGCGGGATCAGGGCTACACCGTCCGTGTGTTCAATCTGGTCACACCATCAGCCTCCGATTCATGGAATTGTCTTGCGGAGGTCGGCGGTCAGGAATTGATGGCCCAGCTTTTTTGTGACGTCATCATCAAGAATACCGGCGGCGAGGAACGCGACCACTTCTGGGACAGCGCAGAAATGAATCTGCTCAAGGCGCTGGTCCTCTATGTTTCCACCAGCTATCCCAAGAAAAAGCAAAATATCGGCGAGGTGTATCAGTTGATTGCCGCCAGCTCCGAACAGGAGTTGAACGCGCTTTTTGGTGTTCTTCCGGTTACGCATCCTGCCAAAGCGCCATACAGCATTTTCAAGCAGGCGTCAGAGGGGGTGCGCGGCGGCGTTATCATTGGGCTCGGCTCCAGACTGCAGGTTTTCCAAAACCGAGATATTCGCAACATCACATCCTACAACGAGATTGATCTGGAACTTCCGGGAAAGCAGCCGTGCGCGTATTACTGCATTACCAGCGATCAGGACAGCACCTTTGATTTCCTCTCCTCGCTGTTTCTTTCCTTTGTGTTTATCCGCCTGGTTCGCTATGCGGACGAACATTGTCCCGGCGGGGAGCTTCCGGTTCCTGTTCATGTACTTGGTGAAGAGCTGTGTGCCTGTGGAGTGATCCCAGATCTATCGAGAAAAATTTCGGTCATTCGTTCCAGGAATCTGTCCATGTCATGCGTGTTCCAGAACTTAGCTGGTCTTCAGAACCGCTATCCCTACAACCAGTGGCAGGAAATTCTGGGCAACTGCGATGTGCAGCTTTTTCTTGGCTGCACAGATGCTCTGACGGCGGAATTTATTTCTGACCGGACCGGCGAGGCCAGTATCTCTGTCACCAGCAAAGCCAAACAGCTCGGAACATGGCGCGTATCCAATTACACGCCTGAATACCGGGAAACCAGCGGCGTCGGCCGGCGCAAGCTGATGACCATGGACGAGGTGCTGCGTATGGATATTGATAAAGCCCTGATCCTCATTCGGGGCAAGAATGTACTGGAGGTGGATAAGTACGACTATTCCAAACACCCCGAGGCGAAGAAGCTGCGGCCGAGCAAGGCCGCCTCCCATGTCCCTGCATGGCGGGCAAATCAGCCGCAGGAAAAGCAAACTCCATCGGCGCCGCCATCTCAGGCAGCGGAAAAGAAGCCAGCGCAAAAGAAAAAGCCTGCGCCGGCTGAAAAAGTCGTTGCCGTAACCAAAGAATCCATTATGAAGAAAAAGGAGGATACTTAATGCCCAAGAAAAAAATGATCCCGCCCCCTGATGATTTCTCCTCAGAGTTCATGGAAACCGAATCCGCCAAAGAACTTTCTGAGCAGCAGGTGGAGGCCGCCGGCAGCGACAACACGGAAACTCCGCTGGCAGAACCCCCGGAAGTTGATCTCGGCTCCGGCGATGTGAGCGGCACAGCAGATGTTGAGGAAAACGAGCTGGATGCCGAAAACACCGCTGATGCCGCAGAGACTGTCCCTGTTTCCGATGAAAAGGCTGAGGACCCGGAGTACGACAGCATTTTGCAGGAGCTGAACAGCAGCACTCCGGCACCCCTTGACAGCAGCGGCGAAAATGCTCTGGATGCGCTTTTGCTGGAAGGAAATGTGGAAAATGCTCCGCCCGCTGAAGATGAAACGGAATCCGCAGATGGTGAAGCTGCTCCGCAGCCTACTGCACCTCCCGCACCTGCCGGACGCCGTGACTCCTACATTCTGACCGTTGATGCAAAAGACCGTATCGAAACGGAAGAAGAACGCCGTGAGGTCATCTGGCATGAGATCAAGACCTCGCATATTGCCGGTCGTATTTTGACCGGAACGTTGGACGGCGTGGAGCAGACCCCTTCCGGCCGTACTATCGTTGTCGTTGACTACAAGGGTTATCGCATTGCGATTCCGCTGAAAGAAATGATGCTCTATTCCGGGCCCGTTCCGTATGGGGCGAAATACAAGCCGTTTATGGAGCGGATGAACAGTATCCTTGCAACCATGCTCACCGCGGAGATCGATTTCATCGTCCGGGGTCTGGATAACTCCGCCCGCAGCGTTGTGGCAAGCCGCAAGGCCGCTATGCTCCGTAAGCGTCAGACCTTCTATCTGGACACCAACGAAGATGGCGTCCCCATGATCTATGAAGGGCGCGTCGTACAGGCGCGCGTCATTGGCGTTGCGGAAAAAGTCCTGCGTGTGGAAGTGTTTGGCGTGGAGTGTACGATTTTCGCCCGTGATCTGTCTGCCGCATGGTTCGGTGACGCCCGCGAGTATTACAGCGTCGGCGACCGTGTTCTTGTCCGTGTGCTCACCATTGACCGCGACGACATCAACCATATTTCCATCACAGCAGATATCCGTAGCGTTTCGTCCGCCGCCAACCAGAGCAATCTGGATAAATGCGTCCTGCAGGGCAAATATGCCGGCAGAGTGACCGATGTGCGGCACGGCGTTGTGTTCATCCGGCTCAACAACGGTGTCAACGCGGTTGCCCACACCTGCTATGACCGGCGAATGCCTGGGAAAAAAGACGACGTCAGCTTTGCCGTTACCCGTCTGGATGAGGAACGCGGCATCGCCGTCGGCATCATCACCAGAATCATCAAACAGAATTTGTAAAAAAGGAGAGGCCACCATGAAGAGCTTATCAAAGCTGGCCCTTTGCCTGCTGCTTGCCATGTCGCTGACGGTCAGCGCCTTTGCCGCTCAGGTTCCCGATTCATTGGTAGCGGAAAACCTGAACGGCCAGCAGCGGCTTGTAAAAACCTACACGCTTTCCCCGGAGGTTGACCCAGATGAGCTGAAGGAAGAGGACTTTTCCTACGACGGCTATCTTTATACCTGGGCCTATACCACCAAGGTGGAACACCCGTATCTGGAAAGCAAAACTGTAACGGAAACCGTCACAGTCAACACCGCCAAAAATGACCTTGCGCAGATCCTCGCAGAGCTTTCGCCCAGCATGCCCTATGAAAAAGACGGCTTCTCCGGCGAGTTGGCGCTGGATCATACCACGCTTTCCACAGAGGCGTCCGGCTACACCACCAAATACAGCAAAACCACCGAGACGAAGGTGATCGGCAATCTGGACCGCAACGACATGTCCTATGTGCCGCCCACAACCGTCAAAAACGGGAAAACGCTCACCCTTGCCAATGTGGAATGGCAGGTCACCGGCACGGCGCTCGTCGGCGAGGCGCTGGTTCCTGCCCAGTATCAGGCGGTCGCCACCTATTCCGCCTCCAGCAGCTATCAGGCTGCCACAGGCTATGTCACCACGGCGGAATATCACGGAACCGTTACTTCGGAAGGCGTGGACAGCATCACTTATACCGTGGTTTACACCGGAAGTGAGATCGTCCCCGTAAAAACACATATCTGGGATAACGGCAGCCTTGCCGCTCCGCTGCTGATCATCGCTGCCGTGCTGCTCTGCGCGGGCATCGCCGCTGCTGCGCTGCTTCTGCTGCGCCGCCGCAAAAATGTCTATGTGTATGTTCCGGACAGCAAGCCCCGAGAGTACCGGCTGATTGCAAAGTTCCGTGTGGAGCCTGACAGCGAGGTTCCCGCTATCGATGCAGGCGCTCTCACACTGAATCCGGGAGATACCGTCGCGGTTGAGGTGAAAAAATCCCTTGCCAGGCATCTGGCTGGGCGCGAGTTCACCGTTTCTTTCCCGCAGAGTGACCATACTTACACGATCCAAGCCAGCAAGCACAATGACTGGCATGAATTTACCGTTCCCGCTGAAGAAGAACAGGAGGCTCCCGTATGAAGAAGTTTTTCTCATTGACTTTGACTCTGGCTGCCATGCTTTCTGCGATGGCGGTCAGCGCACAGGCTGCCGATTATTCCTTTGAAACCGATGGCACCCCGGAATACTATCCCTCCTCTTCCTATGAGGACGTCTACGGCTCCCGCTACAATTACGGTGGAAAAAATGTGGTGGACTACCAGATCCCCGAGCTGGAGTACGGGCAGCTCAGCACCACCCAAACCGGGGTGATGGAGAAAATCATGCTGCCCGGTCTTCAGGGCATCTCTGCATCTGGCGGCGGCATTTACGGAATTTCTCCCGGCGGCGGAACTGTCGAGATTCCCGGTTTTCTGCAGGGCGGCTCCACAGCTACTCCTGCGACGCCCGCTTTCACGGAGCTGACACAGGATTTTCTGCTCTCCAACGGCGCCGTCGGAAAGATCTCCATTCCTGCCATCGGAGTTAAGAATTACTATCTCTGGGAAGGTGAAACGACTGCCAGCATGAAAAAGGGGCTGGGGCATTTCACCAGTACCAGCGTCTGGAACGGCAATGTGGCTGTCTGCGGGCATAATCGCGGCGCCAAATATGTGATCGGCAGCATCAAGGATCTCGATGTGGGCGATAAGATCACCTATACCACATCCATGGGTACCCGCACCTATCTGGTGGAGACTGTGGCCAAAATCAGCAGCAGCGATTGGAGCTATTTGTCCTCTACCACGGATAACCGAATGACTCTCCTTACCTGCGTTGCCGGAGATTCCAGTCAGCGCTGGTGTGTGCAGGCTGTTCAGGCCTCTTAAAAATCTTTTGTTGAAAAAGCCGCTTTATGATCGTAAAGGAATAGTAGATCAAAAATAAGGAGGCTTTTCCATGAAGAAGCAGATCCTCACGATGTTTACGGGCCTTTTTATCGGCGCTATTATCACAGGCGGAGCTTCCGCCTATGCTGCGGGAATCCTCGCTGAACGCAGCAACCATCGTATTTTTGTCGATGGGCAGGAGGTGCAAATGGAAGCGTATGGTATTGCTGGACACAACTATGTGAAACTCCGCGACATTGGCAAAGCGGTCGGCTTCAATGTGTTCTGGGATGCGGACAGCGGATGTGTGCAAATCGAAACCGGTGCGCCTTACACTGGTGAAGCGCCGGTAAAGTCCACAACGACAACGCCCATGGAACATCCTGTGCAGACAGATGTTGCCACCGCAAAGCAGGACATCATTGATCGCACCAATGCCCTGCGCAAAGAAAACGGCGTTGCTGTGCTGCGTGTCAACGACAGGCTCATGCAGGCGGCGCAGGTCCGCGCCAATGAGATGGCTACGCATACCGTCTATTCTCACACAAGGCCGAATGGCGGAAAATTCAATACCGTCACGGATTGTCCCTACATGGCCGAAAATATCCATCGCATCGCAGATTGGACAATGTCCAACCAAACACTTGCCGAACGGGCCGTGGCGGATTGGAGCGCTTCGACAACCCACAACAAGAACATGGTCAACCCAAAGCTATCTGAGATTGGCGTTGGGCTGGCAAGAGGTGTCAATGACACTGGTGACCCGTGCTGGTACTGTGTCCAGCTTTTCCTCTACGATGGATGCTCCGTCACTCGGGTGGATACCCCCACAAACAAATAAATCATCAACTTTCACGCAAGAGCAGGTCGTCAAGATCTGCTCTTTTTATTGCGCTTTTTGGAAAGGAGAAAGACATGAAGTCAATTAAACATCGCTTGTTGTCACTGCTTTTGACGCTGGTGACGATCTTGAGCCTGCTGCCGACTGCGGCTTTTGCCGCGTCGAACACGGGTTCCGGCCTCAAAATTACCACCAACCAGGCATATTGGAGCACGCGCCTGCTCGCCAACGGTACGCCGTATAGTTACCGCCCCCCGCTCGTGGACGGTAAGCTCGTGTACTGCATGGATAGCGGCCTCGGCTATCATTACGCAACGCCTTCGTACCTGAATTCCTTCACATGGACGTCCGGCACCGGTGCAGATGCAGATGCCGTATTGCAGTCGGCTGTCACGAACAGCGGCCTCAGTGAAATGGACGCCGCGACCGTCGAGAACGTCAAATGGATGATGACCTACCTCAACGACTGCAAGGCATCCAATGTTGGTCAGCTTTTTATGGCCGTGCAGACGTATGTGTGGGATCACCAAAGCTATAAAGGCGAGCCCGGTGGAGACGGCGATGCGGGCGGCTATGCCAACGCCGACACCTATGATCTGTATCTGAGCCTCATCGACTGGCTTCTGGAGCAGAAAGCACAGGAGGACGCCGAGTTCCAGCGCCAGATTGAAGAGTACACTGCACAGGGTAAGTCTGCATCCATTGTGGAGGACCAGAGTGCAAAATGGGCGGTATACGCAATTTCCAGTAACCGCAAAAATCAGTCATTCTTCAATTATTATGGTCCCCGCAAACTGGTCACTCAGGATAAGCCCGGAGGCGGCGGAGAAGAACCTGCACCGCCTGCAGGCGTTGGCAAGATCGTGCTGAAAAAAACTGCTGGTGGAACCACAACCGGTCTCGCCGGTGCACGTTTCAGCATCTATTTCAACGGGCAGATCGTCGGCAGCGACATCACCAATGCACAGGGTGAGATCTATGTTGAGGATGCCGCGACCGGCCTTTGGAGCTTTGTGGAAACCGCTGCACCGGACGGCTTCTGTGTTGATCCCACGCCCAAAAGCGTTTATGTAGATGTTTCCGAGGGTGATCACGAGTACACCGTCGCGGCAGTCAACTATGAAAAGCCCGACATGAAGATCACCAAGCGCGACGCCATGAGCGGCAAACCTATCGCCGGCACGGTGTTTTCCATTAAGTCCGTTACCGGCAGCTATTCCACCTCCGTCACGACCGGGACAGACGGTTCCGCCACCCTCTCGGCCATTCCCGCAGACGTCTATGTTGTGCGCGAAGAATCCGTGCCCGAGCCGTACATCGTGAGCAATACGGAGCAGACCGTGGCGCTGCGCCCCGGCAAAACCTCCGAGGTCACTTTCGTTGACTACGAAAAGCCCGGCCTTGAAATCATCAAGAAGAACATTGCCAACGGGGAACCCATTGAGGGCGTGACCTACCGCATCGAGCAGATCGATGGCAGTTTCTCCACCAGCGCTACCACGGATAACCATGGGCGCATTTTCCTTGAAAGCATCCCTGTGGGCAGCTACAAGGTCACGGAGGTCAATGCTCCCTCCGATGTGATCCTCTGCGACATTCCCCAGACGATTGCCCTCGGCCCCGGCGAGACCCGCACGGTGACATTCTTCAACGCCATGAAGCCTTCTTTGAAAATCATCAAACGGTGCGAAGTTACCAAAGATCCCATCCCCAACACCAAGTTCCACATCTGGTGGGCATCGGACAACACAAGCACCGGTGCCATGAATGACCTCGGCAGCTTTTACACGGATGACCATGGCGAGATCATCTTCACAGGCGATGCCCTCAAGAGCGGCTGGTATAAAGTGACAGAGGAGGCCCCGGCATCCGGATTCGCCCCCGCTGACGAACCGACCCAGGAATTCTATCTGGCTGGCAACGAAAACGCGGTCAAAATCTGGGAGAATCGCCCCCTCAGCGCACTGGTGGTATTCAAGTATGATGAAAAAACCGGCGCGGCCTTACAGGGAGCGGAGTTCCAGATCCGCTATCTGGGTGGCACTTCCGGTACGGGCGGTACCATCATCGGCACCTACACCACTTCGGAAAACGGCTCCATCATCCTCACCCGCCTGAAGGCGG
>OJOI01000375.1_pt1 | contig 31358 bp, 35 predicted proteins | sample 1598061 | NCBI WGS metagenome assembly OJOI01 (sample SAMN01915224, study PRJEB22387) | human gut metagenome | isolation source: stool | host: Homo sapiens | place: USA
CCCGCCGCGACGGGCGCGCAGCCTTTTGCGCCCCGACCGCGCCGCCATCTGCGCCAGCGGGGGCAAGCGGGCGGACAAGGCGCAAAGGCGAGGAGGGCGCGCGAGCGAATGCCGCGCGCCGCGCGCACACCGAGATGTGTGGCGAGGACGGCAACGCCGCCGCAGCCACAACGAGCGCCGCAGCGGGGGCATCGCCCCCCATCGGCGCGAGCGTCATTCACCATCGGCAGAACCGATAAAAGCCCCCGAAGGGGCTTAGAACGGACACCATATCACACCTTCTTCCGCGTAGAGGTCTGCGAGGTATTCCACAATGTTCTGCGCGTACGTTTCCTTGAGCGAGCGGCGCAGCTCCGCGAGTTCTTCGGGCGTACGCGGCGCGCGGTGACGTTCGGGCAGGAATGTGCCGTGCGCTTCTGCGTGGCAGCGCCAGCAGAGCGTGACAAGGTTCATTTCGTCATCCGAGCCGCCAACAGAGCGCGGCATGGCGTGATGGATTTGCAGCCCGCGAACATCGTCGCAAAGGGCGCAGCGGTAGCCGTCGCGGCGATAGACGGCGCGGCGCGTGGCGGCGGGAATGTTGGCAGCGGTGGTGATCCTGGCTTTCATGGTGAAGCCCTCCTTTCGTTGATACGACCGCCGCAGCGTAGCCGTCAAGGGCGGCTTTCAGCCGCTTGCGAAGCCCTTGACGGCTATGTTATGCTGCGCGGGCGGACGAAAGGGGGCGAAACCTGACAGCCTATCAAACGCCGCCGTACCGCAACGCGTCCTCTACGGCGTCTTTTAGCGCCCGATACGGCGTTTTACCGTACCGAAAGCACAGTTTTGCGAACCGCTGCGCCGTTTCCACAGGGACGCGGCAGGACAACGTGCGGTAGTGCCGCCTGTCCCACTCGTATTTCCGCATGGCGCGGCGGTATTCCCTCTCGTGCTTCTCGTTCAGCCGCTCCAACTCGCGGCGGTACAGTTCGAGTTCTTCGCTTGTCATGGTGCCTGCTCCTTTCAATGCTCGCGCCGTGGGCGCTCGCTGCGTGGCGTTTCCGTGGCGGGCTTTTCCGCCCTGTCCTATAGATACGATTTTACAAGAAACTTGTTACCGCGTCAAGATATTGCGGTGCTGTCATTTAGCAACCACTACCCCTTGTACCCTACGCGCAGCGTATGCCGATTGCTCTACCATTTTACGGAGAGTATGGACAATTATGCCTAAACTTAAACCATGGGAGGAACGCGCATGACCGAGCAGGAAACTTACATGGCGCAGGCGCTCGCGCTGGCGCGCGAGGCCGCGGCGGCGGGCGAGGTGCCGGTCGGCTGCGTGATCGTGCGCGGCGGCGAGATCGTCGGCCGCGGGCGCAACCGCCGTGAGGAGAAGCAGTCCACCGCCTCGCACGCCGAGATGGAAGCCATCGCGATGGCGAATGAGACGGTCGGCTCGTGGCGGCTGGATGACTGCACGCTCTATGTCACGCTCGAGCCGTGTCCGATGTGCGCCGGCGCAATCCTCAACGCGCGCATCCCGCGCGTCTACTACGGCGCGCGCGACCGCGCGATGGGCGCCTGCGGCGGCGTGCTGAATCTTTACATGGAGCCGTTCGCGCTCACCCCCGCGCTCGTCGGCGGCATCCTCGCGGATGAGTGCCGCGCAGTGCTGGAAAATTTCTTCCGCGGCATACGGGCGGACAAGTTACCATAATTTTTATTCGATTTAATACTTTTGTAACAACTGACCCGAACTTTATTAAAACTCAGCCGTTATCTTAATACTTGCAAGAGACAATAGCTTCTTTTCATCCAATCTTCCAATCAATAGGAAAAACGGCTGCGAGAGCAGCCGTTTTTCCGTTTTTGGCATGATTCCGTTGTTACCCCTCGAAATCCCCCGCCGCCTCCAGATAGGCAAGGAGGAGCAGCGCCGCGCCGAGGCAGGCGGCAAGGCCGGCGAACCGGCGCGCGAGCGCCATATCCACGCAGCAGGCCGCCGCCAGCGTGAGCGCCAGATGCGCGGCGGGCGCAAAGCTGCGCGGAGCGCCGCAGCGATAGGCGAACGCCGCGAGATAGAGCGAGGCGAGACAGAGCGCCGCAAGCAGCAGAAGCTCCACATAGAAATGCCCCAGCACGCTGTCACGCGCGTTGGCGCGGTAGGTGACGATAAGCTGCACGACGAGGAAGCACACCGGCACGAGCAGCGCGGTCGGCGCAAACGCACCGGAGCGCCGCTGGGCGATGAGCGCGTAGAGCAGCGCCGCGCCGGAGCAGGCGAGGAACACGGAAAGGATCAGCTCCAATCCCGCCATTCCCCCGCTCACGAGCCGCAGCGCCGCCGCGGCCAGCAGCAGAAAGCCGCCCAGGACCGCAGCGGTCAGCGTGAGCTGACCGTCAAAGCGGAAAATACCGCCGAAGTCCGCCGTGACCGCGTCCCGCGCAGGCAGCCCGCGCGCCGAAAGCAGGAACACGACCGCCGCCGCGGCCAGCACGGCGGGCAGGTACGGAAAGCCGCCGGTCGGCAGACCGGCCGGGTCATAATTGTTTTTCAGCTCCAAAAACCGCGCGGCGGGCGCGGCAAGGAGAAAAAGGATCGTCGCAAGGCGGTCGGAGGTCTTCATACAGGGCATCGTCCTTTCCGGTAAAATATCCGATCGACGCTATTGTAGCACGGCGGAGGCGATTTGTCCACGCATTTCGCGCCGCGGTCTATCCTTGGGACAGCCCCTCATATAGTAAATGAGAAACAGCCTGCAAAGGAGGAGCTTCAACATGAAAAACGCCCTGCGCATCAGCCTATTGCTGATCGCCCTTCTCTTTCTCCTCGCGTGGCGCTTCGCGCCCGCGCGGCAAGCGTCGCACGAGCCGGAGCCGTCCGGCGAGGTGCGGCGTCCCGATGCCGCGGTGCCCGACCATACGCGCACGCTGCGCGTGCTGCACGGCGGCGCGGTCGAGGAGATGACGATGGACGAATACCTCCTCGGCGTGCTGCGCGCGGAGATGCCCGCCTCGTTCGAGCTTGAGGCACTCAAGGCGCAGGCGGTCGCTGCGCGGACCTACACGCTGCACAAGATGGCGCAGGGCGCCATTGCGCGCCATCCCGACGCGGACGCCTGCGACGACATCACCTGCTGTAAGGCCTACGAGACCGCCGAGGATGCGGCGGCCGGATGGGGCGCTGGAGCGCTCTACTACGAGGAAAAGCTCGCGCGGGCCGTGGCAGAGACGGACGGCGAGGTGATCGTCTACGACGGCGAACCGGTGCTGGCGGTCTTTTTCTCCTCCGCCGCCGGACACACGCAGGGCGCGGGCGAGGTCTGGCAGACCGACCTGCCCTATCTTCAGAGCGTGGACAGCCCCGAGGACGATTCCCTCGTGCCGAATTACTACTCCGTCGTGACCTTTACCGCGCAGGAATTCCGCGACCGCTTTCTTGCGGTCTACCCTGCGGCAAAGCTCAACGGGGACGCGGGCAGCTTCCTCACGGACATCACACGCAACGACGCGGGCTTTGTCTCCACGCTGCGCGTCGGCGGCGTGACGGTGCGCGGCAACGAGCTGCGCACCATCCTCGGCCTGCGCTCACCGTCCTTCACGGTCGAGGTCAGCGGCGACATGCTGACCTTCCACGTCACCGGCTACGGTCACGGCGTCGGCATGAGCCAGTACGGCGCGAACGCGATGGCAAAGGAGGGCTATTCCTGCGAGGAGATCTTAGAGCACTACTTTACCGGCGCGCAGGTCGTACAGTGGGCGGGATAAGGGATTGCAAAGGCCGCGCGGATTTGTTATACTATAATATAGAAGATTATTGAGTCATGGGAGGTGCGGTAGATGACGCGAAGAAAACGGCTGCTGAGCCTGCTGCTCAGCGTGCTGATGATCTGCACGCTGCTGCCGCCGCGCGCCTCCGCCGCGCCGACGCTGTACTTCACCGCCGTGAACGACCGTATGTGCGACCTGAGCGACGAAACGATACCATTCTGGCAGAACGGCTTGCTCTATGTCGCCGGTGCGACGGTGGACGGGCCGGACGACCTCGGCATCCGCTACTCGTACAACCAGGAAAAGTCCGTCGCCATCCTCTACAAAGGGCAGCGCGTGCTCTACTGCGACCTGACCGCCGGCACGATGGAGAATAACCGCACCGGCGAGCAATACGTCGGCTCGCCCATCGTTCGCAGCGGCATGGTGTTCTTCCCCATCACGGCGCTTGCCAAGATATTCGACCTCAAATATTCCAGCACGAAGATCGCCTACGGCTATCTGCTGCGCATCCGTGACGACAACGCCGTGCTTTCGGACGAATACTTCATCGACGCGGCGACCGACCCCATTCAGAAGCGCTACGCGCAGTACGAGCGCGCGCACGCGGCGGCGGAGTCGGAGCAGCCCGAAACGCCCCCGCCAGTCGATACGCCCACGCGGCGCGACGATCTGACGGTCTATCTGCTGCTCCCCGCGGCGGAGGAAGCGGCGCTCACGCAGCTTCTCTCCACGCTTGAAAATTATCAGAGCCATGCGACGCTGCTCCTCACGCCCGAGCTGCTGGAAAGCGCAGGCGACGGGGTGCGCCGTGCCGCCGCGACGGGCAATGCCGTCGCGCTGCGCATCGACGCGGCGACCGCGGCGGAGGCTCTCGCGCAGATCGAACGGGGCAACGACGCGCTGTGGCACGCCGCGAGCCTGCGCACGCGGCTCGTCTATCTCGAAAGCGCCGACCGGACGCTGCGCGCGGCGGTCGTCGGGGCGGGCTACTGTCCCATCACGATCAACACGTCCGACTTTACGCGCAGCGGCACACACTGGGCAGACACCGCGCTCAAATGGGCCGGCCGCTCCACCAGCGTGCGGCTCTACCTCGGCGCGGAGAGCGGGGTGTCCTCCGCGCTCGGCACGGCGCTCAGCCGCCTGCGTGCGGAGAACTGCACGATCGCGGCGCTGAACGAGGTCACGGCCTGATCAAACCTTTACAAAATGTTCAGGAAAAGCGCGGAAAACCGATTATAATAAGAACATTCCAAAGATAACTGATAAACGGAGGGATCTGCCATGGCGCGCAACATCCTTGTGGTAGAAGACGACAACAACATTTCCGACCTCATTCGGATGTATCTTGAAAAGGAGGGTTTTGAGGTCCGCATCGCCGCGGACGGCGGCAAGGCTGTGGAGGAATTCAAGGCCAGAGAGCCTGACCTCGTGCTGCTTGACGTGATGCTGCCCGTGCTCGACGGCTGGGGCGTGTGCGCCAAGATCCGCGAGACCTCAAAGTGCCCCATCATCATGCTCACCGCCAAGGGAGAGGTCAACGACCGCATCCACGGTCTCGAGATGGGCGCGGACGATTACCTCGTCAAGCCCTTTGAGATGAAGGAGCTCATCGCGCGCATCAACGCCGTGCTCCGCCGCACGGAGATCCCCGAGGACACGAAAAAGCGTCTCGTGTTCGATAAGCTCATCATCGACCTTGACTCCTACGAGCTGATCGTGAACGGCAAGAAGATCGACACACCGCCCAAGGAGCTGGAGCTGCTCTATCATCTGGCCGCAACGCCCAACCGCGTCTACACGCGCAATCAGCTGCTCGACGAGGTGTGGGGCTTCGACTACTTCGGCGACAGCCGCACCGTGGACGTTCACATCAAGCGTCTGCGCGAAAAGGTGGAGAACGTCTCCGACCAATGGGAGCTCAAGACCGTCTGGGGCGTGGGCTACAAGTTTGAAGTGAAGAAGTAATGAAGGGCAAGAGATGGGAACTTCCGCAGAAGTTCCGGACGATCTACTGGCAGAATTTTGCCCTGACCGCGAGCATCGTCATGCTGACGCTCGCGCTGCTCGGCGCGTCGTTCTTCGCGCTCAGCTACGCCTACGCGGCGGATGAGCGCAGCGACGAGATGGCGCAGAAGGCAAGCGTTGTCGCGCGGCTGGTCGCGTCCTACGCCTCGAGCGGCGATGTGCGCGATATGCGCGAGATGGCGGGCGTTGCCGCGTCGATGACCGACGTGGACTTCCTCGTGTGCAGCACCGAGGGCAGCGTCCTGCTGACGACGGACGAAAATCTGGTCGACCATGTGCTCACCGTGCCGTCCGACGTGATGGAGACTGCGCTCTCCGGCGAGCGTTACAGCGCGCGCACGACGCTCGGCGGCATCTACGAGAGCAAGCGCTTCGTTGTCGGCGTGCCGATCGAGTCCGACATCTGGACGGTCGGCGCGGTGTTCGCCGTGACCGAGACAGGCCGGCTGACGACGATGTGGCGCGCATTTTTCGCCATGTTCCTGATGACGAGCGTCATCGTGCTGCTGCTCTCCTTCGTCGCTTCGGCGTGGGTGAGTATGCGCCAGTCGCGCCCCATCCGCGAGATGGCGGCTGCTACGCGCGCCTTTGCCGAGGGCAATTTCGACACCCGGATGCACGACTATGGCGCGGGCGAGATCGGCGAGCTGGCAAGTGCCTTCAACGCGATGGCGGACTCTTTGCAGGAGACCGAGCGCCAGCGCCGCGAGTTCATCGCGAACATCTCGCATGAGCTGAAAACGCCGATGACGAGCATCGCGGGCTACACCGACGGCATTCTCGACGGGACCATCCCGCCGGAGAAGGAAAAGGAATACCTGCACATCATCTCCGACGAGAGCCGGCGGCTGAGCCGCCTCGTGCGTCGGATGCTCGAGGTCTCGCAGCTTCAGTCGCGCGACGTGATGCGCAGCAAGGCGCCCTTCGACGTGTGCGAGAGTATGCGGCGGGTGCTTATTTCAATGGAAAAGAAGATCACCGACCGTGGATTGGACGTGGAGGCCGACATCCCCGACGAGCCGGTCACCGTGCTCGGCGACAACGACCTCATCACGCAGGTCATCTACAACCTGCTGGAGAACGCGACGAAGTTCGCCCGCGCGGGCTCGACGCTCTACCTCGGTCTCGCGGTGACGAACGGCAGGGCCGTCGTCTCCGTGCGCAACGAGGGCGACACCATTCCCGCCGAGGAGATCCCGCTGCTCTTCGAGCGCTTCCACAAGAGCGACAAGTCCCGCAGCGAGGATAAGGACGGCGTGGGCCTCGGGCTCTACATCGTCAAGACCATTTTGGAGCAGCACCACGAGCACATCGCCGTCACGAGCGAAAACGGCCTGACGACCTTCGCCTTCACGCTCTCGCTCGCCAATTCGCTTGCCCCACAGCCGTAACACAGGAGCTTTTACATGGAGCAGTATCCGTCTGACAACTTCATTCCGCAGCGCGAGCCCAACGAGGTCACGCTCGAGTACGTCGCCGAGCCGAAGCCCTACGTTGCTTACTATGTGCAGGACCGCCCGCTGCCCGGCAGAAAGCCGGAAACCGCCGCGCAGGAGCCGCCCGCCAAAACGCGCCGCAAGGGACACCGCGGGCTGAAAATTTTCCTTATCTGTCTGGCCGCGGTCCTCGTTCTCGCCGGTGGGCTGTACGCCGCCTGGTGGTTCGGTCTGCTGCCGGACCGCTTCTACGGCGGCGATCACGGCGACTACTATGACAATCCCGACTACTATTATTACTATGGCGAGCTTGACGAGAGCGCCGAGCCGGAGCTGCCGGTCGTATCGGCGGACGACGGCGTACGCCTTGTCTACGCGGACGGTCACGGCGACGCGCTGACCATTCAGGAGATCTACCGGAGGGTCAATCCCTCCACCGTCACGGTGGTGACCGAGCTGCCGCGCGGCGCGTCCGTCGGCACCGGCGTCATCCTGACGGAGGACGGCTACATCATCACCAACGCGCACGTCATTGCCGGCGGCACGAGCTGCTACGTCGCCCTTGCGGACGGCTCGATCTTCGACGCCGCCCTCGTCGGCTACGATGCGGAGCAGGATCTTGCCGTCATCAAGGCGCAGGACACCGACAGCCGCGCGGCACAGGGGCTTCCCGCCGCGGAGTTCGGCGACTCCGACGCCCTGAGCGTCGGCGACCCGGTCTACGCCATCGGCAACCCGCTCGGCGTGGAACTGCGCGGCACGCTGACCGACGGCATCGTGTCCGCCATCAACCGCGACGTCGATGTAGACGGCGTGACCATGACGCTCATCCAGACCAACGCCGCGCTCAACAACGGCAACTCCGGCGGCCCGCTCATCAACCAATACGGGCAGGTCATCGGCATCAACGTGATGAAGATGGGCATGGACCGCTGGTCCACCGCGAGCGTCGAGGGGCTTGGCTTCGCCATTCCCATCGCCTCAAGCGCCTACATCGTCAACGACATCCTCCGCTGCGGCGAGGTGCAGGGCGAGCCGGTGCTCGGCATCTCGGTTGACCGCACGCCCGCCTATCTGCCCGATGGGCAGCAGGCCGCCCGTGTTTACACGGTCGATCTCAACGGTCCCGGCGACAAGGCCGGACTGGAGGTAGACGACCTCATTTACGAGGCCGACGGCGTGCGCGTCAAGACCTCCAACGATCTGCTGCGCGTGCGCCACCGCCACGCCGCAGGCGAGGAAATGATCCTCAAGGTCTGCCGCGGCGGGGAATACCTGACCGTTTCCGTCACACTCGAAGCGAAAAGATGAGGAGAGCATGAAAAAGAACAAGCAATTTTCCGCGGCGATGATCCTGCTTGCCGTCGTCTCGGCGGTGTGCTACAAGGGGATGCGCGCCATCGAAAACAAGCTGAAAGCCAAGAAGGAGAAGTCTCAGAAATGAGACTTCTCCCTTCTCTTTCGTCAAATTGCACGAATGGCTTGACAAAATTTTTACGCAGGCGTAAAATGCCATCGTCGCCTTATTTCCTATCGCATTTGTAGGATTTTCACAAAGGAGCACCCATGAAAAAGAAAGCATTCTGCGCCGCGCTGCCCTATTCCCTGCCCATCTGCATCGGCTTTTTGTTCATCGCCATGTCCTATGGCTTTCTGATGCGCAGCCGCGGCTTTTCCGTCTTTTACCCGATGGCCATGAGCGCCTTCATCTTCGCCGGCTCGATGGAGTTCGTCGCGGTGGAGCTGCTGCTCTCGGCCTATGCGCCGCTGCACGCCTTTCTTCTGACGCTGATGGTCAATGCGCGGCATCTGTTCTACGGCATCTCCATGCTGGAAAAGTACAAGGGCATGGGCTGGAAAAAGCCCTACCTGATCTTCGGCATGTGCGATGAGACCTTCTCCATCAACTGCACCGTCACCCCGCCGGAGGGCGTGGACCGCGGCTGGTTCATGTTCTTCGTCACCCTGCTCAACCAGACCTACTGGGTCGCGGGCGCAACGCTCGGCGCGCTGCTCGGCTCGGTCCTGCACTTTGACACCACCGGCATCGAATTCGTCATGACAGCGCTGTTCACCGTGATGTTCGTCAATCAATGGGAGGAGGCCAAGGACCACCGCCCCGCCCTCACCGGCCTCGGCTGCGCGGCGCTTTGTCTAGCCGTGTTCGGCAGCGACGGCTTCATGCTGCCCGCGATGGCGCTCATCATCGTCTGCTTCCTCGTGAGCAGCAAATCGCAGAAAAAGGAGGAGCCCGCCCTATGACCATGACCGTCACGCAGAGCGTGATCACCATCGCGGCCGTCGTGCTCGGCACGATGACGACGCGTTTTCTCCCCTTTCTCGTCTTCCCCGAAGGGCGCGAGCCGCCCGCGTTCATCCGTTACCTCGGCGCCGTCCTGCCCTTCGCGGTCATCGGGCTGCTGCTCGTCTACTGCCTCAAGGACGCGGTGTTCACCTCGTACCACGCACTGCCGGAGCTCATTGCCATCACCGTGACCGCCGCGCTGCAACGGTGGAAAAGGAATATGCTTTTGAGCCTGTTCGCCGGCACGGCGCTCTATATGCTGCTCGTGCAGACCTGCTTTGTATGAAAAATGAGGCAATGCGTTCGGCATTGTCTCATTTCTTTTTTTGCAGCAGCATATTGGCGCCCGCCCAAAGCAGGAAAACGCCGAACGGCTTGCGGAATACCGTGATGTCGACCGAGGTCGCCGCCCACGCCGCGGCAAGCGCCGCGAGCGTCCCGAGCGGGATCGCCGCGCGCATCACCTCGCGGTCGAGATAGCCGTTTTTCCTGTGCTCAAGGAGCGATATTCCGGCCGTCGGCAGGAAGTAGAGGAGGTTGATGCCCTGTGCCTGCGTCTGGTCGACGCCGAGAAAGAGCGTCATGAGCAGGAGCAGCAGCGTCCCGCCACCGACGCCCCACGCCGAGAGGATGCCCGTGCCGAAGCCCGCGAGCGCGGGCAGAAGCCAGTCCGTCATCGCTCAGCCTCCCGTGAAAAGATAGCGCCAGCCGCCATAGAGCAGAAAGAGCGCGAAAATGCGCCGCAGCCAGAGGTTCGGCACCTTTTTGAACAGCTTCCCGCCGACCAGTCCGCCCGCGAAGCCGCCGAGGAGATACGGTAGCGCCGTCAACAGCGAAAGCTCCGCGCGCCAATACCACAGCGCCGCCGACACCGCGCACATCGGAAAAATGACCGCCACGCAGGTGGCGAATGCCTTCTTTTCCTCCACACCCGCCCATTTCGTCAGCAGCACGAGCAGCGGAATGCCGCCGCCCCCGCCGAAAATGCCGTTCGTAAGTCCTGCGGCGACGCCGCTGAGGCGGTACTTCGTTTTCTTCTCCATGTCCCCCACTCCCTATGTAAGAAGCGGCTGCGCCGCTTCTTTGCTTACTTCTTGCGGAAGCTCTGGCAGTCGGTGCACTGATCCATGGTGGGATTGGTCTCATGGGTGCCGACCTGAATGGCGTTCAGACCGCAGTAGGACTGACTCTGGCAATGGTTCGCGCAGGAAGTGACCTCGCATTTGATGGCTCTGTTGGGGGTGCAGGCGCAGCCGCTGTTGGTATGATCGGACATGAAGAAATTCCTCCTTGCAAAATTCGCGCGAAGCGAACGTTCGGGCCTCGCGCAGAGGATAGTTTGCGCCGAGGAGCGAAGAATATACACCGTGCGCGGACGCTTTGAGGAAAACAGGTGGACAGGCTTGTATTTTTGTGATATTTTAATTAAACAAATTGAAGATCGGGGGGCTTACAAATGTTAGCGGCAATTATTCCGTACACCCTACAGTATTTATTATCGCCGGTCGTATTTCTTTTAACATTTATTTTGCCTGTTGTATTTTACTTTATTGGTCGCAGATATGTTTGGTTTAGTATCCTATTGGCTGTAACGGTTGAAGTAATTATAAATTGGGTCAACTTCTGTTACTATGAATCGCGCGGTCTTATGATTCTTTTCACCTTTGTGCAAATTGCCGTGATGGCAATTCTCATATTGATATTAAAGGCGATAGGTTCCAAGGCCGAAGGATAGCTTCCTGATTCGCTGCAACGGTGAGTGCCGAGGAGCACGCGAAAAGCGGGGCTCGTTCCTCGCTTCCCGGCATCCCACGAACCGCCTGGCGGCGCTTCGCAGGAACCCTGCGCTCACCCCAGAACGAAATGCGCTCCGCGCATGGGTGGAGGCAGCCGGAGCTTCATTTTGGCGAGGCTCGAACTCGCTTCCCGGCATCCCACGAACCGCCTGGCGGCGCTTCGCGGGAACCCTGCGCTCACCTCAGATCAAAATGCGCTTCGCGCATGGGTGGAGGCAGCGAGTTCGAGAAACCGGTCTCCATTGCAAAAAAAATAACACCACGACGATGTCGTGGTGTTATTTTTTGGAGCGGGCGACGAGGCTCGAACTCGCTACCTCCACCTTGGCAAGGTGGCGCTCTACCAGATGAGCTACGCCCGCGGAACATTGACGATAATAGCAGATTCTTTCGTGTTTGTCAAGCCGTATTTTTCATTTTTCCGCAGATTTTGGTTCTGCCGCCTTGCAAATGCGGAAAAGCTATGATAAACTGCCTATTTGTATTGACAAACACCGTATGCAAGGAGACGACACTATGGCCACGCTTCACGAAGAGATCTCACGCCGCAGGACCTTTGCCATCATTTCTCACCCCGACGCCGGTAAGACCACGCTGACCGAAAAGTTCCTGCTCTACGGCGGAGCCATCGCGCAGGCCGGTGAGGTCAAGGGCAAGCGCGCCCGCGCAGCGACCTCCGACTGGATGGAGATCGAAAAGCAGCGCGGCATTTCCGTGACCTCCTCCGTCATGCAGTTCCAGCACGGCGGCTACTGCATCAACATTCTCGACACTCCGGGCCATCAGGACTTCTCCGAGGATACCTACCGCACGCTCATGGCGGCGGACAGCGCGGTCATGGTCATCGACGGCGCGAAGGGCGTCGAGCCGCAGACGCGCAAGCTGTTCCGCGTTTGCGCCCTGCGCCACATCCCCATCTTCACCTTCATCAACAAGATGGATCGCGAAACGCGCGACCCGCTCGAGCTGTGCGAGGAGGTCGAGCGCGAGCTTGGCATCGACACCTACGCCGTCAACTGGCCCATCGGCTGCGGCAAGGAATTTCAGGGCGTTTACGACCGCGAGAAGCAGTGCATCATCCACTTCACCGACGCAGGCCACGCGAAGAAGGCCGGCGTGACCGAGATCGCGCTGGACGATCCCGCGCTGGTCGATCTCATTGGGCAGAAGCGGCGCGACAACCTCGCCGACGAGATCGAGCTGCTCGGCGCGGGGCGCGAGTTCGACCTCGACGCCGTGCGAAACGGCACGCTCTCGCCCGTGTTCTTCGGCAGCGCGCTGACGAACTTCGGCGTGGAGCCGTTCCTGGAGGGCTTTCTGCGCATGACCACCGCTCCCCTCTCGCGCGAGAGCGACGCGGGCGTGATCGACGCGTTCTCCCCCGACTTCTCCGCCTTCGTGTTCAAGATCCAGGCGAACATGAACAAGGCGCATCGCGACCGTCTGGCGTTCATGCGCATCTGCTCGGGCAAATTCGAGCGCGACGCGGAATATTACCATGTGCAGGGCAACAAGAAGATGCGCCTTTCTCAGCCGCAGACCATGATGGCGAGCGAGCGTGAGATCGTGCAGGAGGCCTACGCCGGCGACATCATCGGTGTGTTCGATCCCGGCATCTTCTCCATCGGCGACACCATCACCGTGCCGGGCAAGAAGTTCCGCTTCGGCGGCATCCCGACCTTCGAGCCGGAGCACTTCATGTCCGTCAGTCCCAAGGACACGATGAAGCGCAAGCAGTTCGTCAAGGGCATCGAGCAGATCGCGCAGGAGGGCGCCATCCAGATCTTCAAAATGCCGGACTCCGGCTTCGAGGACGTCGTGGTCGGCGTGGTCGGTACGCTGCAATTCGACGTGTTTGAGTACCGCATGAAAAGCGAGTACGGCGTGGAGCTGCGCATGAGTGCGCTGCCCTACGAGCACCTGCGGCTCATCGCGGAATGTCCCTGCGACCCCAAGGACCTGATGTTCTGCACCGGCTCGAAGCTGCTCGAGGACTTCAAGGGCCGCAAGCTCATCGCCTTCGGCGGCGAATGGAGCGTCGGCTTCCTCACCAAGCACAACCCCGGCCTCGTGCTCGACGACTGGCTGACGGTATCCAAATAAGCATGAAAAAAGGACGGCTTACGCCGTCCTTTTCTTATGTAATTCCGTGCGTCCCGTGTTACGCGCCCACGAGATAGATGCCCGCAAGGCAGACGAGAACGCCGAGGCCCTGACGCAGCGTGACCGTCTCGTGATAAAGCAGCAGGCCCACGGCAAGCAGTACGCAGGCAAGTGTGATGTTTGCGATCAGAGAACCGACACTGACCTTCCAGCCTGCGCGGTAGAGACAGATATTTCCGAACTCCAATCCCACAACGGCTATGCCGAGAACCCAAGCCGTCCAGTTTGTTTTGCCCAACTCACTGGCAAGTCCGCGCGCACCGGTCAGATAAAACATGACGATGGACAGCACTGCGCCCACACCGTAGGTGATTGCAAGCGAGGCAAAGGCGTTCGCGTTCTCCGGCGTAGACTTTGCGCAAATGTGATAAAAGGTGTTTGCGCCGACGACAATAAGAATCGGCCAAATCATACTCCACATGAGCTTTTTCCCCTTTTCTTTTTATTTGAGCGTGATTTCTACGATGCCCGGCTCGTCCGTGTCCGGATAAAAGCTGACCTGCCACGGCGCGGCGAGTATCCCGGCGTCTCTTCCGCCGCCCTTCTCCTCCTGCACGTCGCGGACCATCTGCTCCACGCCCGCGCGGTCGGTGGAAAGGTAGCTCACGCGCACCACCAGCCGGTCCGCGCCCTCCGCCGCCGCGGCGCGCAGCAGGTCGGGGATCGCCTCGGTGCTCGTGGCGTTGATGATGCTCTCCTGCTCCTCCGCCGTGCGGCGGTAGCCGAAGCTGAGCGAGAGCTCATAGAAGCCGCGCTCATCCGTGCCGGCATAGGTGATGTAATCGAGCAGATAGGCGCCGAGGTCCGTTTCCTGCTGCACCTCGTTGCAGGCCTCCGCGGCCAGCTCGGCGTATTCCGCGTCGCTGCCGAAATAGCAGCGCACCACGCCGCGCTCCGCGTGGTTTGCGACCAGCATCAAGATCGCGTTCACCGCATCCTGATAGCTGTCGGCGCGCAGAGTGTCCTTATCACCGTTTTCCCAGTAGCCGGCGCTGTGCGGCGTGACCGACGACCACTCGCGCTCGAGCAGCCCGCCGCCGCAGCCGGAGCAAAGCAGGCACAACGCCGCGGCAAGAAGCAGTATCCTCTTTTTCACGGCGCTCCCTCCCCGCTGCTTTTAGTAGCCAAGGTCCTCGTTTACGAGCACGACCTCCATATCGCTGCCCATCATCGCGCCCCAGAGCACGGTAAGCGCACGGCAGATGCGGCCTGGACTCTTGCAGTCGTAGCAATGGTCAGCCTTGACCGCGCAGGGCGTCTTTGCGTGGAGACGCTGCGCGTTCTTCGGCGCGGCGATATTGCGGGCGCGCCAGAGCGCCTCGTCGTAGGTGGGCGCGAGCTTATTTTTGCCCGCGATGATCCAGACCTTTTTGTGGCCGTAGATCGCCGAAGCCACACGGTTGCCCGCGCCGTCGATGTTGATGATCTCGCCCGTCTCGGCGATGCCGTTGGCGGAGAGCAGATAATGCTCGCTGCCCGCCGCCTGCGCGCGCAGCGAGGCGGCGTCCCCGCCCTCCGGCAGGTGCCAATGGCTGAACACCGTATTGTGCCCGCTGAGCAGGGCATACAGCCCCAGATCCTCGAGCGTGATGCTGCCGCCGAAGCCGACGGTCGCGCCGTCGATCTGCGAGTTGAGGTATTCGGCGGCCTCCTTTGCCGTCTCAAAGCTCGAGACCTTAAAGCCGCGCGCGGTCAGCGCCTTTGTCACATTCGTAAAGTCCATGACATTGCTTCCTTTCTTTATGTTCCGCCTCCCGCACTGCGAGAGAGATTTTTCCTTACAGCCCGTCGGGCTTATATTCGCCGAAGCCCTCGCCGAGCACCTCGCGCGCGTCGCAGACGATGAAGAAGGCGGTCGGGTCGATCTCGTTCACCAGCCGCTTGACCGCCACGATCTCGCGGCGGCGGACAGCGCAGAGCAGCACGGGCTTGTCGTTGTGCGTATAGGCTCCCTCGGCGGTCAGGCGGGTGACGCCCATATCGCGTGCAAGCAGCTCGTGCGTGATTTTCTCCTGCTCGTTGGAGATGATGTAGGCGAGCTTCGCGGCGCTGCCGCCGTAGACCACCATATCCATCACCTTGGTGGAGATATAGAGGGCGATGCCGCCGTAGAGCGCGTTTTCCAGGCTGCGGAACGCCGCGGCATAGAACACGATGATCGTCAGGTCGATGGCAAGGCAGAGCGTGCCGATGGAGAGGCCCGGGATCTTCGCCTTCAGCAGCCACGCGCCCAGCTCTGTGCCGCCGGTGGTCGCCTCCTCGCGCAGCAGCCAGCCGAGCGACACGCCCACGAGCACGCCGCCGTAGATGCAGCCGAGGAGCTTATCCATCGGCTGAAAGATATAGACGGCGTTGATGAGGTCGATGAAGATCGAGTTCACCGCCACGGCGAAGAACGAGCGCACCAGAAAGCGCTTGCCGAAGCGCTTGAGGCTCATCAGAAAGAGCGGCGCGTTGAGCACGATGACGGTAACGCCGACCGGCAGCGCGGGCGCAAAGAAGTTGATGACCTGCGCGATACCGGTGAAGCCGCCGAGCGTCAGCTCGTTCGGCGCGTAGAACCAGTCGAAGGCCAGCGCCATGAGCGCGCAGCCGAGCGTGATGGAAACATACTGTTTGAGCAGCTTCAAGCAATGACTTCCTTTCTCAATCCATCAGGGAGATCTGTTTTTCGTCGCTGTCCTCCGCCTTTAAGAGCGCGCCGACCGCAGGGAGACTGCGGGCGCGGTAGCGGGCGAGGTTGGCGATGCCGGTCGCCTCGGCGGGGCAGGCGTAGTCGAGCGTAAATTTCTTTTTGAGCGTCAGCACCGCGACGCCCTGCGTCGCGCGCGTGGTCTTGCTCCCCAGCAGCGCGGTGGAGAACACCAGCACGCGCGGCTCGGTGGAGTAGACCGCCAGCTCGCAGTCCTCGCGCAGGCACAGCGCCGTGCGCAGCGGAGACTTATCCGAGTACGCGCCGGTGAGCTTGCGGCGGTTCGAGGTCGTCCGGTAGGCGGACAACTCCACCTTGGCGGCCTTGCCGTTTTCAAAGAAGAAGAGCATCCAGCCGCGGTAATCGCCGGGCAGCACCATATAGACGACGCTCTCGCCCTCGTCCATGCCGAGCTTTGCGGGCAGATAGTCGCCGAGCGCGGACGCCTTGGTGTCATCGAAGTCCGAAAGGCGCGTCTTGTAGACCTGACACTTGTCGGTGAAGAACATCACCTCGGCGGCGTTGGAGGTCTCAAAGCTCTGCGCGAGCGCGTCGCCCTCCTTATACTTCTGCTCCGCGTTCATGCGCAGCGAGGCGGGCGTGATCTTCTTGAAGTAGCCCTCGCGGGAGAGGAACACGGACACGGCGTAATCGTCCACCGTGATCTCCTCGGTGTATTCCTCGACCTCGTGGCCGTAGACGATGCCGGTGCGGCGCGGCTCGGCGTACTTTTTGTGTACGTCCTCGAGCTCGGTGACGATGATCTTCTTCACGCGCGCGGGGCGGGCGAGAATGTCCTCCAGATCCTCGATCTCGTCCTGCAGGGCGCTCGTCTCCTCCACGCGCTTGAGGATATATTCCTTGTTGATGTTGCGCAGCTTGATCTCCGCGACATACTCCGCCTGCACCTGGTCGATGCCGAAGCCGATCATCAGGTTCGGCACCACGTCGGCCTCGGCCTCCGTCTCGCGGATGATCCGGATGGCCTTGTCGATGTCGAGCAGGATGCGCTTGAGACCCTTCAAAAGGTGCAGCTTGTCCTTCTTTTTGCTCATGACGAAGTAGACGCGGCGGCGGACGCATTCCGTGCGCCAGGCGCACCACTCGTCGAGCAGCTCGCGCACGCCCATCACGCGCGGCATTCCGGCGATGAGCACGTTGAAGTTGCAGGACATGGTATCCTGCAGCGTCGTGGACTTCATCAGCTTCTGCATGAGCTTGTCGGGATCGGTGCCGCGCTTTAGGTCGATCGTCAGCTTGAGACCGTTCAGGTCGGTCTCGTCGCGCATATCGGTGATCTCGCGGACCTTGCCTGCCTTGATGAGCTCGGCGACCTTGTCCATGATGGCCTCGGTCGTGGTGGTGTAGGGGATCTCATAGACCTCGATGAGGTTTTCTTTTTTGTCGTAGCGCCAGCGGGCGCGGACCTTCACGCCGCCGCGGCCCGTGCTGTAAATTTCGCGCAGGGCGTCGACGTCGCAGATGACCTCGCCGCCGGTCGGGAAATCGGGCGCGAGCAGCGTCTCTGTCAGGTCGCAGTCGGGATTCTTGAGGTAGGCGATCGTCGTGTCGCACACCTCGCCGAGGTTGAAGCCGCACAGCTGGCTCGCCATGCCGACGGCGATGCCCTGATTGGCGCTCACGAGGATGTTCGGGAAGGTCGTCGGCAGCAGCGCCGGCTCCTTCATGGTGTTGTCGTAGTTGTCGATGAAATCGACGGTATCGGAGTCGATGTCGCGGAACAGCTCGGCGCAGATGGCGGAGAGCTTTGCCTCCGTGTAGCGGCTCGCCGCCCACGCCATGTCGCGCGAGTAGACCTTACCGAAGTTGCCCTTGGAGTCCACGAACGGGTGCAGCAGCGCACCGTAGCCCTTGGAAAGGCGAACCATCGTGTCATAGATGGCGGCGTCGCCGTGGGGATTGAGCCGCATGGTCTGGCCGACAATGTTCGCGCTCTTTGTGCGCGCACCGTTCAGCAGTCCCATCTTATACATGGTATAGAGGAGCTTGCGGTGGCTGGGCTTGAAGCCGTCGATCTCCGGAATGGCGCGCGAGACGATGACCGACATCGCGTAGGGCATATAGTTCGTCTCCAGCGTATCGGTGATGCGCTGCTCGACCACGTCCGCGCGCAGGCCGAGGACGTTGGGGTTATTGCGGTGCAGAGCGGTCTGTTCCTTCTTTTCGTTCTTCTTCATGGTGTCCCTCGAACGTTCACATATTCTGTCATTATGGATTATATCAGCTTTTCCGCACGCCGTCAATGCGTGGGCGCGGCACAAAGCGTCGTCTGTTCTTTGCCGTATTGCACAAAAGAGGCAAACGTCTTTCGTGTTTCTTGGCTAAAATCCCATCTTGCTTTTTCCTCTCCCGTCCTGTATCATTTGCAAAAGAAACAAACGAGGGAGGACACAGCCATGACGCAGTATGTGTACAAAAAGAAATTCCTTCCTGCTGGTGTTTCTATTTTTATCAGCACCGTTTTTGTTGATAATGCTATTGCTTCCTTTGACCGGTAATTTTTTACCGGTCTCTTTTTTTGCCCGCGCGGGGCGCTGAGTCGTTTGGTCAAATAAGAACATACATCAAAATCAGAAGAAAGAGGGAAAATCACATGAAGAAAGAACTCGGACACGAAGCCATCTATGACGCCCGCCAGCTGGGCACCCCCAGAATGCTGGTGCTGGGATTGCAGCACATGTTCGCCATGTTTGGCGCGACGGTGCTCGTCCCCATCCTCGTGCAGGGCTACGGCCTGCCGCTCTCCATCCAGACCACTCTGCTCTTCGCCGGCCTCGGCACGCTCCTCTTCCACGTCTGCACCAAGATGAAGGTCCCCGCGTTCCTCGGCTCCTCGTTCGCCTACCTCGGCGGCTTCGAGACCGTCGCCAAGCTGGACGCCGGCAAATACGCCGGTATGAGCGGCGATGAAAAGCTCGCCTACGCACTCGGCGGCATCGTGATCGCGGGTCTTCTCTACCTCGTGCTCGCGCTGCTGTTCAAAATGCTCGGCGCGAAGAAGGTCATGCGCTACTTCCCGCCCATCGTCACCGGCCCCATGATCATCATGATCGGTCTGAACCTCTCCGGCTCCGCGATCAACAATGCCGCGACCTGCTGGTGGCTCGCGCTCATCGCCATGGCGATCATCGTCGTCGCCAACATCTGGGGCAAGGGCATGGTCAAGATCATCCCCATCCTCCTCGGCGTAGTCGGCAGCTACCTCGTCGCGCTCATCGCCACCGCCTGCGGCGCGCAGCTGCCTGACGCAAACGGCGTGATGCAGCCGCTCGTCAACTTCGCCTCCGTCAGCAAGGCGAACCTGATCGGCCTGCAGCAGTTCGTCATCGCCAAGTTCGACGTCTCCGCCATCCTCGTCATGGCCCCCATCGCCATCGCCGCCATGATGGAGCACATCGGCGACGTCTCCGCCATCTCCTCCACCACCGGCAGGAACTTCATCGAGGACCCCGGTCTGCACCGCACCCTCGTTGGCGACGGTCTCGCCACTGCGCTCGCCGGTATGTTCGGCGGCCCCGCCAACACCACCTACGGTGAGAACACCGGCGTGCTCGCCCTCTCCAAGGTCTACGACCCCCGCGTCGTGCGCCTTGCCGCCATCTATGCCATCATCCTGAGCTTCTCCCCCAAGTTCGACGCGCTCGTCAACTCCATCCCCTCCGCCATCGTCGGCGGCGTCAGCTTCATCCTCTACGGTATGATCTCCGCGGTCGGTGTGCGCAACATCGTGGAGAATCAGGTCGACCTCACCAAGTCCCGCAACCTCATCATCGCGGCGGTCATGTTCGTCAGCGGTCTCGGCTTCAGCTCGGTCGGCGGCGTGACCTTCACCGTCGGCGGCGCGGCCGTCACCCTCTCCGGTCTTGCCATCGCGGCCCTGTGCGGCGTGATCCTCAACGCCGTCCTGCCCGGCAACGACTATGTCTTCGGCGTCAGCGTCGAGGGCGACAAGTCCGCCGACCTCGGCAGCTATTAAGAAGAATATCACTCATCCCCCCTATGGAGAGAGGCGGCGCGGCCTGCGGGCCGGGCCGCCTCTCTCTATCCTTTTTCCTCCTCCGCCGGCAGGAGCGGCCCCGCTTCGCCGTAGGGAAGGGAAAAGTCCGGGATGCCCTCCGCCGCGGGCGCGACGGAATACATCGGATAGAACCAGTGCAGGCCGTCGTCCGCCAGATAAAAGCTCCTGCTGGAAAATGCGCGGCGCAGCAGCGCGCCGTAATCGGGATAGTACGCCGCCGTGCCCGTCTCCATCTGCTCCCGCGCCGTTTCCCTTGCCGCGCGGACGAGGCGCTTTTTTTCCGCCGTTTTCGGCGGAAAAAAAGCCGTGAGCGGCAGGAGAAAGCCCGTGCGCCGATCCCACGTCTCCGCGCGGCGGAGCGTGAGCCGCGGCGGCAGCTGCTCCTCCCGGCCTTCGGTATAAAGGCTCAGGATGTCTCCCCGCACGAGCGTCACCCGATAGGCGAGCACCGCGCGAGCGCAGCTCCACGGCGCGCTGCGCTCCAGCGCCGTGTGCATCGTTTCGGCAGCGCGGGGCAGCAGCTCCGCCTCGCAGTATTTAAGATAGGCGCGCGCGTATTGGCGGTAGTAGCGGTCGAAGCGCCGCGCACGGCGGCTCTTTCCCCCGCAGCACGGCAGCGTCACCTCGGCGGTCAGCACCGGCACGCCGCCGCTCTCCCACGTTTTCTCCAGGTGCAGCGGCGTTTCCGACAGCCGCAGAAGCTCTCTTTCCATACCGTCCTCCCGTTTTTTTCTCACTCCAATGTATGAAGCGTCCGTGCAGGCGGTTCCGCCGCGGAAAATGCGAAAAGTTCACACTTCCGCCCTTTACTTTCATGCTCTGTTCTGTTAAACTATAAAGCAGGGTGCGCAGGGCGCACTACTGTCATATTTCGGAGGGGTCTATCATGGCTGCACCGGGAAACCGCATCGGAAAGAAAGAAAAAAACGAGGACTTTTATAAGGCCATTCTGCTTTTGAAGGACGAGGAGGAGTGCTACAGCTTCTTCCGCGACGTGTGCACCATCGCCGAGCTGCGCGCGATGGAGCAGCGCTTTGAGGTCGCGCGGATGCTCACGCAGGGCAAGGTCTACAGCGAGATTCTGGAGCGCACCGGTGCCTCCAGCGCGACGATCTCGCGCGTGGCCCGCTCGCTGACCGACTCCGACGGCGGCTACGAGCGCATCTTCGCGCGCATGAAGGGCGAGAAGTGATGGAAAGCTATTCCGCTCTCGCCGCCTCCTACGACGAGCTGACGCAGGACGTCGGCTACGAAAAGCGCGCCGCCTTCGTCGAAAAGCTCTTCCTGCGCAGTCACATTCCGGTCCACACCGTGCTCGACCTCGCCTGCGGCACCGGCACGATGACCTCCCTCCTCACCGAACGCGGCTACGAACTCATCGGTGTGGACGGCTCGGAGGATATGCTGCTCGAGGCGCGCGAGAAGGCACAGACGCTCACCGGCGTCCCGCCGCTGTTTTTGCACCAGTCCATGCCCGAGCTGGACCTCTACGGCACGGTGGAGGCGGCGATCTGCTGCCTCGACAGTCTCAATTATCTCACCGAAGCGCGCGAGGTGCGCGAGACCTTTCGCCGTCTGCACCTGTTCATCGCGCCCGGCGGCTCGCTCGTGTTCGACGTTCATGCCCTCGGCAAGCTCGAGGCGATGGACGGTCAGGTCTGGCTCGACGAACGCGAGGATGTCTACTGCGTGTGGCGCACAGAGTATTCCCGCCGCTCGCGCCTGCTGGACTATTACGTTGACATTTTCTCCGCCCGCGCGGACGGCGCTTGGGAGCGCAGCTTCGAGGAGCACCATCAGCGCTGGTACAGCGTTTCGGAGCTGACCGAATGGCTGACCGCCGCCGGCTTCGGCGAAATCCGCGTCTACGGCGACTGCCGCCTCCGCGCCCCGAACGAAACAGACGGGCGCATCTATATTTCCTGTATCCGAAAAGAGTGATTTTATGAACGACACATTAGTAAGAGCCATGTCCAAGGACGGCATGGTCAAGGCCACGGCCGTCTACACCCGTGCGCTCACCGAGCGCGCCCGCCAGATCCACCACACCAGCCCCGTCGCTACCGCGGCGCTCGGCCGTGCGCTCGCCGGCGTCTCCATGATGGGCAACGCCCTCAAGGGCAGCGGCGAGAGCGTTACACTCCAGATCAAAGGCGACGGCCCGCTCGGCACCATCCTCGCCGTCTCCGACGCCGAGGGCAACGTGCGCGGCTATGTGCAGGACGCCTCCGTGGAGCTTCCCCTGCGCGCAGACGGTAAGCTGGACGTCGGCAGCGCCGTCGGCCACGGCGGCACCCTGACCGTCATCAAGGACCTCGGGCTCAAGGAGCCCTACGTCGGCACGGTCGACCTGCTCGGCGGCGAGATCGCCGAGGATCTGGCTGCCTACTTCGTCGAGTCCGAGCAGATCCCCTCGGCCTGCGGCCTCGGCGTGCTGGTCGACCGCGACCGCAGCGTACTCGCCGCCGGCGGCTATCTCATTCAGCTCCTCCCCGGCGCGGGCGAGGATACCATCGCCAAGGTCGAGGGCGGCATCTACGCCGCGCCCAGCGTGACGAATCAGCTCCGCGACGATCCCGATCCGGCAAACCTCCTGCGCACGGTGCTTTCCGATTTCGACCTTGAGATCCTGGAGACGACGCCCATCGAATACCGCTGCTACTGCTCGCGCGAGCGCACGGAGCGCGCGCTGCTCTCCCTCGGCTCGAAGGAGCTGGAGGACATTCTGCGCGAGCAGGGCAGGGCAGACCTCACCTGCCAGTTCTGCGACCGCATCCACAGCTTCTCCGGTGAGGAGCTGCGACGCATGATCGACGAGCTTAAAAAAATCGGCAAGTAAGGGCGCGCATACCGCGCCCTTCTGCCGGGTCAAAAAAAGTTTCAAAAGTCTTGAAAAAATTGTTGACACGGCGAGGGGGATTTAGTATAATAACCCTTGCCGTTCGTAAGACGGCTTCGAGTGGGGAGCATAGCTCAGCTGGGAGAGCACCTGCCTTACAAGCAGGGGGTCACAGGTTCGAGCCCTGTTGTTCCCACCAAAATGTGGCCATGTAGTTCAGTTGGTTAGAACGCCGGCCTGTCACGCCGGAGGTCGAGGGTTCGAGTCCCTTCGTGGTCGCCACTCGCTGCTGTAGCTCAGTAGGTAGAGCGCATCCTTGGTAAGGATGAGGTCACCAGTTCAAATCTGGTCAGCAGCTCCAAGAAAAACACCTGAAATCTTCGGATTTCGGGTGTTTTCTTTTACTTGTATGAACTTTTTGATGCTTTAAGTAATGACGAAAAAGACCTCGTTACTAGAAAATAGGGACATTTCCAACTTTCTCTCCAACTTTTTCACACTATATCTAGCGGCAATCCATTGGGCCTCAATGGATTGCGGGTTTTGCTTCCACCAACTCTATTCCAACTTTCTGCATCATGCGGAATATGCTTGCTCCACAGCGGCAGTGGCCTTTGCGGAGGTTTCTCTTCCTTTGACATAGTGCTTCAATGTCATGGCCGGGGTAGTATGTCCAGCAGCGGCTTGGGTGAGCTTGATGTCCTTTGTCTTGTCATAGATGTCTGTCAAGACGGTAGTACGGAATCTCTGGGGAGTGACTTTTTCGTTAAAGCCAGTATCCCGCTGGATACGTTCACATATCTTTCTCACTTGCGTATAGGTGAGAGGTTTCTCGCCGCCCAAGATATACTCATCATTTGAAACAGCTGGCAGATAGGGCAAAGCCAGGGAGGACAGGGATAAGCGGCGCACGCTATCTGCGGTCTTTGTTTCTTTGACTTCGGGCTGGTTGCGATCCGGGTGGGTAACAGCCCGTCGCACAGTAATTGTTGCACCAGGCACATCTACATCAAACCCCTTTAGTCCCAAGGTTTCTTCGGGCCGAAGCGGGTGAAGGATTGCAAGTGCCAACCACGCACGGTCAAGGGGGCGTTTCACATCGGCAATATGGGAAACCAGATAACGCATTTGTTCAACTGTGTATGGGGGCGTGGGGATGCTATCTGCTCCGGTGATTCTCAATCTCTTGGATTTGAGAGGGTTTGAGGGAAGCAATTTGTCCTCTACAGCAGAATCCAAAATCTGATTGAGAACGACACGGACCTTATCCTTTGTGGCTTTGGCTCCGCCCATGCCATTAAATAACTTTTGCACATCATCCGTTGTGATGTCTTCGACATATTGTCCAGAAAAAGCAGGAAGAATATGTTTATTCAACTGCCGTTTATAGGTAATATCTGTGACGGTTTCTATATTGGGGGCAGAGTAGGTAACAAACCAATTCATGGCGTAAGCCTCAAAGAGATGCTTCTGCTTTTCACTGGGGGTAGCTTGTAATGCCATAATTTTATCTGTGAACTCCTGCACACTGTTGGCCGTTATCCAGTGTTTAACGCCATTGATACTAACAGATTGATTGAATTTCTTTGCCATCTCGGTATCTCCTTCCGATGATGGCACTATATCCGAGCCTATACAGTTGTCAAGGTGCGTATTGGCCGTTCCAAGAGGGAAAGGGCCGTTTGCTGTTACGCTGCCATTGTAGCACGCCTGACGGCCTTTTTCAATGAAGTCATCCAAAAGGACTTTGGGGATTATGATATTACCGTCAATTTCTACATGGTCAATCAGTCCACTTGAAATGAGCTTCATCATAGCATCTGGTGTGGTTTTCAGAGCTTCAGCGGCGGTTGAAATGGTAAGCATATCTGGAATGTGTTCAAGAGGTAACACAGGACCCTAACCCTCCTTTCCTTGAAAATATCTTCCGTCCTAACTATTAGAAGGGAAGAGGGAGCATACGGGCATCGGATATGATATTGATGCTATCCACCAGAGAATAGGGTTTCTCTAGGTATAGCTCAAGCTGCCGGAGGATTTTGGTATAGTTATGGCTGGAGATGGAAACCCATTTGATGTAGTTATCCATGTAAGGTTTGAGGGTATCTCTCTGCTTGCGGCCCAGATCAGTTAGACTCCCAAAGCCCGAAAGCAAAGCATTTAATATAAAACGTTGAGTATCGTTAAGGCGGCCAAGCTCATATAACTGAACCTGCTGATTGTCGATATAGTAAACACTCGGCCAAGGCTGTTTATCATAACCGATTTCAGGGTTTAACGTAAGTTCCAGTCTTGTGAGTGGGTAGCTCAACTTTGATTCTATAGTTTTGTTGTAGAGCTTACACCGCCCTACCGAAGAGGATTTTGCACCGAGGTATTCGGTCCATTCTTCTCCGCACCTACGCTCAGAGTAGATGCGACGATCCTTTAGCAAGCGAACATCTGACCGAGAGATGGGAATATCTACGGCAAGGTCAAAACGGCGTATAGAACGGTGCATGGGGCGAGTATGGCTATTCAACCAACCGAGGATATACAGTAAGACTTGGTGACAAGCAACTTTATTGGGGTTGAACTCTACTCGGCATTTTCCCCATTCGGTCTTTACACCGTTTAGAGCAATGCCAATATAGAAGCTGTTCTTATCGGACAGTTTTACAGTGTAGTTCCCACGGTAGCGCCCTATTTTATGACTTTCCCAAAAGTCAGTATCAGCTTCATACTTGAAAGGCAGAGAACGCAGGAGTAATTCAAAATCGTTGCGTGTCGTAGTATTGCTGATATAGTAATCTGCTGTAATCATGTCCACAGAGAGGGTAAGTCCGTCTGCGGTAACGATTTTTTTGAAGTATTGCACACGGACACCTCCTTTGTACTTTTGGGCATATAACCCGCCTACTAGATGTAGGCGGAGCGGCTTCGCCGTCTGCTGCGCTACGGCAAAGCCGCCTATCTGTTGCGGTTGGAGTAATAAGCAACTAAGGCGTTGCCAAGTTCACGATAAACGGGAAACTCCATATATGGGAAATGCACAGATGTAATAAGGTCATGTAAACCATCGGTGCTACTAAACCAGGCGTCGCCAGGGCCATAGGTCCGCTCGGGCAGACTTTCAATTTTTTCCTTGTCCCAGATTAGAAGTCCTTCGGCCCGCATTGGTCGGAATAGAATCCGGGTAGACATTGCCGAGCGGAGCATGGCCGGAAGACCGCCTTCCTGGACACTGGCCTCTGCAATCGAAATTATACAGAAGGCTCCGGCGGAGGCTCCCATTGTGACAATACGTTTCACAAGGCCATCGAAAGTTTCCAGAGAATAGTCACTGTCCTTTGCTGCTTTTTTGGGTAGAATGGCCCGAAGAGCTACATATTCATCAATGAACAAAAAACAGGGGTGCATATCAGCGTCCCACCATTTCACAGCATCTCCAACCTGTTCAGAATGGTCATTAAGGATATGTTGACGGCGTTTGATGGTAGCAACAAATTCTTGTAAGGCAACTATGATGGGGATGGCCTCGCCATTCTCATCTAGTGTGACAGTGTGCGGAAGACGGGAAAGCTCTGCTTGTTTGGGGTCAATAATGACAACCTTGCTATCATAGCAGTCTGGGCCATAGAGCAAGACTTGAAGAAGTAAGGCAATTACACCTGTTGTTTTTCCGCTCCGGGTCTTGCCAGCTACCAGCATTGAGCCGCTGGTGGTCAAGTCGATATTGGTAGCGGTATCGACTTTGAGGAGTGTGGGAGTTGGGGGACGTAGTTGCTCCACATTGGTAATGGTAAGTGAGCGGTCAATTTGAACATCGTCTAAGCGAAAGGTAACAGCGTTAAAGGCTGTATCAGTATCGGTGGCAACAACGGCATATCGCTGAAAACGGCGGTTGAGGGCCGCAGAAATGGAGGGTATGGCCTTCGCAATAACATCCACCGTCACACTCTGCTGTGCGCTGATAGTGAGGTCATAGAGGCCCTCCCCCACACGTTTACAGCGAATGCGGGGGAGCAGTTCGCCGTCCTTTAGGTGCAGTGGGTTGCCGTGAGAGGGATGAAAAAGCCCACGCCGCACCATAAATGCGATGTGGGCGGTATCGGGGAGAAGTTTATAGAGAAGTATCGACATGGTGAATAGCAGCAGGGCCAGGGCAAGGAAAATCGAGCCGAGGTTATCACAAGCTGACTGCAACGTGGTAAAGAGAATGGTCCCCATGTCTCCCTCTCCCATAGAGTGAGAGAGGGAGGTGGCATAGGAACTACAGAGAAGACCAAGGACGAACAGGACAATACCCAATACCCCAGCTTGGATGTGGGGGGCGGCGAAACGCAAGAGGCCGGAACTGCTATGGTACTGCTTGTTCATTTCAGACCTCCTTCTGTCGTGTAATCTTCAACCCGTCGGCTGTGATTGACAGCTTATTTTGATAGTCTCCGTACACTACTGCAGTAGCGTTTATAGGGGTAACCTCGGTGCCAATGGTAACATCGACTGTATGAGGGAGTTTGACTTTGATGACGATTTTTTCATACAGATTGTTGACCACGGCGCCGTCCTTGCCGGGGGTATATGCGGTGTCGTCCCGCACGATGGCACACTCGACCTTTTTACCGACGATGGCGCCAGAGTCGTAATCGGTCAAATCGTTGATAGCAGTAGCAACGAGCGTTTTTCCCTCAAGAAAACGGGACAGGTCGAAGGTCATAAATTGGCGCAGTCCTTTCATGTTCAACCACCTCCTTTCAAAGAGGAAGCACTCAGGGCTGTAGCAGTCTGAAAAAGGCTATAAAACAGATGCCGACGATCCTTTGCGCTGTATGCGATGCCTCCGAGCGGGATGGCAATATCGCTGAGTGCTTCATAGTAGCCGGGCTGGCCCTTTAAGTCCCCAAAGCAATCGTAAAGGTGGAAAAAGCAATGCCGGAGGGCATTGACTCTTTCGGTTTCGATGTTGGAAAACCGGGCATCTTGCAGCGCTCCGATGACCTCGCTGATTTTCTGGCGGTTGTCCTCGGATAGGTTGCGATTGACACCCAGATGCAAAAGCCGGGTAATCAGGTCATGGATAAGCATTTCAGCTTCTGCACCAAAATCAAAATTGGTAGCTCGCTGCATCATAGAGGCCATTTCACCAAGCAGAAAGTCATCCCCCAGAGAAGGGCTATGACGAAGAACCCCCAAAAAGGAGCAGAGCGCTGTGCCAGCAGCGTCCTTTTTTTCTGGGTCAAGTAATGACCGAAGGGGGGCGGCGTAGACAGGTTGGATGGTGCCGCTCTCAAGGGCATGGGTGAGCATACGCTCCTCTTCGGTACAATCCCACACATCGGCAACATCAATAGGGACATTCCCGCTGCCGTTATCTGCCTCATCAGAGAAATAGGCGTGGAGGGCATCCATATTGGCGGAAAAAAATACAGTGGCAATTTCCGCCAGATAAGATTTAGGTTCCGATTCGCCGCGCTCCCAATTGCGGACGGACTTGTCAGACACGCCGAGTTTTTCAGCGAGCTGGTTTTGGGTCAGATGGTGCTCCTCCCTGAGATTTTTGATTTTAGTAAAGTCCATTTGGTAACCTCCTTAATACTGATGAGCTAAGTATACTGCAAAAATAGCGGAAATTGGAAGGAAGAAGGAGCGGAAATCTACCGGAAAATCACCGGAAACCCACCGGAAACACGCATTGTTTTTAACTTCGTGCTGTGTTAAAATACAATTATCAACATATTTACCAGGGGGCAAATGCTATGGCTGGAAACAAAAGCCTGAACGCGGCGGCAGCGGCAAAACAGGATGAATTTTATACGCAGCTGTCAGACATCGAGAAGGAGCTGCGGCACTACCGCAAGCACTTTGCCGGGAAAACAGTTCTGTGCAACTGTGATGACCCCTTTGAATCCAACTTTTTCAAATACTTCGTCTTGAACTTCAATCGCCTAAAGCTGAAAAAGTTGATTGCCACCTGCTATGCTGGGTCTCCCATCGTCTACACACAGATGAACTTTGTCGGTGATGAAGAAGAAGTTGTTCGGATCGAGCGGGAGAAAAAGCCCTACAAGGTGGAGGTCACGCAGGTCTATGACACCACTGGTGACGGTGGGGTGGATATGCTGGATGTGGCAGAGCTGTTCCGCATGGGAAAGAACTCACTTGAGTTGCTGGATGGCGATGGCGATTTCCGCAGCCCCGAGTGCCTGGAACTGATGGATGAAGCGGACATTGTTGTAACGAACCCACCGTTTTCTCTGTTCCGGGACTATGTAGCGCTTCTCATGGAGCATGAAAAGAAGTTCGTCATCATTGGCAATCAGAACGCTACAAAATATAAAGAGATTTTTCCCTATTTTGTGAGTAATCAGATATGGCTTGGATATAACAACGGGGACATGGCTTTTCGTGTCCCGGCCTATTTTGAACCAAGGGAGACGAGATACTGGCAAGACGAAACGGGCCAAAAATGGCGGTCTCTTGGCAATATAGCATGGTTTACAAATCTTGACATCAAAAAGCGGCATGAGGAACTAATACTTGTAAAAAGATATACGCCTGATGAATACCCGCATTATGATAATTACAATGCGATTGAAGTATCAAAAACTGCCGATATTCCGTATGATTATGCGGGGTTGATGGGTGTCCCCATAACATATTTGGCAATTCATAACCCTGACCAATTTGAAATTGTCGGTCTTTCTGACCGTGATTCTCCACTACGGGCTAAAGTATATACAAGAGCAGATGGTCCGAAGTACAGCGATCTAAATCGTTGCTGCGTGATACCCCAAGCAGACGGAACCCTGAAATCAACATATATGCGTATCCTTGTTAGGAACTTACACCCGGAGGAGGAAAAGCGGCCATGAAAATTGAAGAACGCAAGGTGACTATCAGGGAAATTACAGATGGCTATTTTAACGATGCCGAGGAGGGCGTTGTCGGCTATGATGAACGCCTGGATATTCGACCCAAGTATCAGAGGGAATTTGTCTACAAGGATGCCCAGCGAGACGAGGTGATTCGTACCGTGTTGAAAGGTCTGCCCCTCAACGTCATGTATTGGTGCAGGACCGGAGAGGACAGTTATGAGGTGCTGGACGGCCAGCAACGCACAATCTCCGTGTGCGAGTACGTGGACGGCTCTTTCTCTGTGGACGAGAAGGGATTTGATAATCTTCCCAAGGACATCCAGGACAAATTTTTAGACTACGAACTTTTTATCTATGTTTGTGACGGTACTGATTCGGAAAAACTGGACTGGTTCCATATTATCAATATTGCCGGGGAACAGCTCACTGACCAGGAAATGAGAAACGCCGTTTACGCTGGCCCCTGGACAGCGGACGCAAAACGGTACTTCTCTAAAACCGGGTGTGCGGCGGGAACACTGGCCGGGGACTATCTGAAGGGTGCGTCTATCCGTCAGGAGTATTTGGAAACGGCTATTCTGTGGGCCGCTGACGCAAAGGGACAGACCATTAAGGGCTATATGGCCGAACACCAGTTTGACCCCAGTGCCGTCCAGCTCTGGAACTATTTCCGTTCGGTCATTGATTGGGTGCAGGCCATCTTCCCCAAGACCCGCAAGGAGATGAAAGGTTTGCCCTGGGGACTTCTGTATAACACCCACGGCCAGAGAACGGACCTCGACCCCAAGAAGCTTGAGCTGGAGATCCAGAGGCTTATGGGGGACGAAGATGTCACAAGGAAAAGCGGTATCTATGAGTACCTGTTGACCGGGGATGAACGTAAATTGAGCATCCGTGCCTTTGATCGTCGAGATGCCCAGGCTGCCTATGAGCGGCAAGGTCACAAGTGTGCCATCTGCGGAGAGACTTTCGATTTTGACGATATGCACGCCGACCATATCAAGGCATGGTCCAAAGGAGGGCATACGACTCCCGACAACTGCCAAATGCTTTGCCGGGACTGTAATTTGAGAAAAGGGGCACAGTAAGAGCCTTGAGCATTTAAGGGGACATAGAGCAGAAAAAAAGAGGCCCTATGGCCTCGATGCAAATGTTTTTCAGATGAATTGACAGACTGTAAGGCTCGAATAAAGTGCCTGTTTTAGTGACTTTCTAGTTTACGGATTACCTCCCACCGTTGGTAAGGATGAGGTCGGCAGTTCGAATCTGCCCAGCAGCTCCAAAAAGCATCGAAAACTTCGGTTTTCGGTGCTTTTTTGTTGCAAAAACGCTGAAAATGGTGTGGGTCAAAATGTGGGTCAACTGCCTGACCCACACCGTGACCCACACAACGAATTAAAGTGCTCCCCAAGTCAAGGACATTTTCATTTGACCCATAGCGGCAGCATAC
>OJOI01000390.1_pt1 | contig 30568 bp, 35 predicted proteins | sample 1598061 | NCBI WGS metagenome assembly OJOI01 (sample SAMN01915224, study PRJEB22387) | human gut metagenome | isolation source: stool | host: Homo sapiens | place: USA
GCCTTACGCTTATGTACTACATTGATTTTGTCGCATTCATGGAAAATCCTGACAAAACATGGAACAATATTCTGGCCAAGGAGGGGCAAAAAGCACCACCAGAGCCTTCTCTTTTCGATTAGGGGGGCTTACTTTTGGAAAAAAGAAGTCCGAAGCCTGATTTCACAGGACTTCGGACAGGGTTATTATGCTCGGTTAAGTTTTACCGGACAGCAATAAAAATCTATTGATGTCATCATCATCTATATCCCTTCTATTACGTGGGTCATAGTAGTCCCATTCCGCCGCTGATTCTGGAGTTAATAAATAATCATCAATCAACAACTCGTAGTATTCATCACCACCGTCCATTTGTAGGTGTGTGATATACAAACCATCTTTTGTCTTGCGGGTACCAGGTAATGTCGAACCGTCCACAGGATGTCCGAATAAACCAGTCAAATAAAAAGTCACCTTCTCATCTGTCGCCCTATTCCCTCCTATGATTGCATTACCAACAAATTTGAGGTTATCTATTACAGCAACCATCCTTCCAGCGTCGTTTATTAAATATGCTGATTTTCCGTTAATTGCGTTTCCAAAAACAGGTTGTGGTGTGCCAAATCTCGTTTCTGATAAAATACGTTTTACGGATTCGCTAATCATATTATGTAACTGCGACTCGGTCAGTCTAATTTTGTTCTTATTCATATTTGTATTACAATTAATTTGTTGTGTATTATTTCCATGAGTTGCGACAAGATTACGTTTTTCACCTCTTACATTATTGGCGTATGGATTCCCATTCATTGCATTTCTTATATCATATGCTATCGTTCTTGCCTTTTGTGTGTCTATATCACTTGATTGTGAGACAAATTCAGTTATAGTAAAATCATATCCTACACGAACTTGTGTAACCGCCTCTGTTGGTTCATCTTCAATAACAACATCTAACCTAAGAGGTGCGTTCCATGTTTCATTATCAACCCACGTTTGCATATATGTACAATGGTCTGAAATTCTGATGGCATTTCCTCCATATGCAGACACTCCAAACTCGTCTTCGTGTATCTTGAAACCTAAAGCAATTGCTATTTGTAAAACTATCTCTCTTGCTCTGTTTCCACAATCCAGTCCTATTCTTTTAATAGAGTTACGAACTATTTCTTTTCTTTTGTTTGTCTTCATAAAAAATGTTATCAATGTTTGTTATTGCCTGTTGGTTGATTTAAATAGTATATTGCACTTTTTTTCATTCACAATTTCTTGGAATTTGTAATTCAACCAACGAGTTTGCAACCACTAATAAATATTATTATCTTTGCAATTGTTATTAGTTATCACAAAATTTCAGTAGTTATGACAAAAGAATGCTTTATTGAGTTTAATGGTGCAATCAATTTGACGAGTTTACGAAAAGTTATGTTTGAAGATAATGATGTTACAGATGTGGCAACAGATAAAAGAACATCTATGAAATTAATAGATAATAATGGTCATGTCCTTATGCTTATTGAAGCATTGGCATTAGATTTCTCCGAAAGTGATGCTAAAAGATATGAAAATGGATGTCTAATTAAAAGGTTTGAGTATGTAGAAAGACTGGTTAATTCGAATGTTTGGGATGATTTTATAAAGTCTTTTGTGAATTCTGTAAGGTATGCAATGATTTCATGTGGAGATTGTAATTATCTATGTAGATATAGATACATTTGGGTACAACAGAATAAAGACAAGCAATGTCTTATAGCAAAAGTTTTGGGATTGGATGACACTATTGACATTGGTGATATAAGAACATATGTGGGTATATTGCCAGAATAATGAGTGACCAAATCAATGATTGTTCTTTTTATTTCTATTTTATTTGTGCCAACTGGAATATTGTCGTCAAGATAGTAGATATAGTTATAATGGCGCAGGACTTAATTGCACTGTGCAATTTTTTCATACAATTAATTTACAGGGACAACATGTATATCATTCCCCTTTCTAACACCGCACTAATTGTTCCTCCAGTTGCTGAGCAGGAGCGTATAGCTGCATATTTGGATGAGAAGTGTGGCGAGATCGATGAGTTAATAGAGGTTGAGCAACAAATGATTTCCGACCTTGAGTCATATCGTCAAGCCATTATTACCGAAGTCGTCACCCACGGCCTCAACCCCAACTCAGTAATGATTGACTCAGATTGTGATTGGTTTGATTCTCACCCATCAAACTGGCATACAGAAAAAATCAGGAACTTGTTTGCAAAACGTTCAGAGAAGAACAACCCGATTAAAACTAAGGAACGCCTCTCATTATCCATAGACAAAGGCATAACCTTATATGCAGATAAAACAACGAATCTTGACAGATTCAAAGATGATTTTACTCAATATCAACTGGCTCATCCTAATGATATTGTGCTGAATAGCATGAACATGATAGTTGGTGCAGTCGGTAAATCTGCATATTACGGGTGTGTAAGTCCTGTTTATTGTGTAATCTGCTCTAAAGACGCAAATGTAAATATGGACTACTATGGGTATCTTCTTAACATCCAAATCATTCGTGATGTATATCATAAATTGGGTCAAGGCATCTATGCCATAGAAAGAGGAGACGGTCGTGTAAATACTTGTCGCTTGAAGGTTGACTATTATGAGTTCAGTCAAATCAAAGTGCCAGTTCCGCCCATAGATGAACAAATAAGTATTGCCAAATATCTGGGACAGAAGAACCAAGAGATTGACGAACTTATCAAGGTCAAGCAAGAAAAGATAGAAACCCTTAAACAGTACCGCCAGAGCCTCATCTTTGAAGCCGTCACCGGTAAAACAACCATCGCATAATTATGGAAAGCACTGAAAAAGTAAAATCAACTTTCAGATTGAAAGTTGATAACGGAGAAATAGTCGTTTTACCCTTCTTTTTCTGCCTATCATAGCCTTATTGAGGCGATTTGTGGAAAGAAAAGCTATAAATCGTAAGCATTTTTCGTTTTGGTCTTAAAAAAACAGGACTTTTTCAGTGCTCTCATAATTATGGGCATACTACACCTTAAATGGATTGATAATGAGCATGATCCTGAATTAAAACAAGTTCGGGAAAGAATTGCGAAAGAATTCACCGATGTGCATGTTGGGGATGTACGCCCTGACAGGGGAAAGTCACGATACTATACGGATTACTATATTCAAATAAAGCCCAAAGAATTCCCATCCCAAATTCATTTTGAATACTGGGCTGATAGAAGTCAAGGTTTTCTCGACTTGCATCTTGAACCGAATCGGGATAATCCGGATGAGATGAAAGTGTTTCGCAGTATTGGCATACAATTAATGCACATACTATCAGAAAACGGAATAGAATGTAGTGAAAGATGGCATTTACCAATAGGATGTTTCCGTATATATAGTATTCATAATGTTGAAGGATTTATAAGCACTTTCAGATTTTTTTACGAGTGTGCCTATGATTCTGTACTGAAAATATATAATGCAAAAAAAGGTGCACTACCTCTTCAAGTCAAATATCAAAAGAGGGATATAGGATATCTACCACTGCAAGCAGATGGCGAGGAAGTATCAGTTAGGATAATGTCATTATCTGAAATTATGGAACTGAATCTGACTCTGCCGGATTATCAGCGTGAATATTGCTGGGAAGATAAGAATATCGCCGACCTATGGCAAAATCTTAAAAAGATTAAAGACGGCAGCCCTTACCATTTGGGCACAATCATTCTGCACGATTACAATAACAGTTATGGCATAATAGACGGGCAGCAACGATTGATTACGCTTACGATTTTGTTACTTGCAATGGGTTATGATGGATATTTGCCTTTGCTTAACGAATCGTATGACTCAACCGATGCACAAGAACACGTGGCAAACTGTAAATATCTTGTGCAGACCCTCATGGCGAAAGAAAAGAATATATCTGATTTGGTAAAACGATTAGCCGAAAATATATCCTTTGCAGTCTTAACAGTAAATGAAGCTAATCTTGATTTAGCTTATACATTCTTTTCCAATCAAAATTCCAAAGGCGTGCCTCTATCTGATTTTGATTTGCTGAAGGCGCACCATCTTCGTTTCATACCAAATGACGAACAGGCAGAACACATGGCGGTAAAGTGGAACAAACTCACTATGCTTCCTACAATCTATAAGGAAAAGAATGCTCTTTATCGTACACTGGGCACGCACATTTATCGGTTGCGCAGATGGATGAGAAAGAACCGGTCTCACGAAGGTCATGGGCATTACATTCAGCGTGAATATCAATCGGCGGCCACAATGGCTGACATACCGCCTTTCGGAGAAAAATTTGACTTCTACGAAAAAATTCAAGGTGGAACGCACTTCTTCGTGTATGCAGAGACTTTAGTCAACCGTTATCTGGAATTCATACAAATTCCATTGGTAAAAAACCTTAAGCGTAATCTTGCTTGGGGGAGTTATGAACGATATTCCGATGCTATCGAGACCGTGTTGTTTGCATACTATCTAAAGTTCGGACATCAGTATTTAGCCGAAGCCTTATATTGCATATCTCAGTTGGCAGCTATCTACCGATATAATGAACCGAGAGATGCAAGTGATGGTAGCGGAATCCGCTCTTTCATCGGCAATGATTCTGAGTTTGTTATGATGATAGATCAAGCCTCATCACCCACATTCTTTTTGGCTGAGTCATTAGCACGGCATGTTCAACTGCCTCCAAAAAGATGGAAAGACAAAGAGCCAATAGTAAGTGGTGTAGATTTGCCAGAGATCAAAGGTATAAAATGGGGTATGTACAAGGCTCTGCAAGCCATGAATCGAGAGTTGCTCCTCGAGATAACTGAAAATACAATCCGAAATTTGATTATTGAAGAGTATGGCCGATAATATATCTTACAAGATTAACCCTGAGTTTATTGTCGAAAAGAATCTGCTGTTTCGTATCCCGTTATACCAGCGTCTGTTTACCTGGGGAGAGCGTGAAGTTAGACAGCTTATGGATGACCTGTTCAACCACTTTAAGAAACATCAGGATAAATCGTATTATCTTGGTATGATCACCGTGGTAAAGCAGGGCGAAAGATTTGACCTTATTGACGGACAGCAGCGCACCACTGTGTTGATGCTCCTTGCCATAGGTCTGATAAAAAATCTGCCTGAATGTGAAGAAAGATATCAATGGGGCGAATTCTTCAAGCAGTCAGAGCGTGTATTTTTCAATGGCAGAAAACAGGACAGAGAATATCTCCACGCATTGTTGAAAGATACTCCAACGGGATATTCCAATCCGAATATGACTATAGGACTTGCCTGTATAAATGATTATTTGAGGAATATAATTGATGTTAATGACATCAAACAGTTCGGGAAAATGGTGTTATCAAAACTAACACTATTTGTGACTGAATTGTCTGATGACTATGTTAAGAATCCAACTTCGCTAAATGAATACTTTGAAGCAATGAACTCAAGTGGAAGGTCGCTTGAACAGCACGAAATTCTAAAAGTGGAGTTGCTAAGAGATTATGACAAAGAGGACAAGTTAATGCTAACTCGCCTATGGAACGCCGTCTCGAACTTTGAAAGACCTCTGTTTGCATTAAATGAAAAAGAAGACGATGCCAGAAGAAAGCAATGCGAATCGTATCGGCAAAGTATCCGTTCGTTTATGGTCGGCGACTATATAAATTTGACTCAACGTCTTTATGGAGAAACAAGTGAAGCGAATGTCAGAACATCGATTGCAGAAATTGAGGTAAAGAAATATGATTTCAGCAATAAAACATACCGAGACAAGGAAGACGGAATCATATCTTTTCAGGAATTTTTGTTACTCGTATTAGCGTTACATACTGGGAAGGATGAATTAGCAAGGGTACATCCAACAAAATTACATGACACATTCAAAAACAATCCTATTCCGCAGGAAGAAATCGCTAATTTCTATTATGAATTATTCATGTATAGGCTTATGCTGGATATGTATGTAGTCCGTCTAAAATATAGTTCATCCTCAAGCTCTCACACTCTTATTTTTAAGCATCAGGATGAGTGTGAGAAAGAGGAACATGCTAGGTTAAGACAGTATCAGGCTATGCTTGATATTTCTACAGAACCACACTTATGGGTATTGCCTTTGTTGAAATATCTGAAATCACTTGACCATGAGCCAACACAAATGGAACTTTTGAAATTCCTTATGGTTAACGATATGCAACGAAGCGGGCATAACGAATGTCCTCAAATCAGCAGCCTTGATTATGACTCCAAACCAAGATACTGGTTGTGGCGACTTGACTATGCTTTATGGGAAAAATACATTTTGGAAGGCAAAAACGCCTTTCCTTATGAGAACATAGAGACAGAGGCAATTCGTCAATATGAGTTTAGAAACAATCGTTCTATAGAACATTTACACCCTCAAAACGAGGATAACAATGATACTTGGCCGTGGGAGGATGTAAACTCATTTGGCAATCTCGCAATGATTTCAAGTGGATTTAATTCTCAACAGAGCAATCTTCCGGTACATGTAAAGTTTGCGAATCTTGAAGTTCAGATTGGCAATAAAAACCTTCAAAGCATCAAACTCTATTTCATGTATCTGAAGGCAAAGAAAAGCGAAGCAGAATGGACAGTAATAGCCAAAAACGAACATTCCGATGAAATGCTTGCAATTCTGAAAGAAAGTCTTGAAAAAGTAAAAAAGTATGGACAACAGTAATTTGAAAGAAAGGAACTTTGAGGAAGACATTGAGCAATGGCTGCTTGAAAAAGGCGGCTATGAGCGTGGCTTCCAAATGACATACCACAAAGACGCGGCCATTGATTTGACTGTTCTCCAAGATTTTATCTCAGAGACACAGCCGAAGGAATGGGCTCGTTATCAGAAAATCTATGGCGCAGAGAACGCTACGGATCAGTTCTACAAGGTACTGCAAGACGACATATCACGTTACGGTCTGATATACGTACTTCGCAACGGCATTGACGACCACGGCGTGAAAATCCGTATCGCCTACTTCGCTCCGGCCTCCGAACTTAATGAGGAACTGATGCGAAAGTATCGCGCCAACCGTCTTCATGTAATCCGTCAGTTCGCTTACACCTCTAAAAACCGCAACACCATCGACATGGTGCTGATGCTTAACGGCATCCCGGTTGTCGCTCTGGAATTAAAGAACCAGTTGACAGGTCAAAGTGTGGAAGACAGCAAGCGGCAATGGATGGAAGACCGCGACCCCAATGAGTTCATCTTCCACTTCAACAATCGAATACTTGCTTATTTCGGTGTCGATCTCTATGAAGTGGCGATGACCACTCAGATTCAGAAAGAGAAGACGTTTTTCATCCCGTTCAATCAAGGTAGTAACGGAGCCGGGAATGTGGGAGGAGCAGGCAATCCGGCAGTGCCCGAAAGTGAGTATGTGACCGGATATTTCTGGGAGCGAGTTCTTCAACGTGATGCGCTGCTTTCAATTCTCCAACGTTATATATCCGTTCAGAAAGAGGAAAAGATAAAAATTGTTGTCAATAAATCAGGCAAAGAAAAAGAAGTTAAAGAGGAATCAACAAAGATAATCTTCCCCCGCTTCCATCAGCTTGACGTTATAGAACGACTGACAGCGGACACCGCAGCCAACGGCGCAGGCAAGAACTATCTCATCCAACATTCGGCAGGTTCCGGCAAAAGTAATTCAATCGCTTGGCTGACATACAGACTTGCCTCGCTGCACGATGCAAATCAGAAAGACGTCTTCGATACAGTGTTTGTGATAACCGACCGTCGTGTGCTAAACCAGCAGTTGCAGAACACCGTACTCGGATTTGACCACAAACTCGGTCAGGTTGAGATAATCCGCGATGGCGACCCTTCATCGAAACTCGGCGACATAATCCGTGACGGCAATGCACGAATCGTGATATGCACACTCCATCGTTTCCCCTACATCTATGACAAAGTGGGCAGCCAGAGCGGCAAACGTTATGCTATAGTTGTTGATGAAGCCCACAGCAGCCAGAGCGGTAAGAATGCTGAAAAGACTAAAGCAGCACTCGCTGATACAGACGAGGCTCTTAAAGAACTTGCAGAAATCGAGGAAAAAGAGGTTGAGCAGCTTGAAAAGGAGAAAGACGCCTTGATGGAAGACCTGTTGACCCAAGGTCAGCATGGCAACCTCTCGTTCTACGCATTTACCGCTACACCTAAGCCCAAGACATTGCAGACATTTGGCATAGCCTATCCCGACCCCGAAAAGCCGGGACAGATGAAGCACAAGCCGTATCATATCTATTCGATGCAACAGGCAATTGAAGAGGGATTCATCAAAGACGTATTGTTGAACTTCACTCCGATAGCGACAGCCTACGAGATTGCAAAGAATATCGCAGAAAATCCGGATTACAAAGAGACACCTGCAACAAGGGCAATAAAGGCATTCCATGATAACCATCAGCATGTTATCGACCAAAAGATTGAGATTATGGTCGAGAAAATACGTGAGGTGACTCTTCAGCGTATGGAGGGTCAGGCAAAGACTATGATTGTCTGCGCCAGCCGTGCCCACGCTCTGCGGTATTATATGGCAATGAAAGATTATTGCAAGCGCAAAGGATATACAGATGTCAATCCACTCGTTGCTTTCTCAGGGAAGTTGGAATTTGGAGGCGAGACCTACACTGAGTCACAGCTCAATTCCACACCCGCGCGTAGAATCAGCGAGGAAAGGCTGCCTCTGTATTTTGCAAGCGACCTTTATAATGTCCTTATTGTAGCCGATAAATATCAGACAGGCTTTGATGAGCCGAAACTTCACACAATGTTTGTGGACAAGCGGTTGAAGAATGTAAAAGCCGTGCAGACATTGTCACGACTCAACCGCTGGCAGAAGTTGAAGAAAGATACGTTTGTATTTGATTTTTCAAATACTGCCGATGAGATTAAAAAGGCATTTGAACCGTTCTATACAGCTACCGATCTTGTGAAACCGGTAGATGTCAATTACGTTTACCGATTCAGAAAAGATATAGCGCAATATCATATCTGGAGCGAGAACGAGGAGGAAGCCTTCTACGAAATCTACAAGAAATATAGAGGCAAAAAGAATGCTTTGGCAGCTCTGTCCGGATTTTTCAAACCTATTATGAACCGTTTCGATGCCTTGGATGAAGAAAAAAGATTTGAACTAAGGTCAAAAGTAAAGAACTTTGTTCGCTTCTATTCATATATGGCTCAGATTGCCCGCACTTTCGACAAATCGCTATATAAGGCTTATATCTTTGCCGACACACTTTATAAGCTTCTTCCGAAGACTCCGCATGAAAGACCTGACCTGTCTAAGAAAATAATGCTGGTCAACTCTCAGTTCAAGCAGGGCGACACCGTAGCAATCAGCCTTGAAGGGAATCAGTCCGTCAAGGGTGAGTCTGGCAATGGCGGAGGCAAACCGGAAACGAAACGTGACTTACTCGGTAATATCATAGACAAGATAAACATCTTGTATAAAGGAGATTTCTCCGAAGCCGACAGGGTTATTGTCGAGGCTATCGTCAACAGACTTACCACAACCAAAGAGGCAAAGAAACTTTCAAAGAAAGCCAACAACAACGGTAAGCAGCAGTTTATGGAGGCGGTCTTCCCCAATGTGTTCGATGATATTGCGACAACGCTTTATGAAGAACAGACCGAGGCATTCAAGTCGCTCTTTGACAACGGCGAAAAGTACCGTCAGATAATGTCGCAGATGGCAGCCGCCCTTTACGACCATTTCCGCGATGCTCCTTTGGTATTTGACCCCGAGGCATTCCGCAAATCGCTCTATATGGCATTCAGCGATGAGTTTGCCGACTTCCCCGGACTTCGCCCTCTCAATGAGGTTATTGAGGTCTTTGTGAAAGTCCTTCAGGCATCATCGCTTCCCAGTCTTGACGGAGCAAATGACTTGCTGATAGACTCGTTCAACCGCTTGTTTGGCGACAAGAAATTGACACTCGTTGACCGTCGCAGGCATTTCAACACCATACTCACCAAATTTGAGACTTACCTAAAGAAACTCTATTGGTTGATTCATGACGAAGAACTACGCAACACCCGCGACCCGCTGAAAACACCTGCATTGGCAGATTGTATCTTTGCATTTGAGGAACTGAAATCCCTCAAATTCAAGCAGCGTGAGAAATACAAGCGAATGTATGGATACCTTGACACCATGCGCAATCTGCGTAATGACGAGAGCCATGTCACTCTGGATGCTTCCGAGGAAGAGATTATAGCGTCGTCACGTATCGTCACGACACTTTATCTTTACATCACAGCTCATTCTATCACTGAACTCGAAATCTCAGGTAAGATATAAAACTATGCCTAATCCAAGCGTTACAACTAATAGACTCCATTTTGAAGACCTCGAACCAAGGCGGTTTGAGGAATTGGGGTATCAATTACTGCATCGCCTTTATAAATGGGAACGTCTTGACCATACCGGTGTTTGTGGCAATGATGGAGGCATAGATATGTATGGTATCACGAAAGATGGTGTTCATTGTTATTGTCAGGTAAAGAGATACCAGAAATTATCTCAGTCTGACATAAGGGATATATATTCTGCAATACTCAACAACAATAAGGACGGTATTGAGCCTAATTCCAAATTCATCTTGATATGCGCATGTGATTTAAGCAAGCAAGTCCTTGATGTAGCCTACGACGAGGGATCCAAGCATGGTTTCAAATCTGTAGAGATCATTTCCCGAACAAAATTAGAGAGTTTATTATATAATGGGCATAGGACATTATTAAGAACTTTCTTTGGCTCCGGTTCTAAAAGACAAGAGTCTAATGCGACAAAAATCAGGCGACAAGCCCGTGCAAAAAAATGTGTTATAAATAAGCTCATGCGGAAAGATCTTGGCAAGATTCCGTATGAGACTATTGCCGCAAATCCTGACATAAAGTTCATCACCGATAAACTCATGCTATTGTCAGCGCAATCCTCTCTGGCTGCCGAAAGATATGGAGAAGATACTACACATGGATTTGTATTCCCAATAGATTTCAAAGATGAGGGTTTAGAATTATCTTTGCCGCTATTCCGAAATGTCATATTTAATTCAAAATCTGACACTTGGCGCTTTAACACTGAAAAATCCCCGGTTGTTGGTGAAGAAGAATATGTGCTGGAATGTCAAGAGATTGGGATTCTTCCATACTACAATATAGTCGAAATTGAAGAAGACGGAGACCTATATTATGATTATCCCATACTTCATTGTCAGACTGATGAATTGATGGATGCTTTCTCAAAAATTACAGCAAAACATCATCATACAGGCATAATATTTGACGAGTCCATCGATTTAATACCGGAGGAAATATCTCTTATTCATTCTCATATCGAAACGAACTTAAAAAAGAAACAACATGGCAAATCTTAGCTTCATTGATAAGCAACTGATTGAAGAGGTTTTTGGAATGAGTGGTGGATATGTTCTCGATTTTTCAAATCGAACATTTGATGAGTTTATGACCGAAGTCATTGGAGAATCAATCTACACCAAGTACCCATATATGTCCAAAGCCAACTTACTGCGTAATTTTATAGCGGACTATTCCGACGCATACGTTGGAAAGATGATTGTTTTGGCTATAAAATATATGCGTAGTCGAAATTTGGTAACGCCAACAAATGAGGCTAAGGTTAATGAACTTCTTTCATTTGGTCAGAGCAAATTGGGAAGAACACCCAAAACCAAGAACAGTGAGCACCCAACTCCTAAATCATCAGAAAAAGTGCAGATAAATTATCAGGATTTTGTAAACGACCTGTTAAAATTGGATGCAATCAACGATGTACAAAAAAGAGGATATGAATTTGAAAAATACCTAAATAAGCTGTTCGGCGTTTTTGGATTAGACCCACACGCTTCTTATCGTACTGAAACAGTTCAGATTGATGGTAGCTTTATCTTGAATGGGAATACGATACTGTTGGAAGCTAAGTATCGTGCAGCACAACTGTCTAAAAATGACCTCATCCTATTTGAAAATAAAGTTTCCCGAAAATCTCAATTTGCAAGAGGATTATTCGTATCCCTATCCGATTTTGATGAAACTGTCGTAAACTATTTCAAGGATAGATCCTCACGAATCATTGCTTTATCTGTCCCAGAAATATATATGATGTGCAGCCAAGAACAAGATTTGAGGGATGTCCTGACAAGAAAATTTCGGTATCTTGATGAATACGGAATCATTTATCGACACATCAATCTTCTCTTTTAACACCAAATATCATTTGATTGGGTCGGTGCAGTATTGGCGGCGGCCGCAGCGAGTGCAGTGTTCTCCGCGCCATACGCTGTCGAATTGCTCACAGGCGGCATCTATCAGAGGCACTTCGTCGGTTAGTATTCCGGCCTCAAAGTTGCGGCGGTTGCTGCTCTTCATGCCTATACCCGCTCCTGTCAGGTTGGCAGACCCTATGTAGGCGGACTCGAAATCGAATATAAGCATCTTGAAATGGACTCGTGGGCATAACATCCGCTCCAATCCAGTTTTTAGAATCGGGTATCGGTCAAAATCCTCACGGAAAGCCGGACCCGGTTCTTTTGCATGGATAAGGCGCACTTCTACTCCTCTTTTGAGAAGTTTGGCAAGGACAGCAAGAAATGGCTCCGATGAATTGCCGGCTTTGACGTGAAGGTCTTTAATGTCGGCTGTACCAATCCAAAGTGACTTCCTCACGGAAGCCACTTTGGCCACGACCTTATCGTAATGGTCTTTACCGGAGATAAATTCAACCGACATTGGTCTTTACTTTAGTTCTTTTGTTCGGCAAACAGTTTGGAATGCTACCAAACCGATATTAAACAGGATGGTTCGGACCCATATAACATTATTGCTATTGCAAATGTCAGTCTCTTCTATGAAATCCAACAAGTCCTTTACGATGTCATGTAGTTTCTCCTCCTTAACATACATTCTTCTCTCCACGTTAAAAGGCAGATTTAGAACAGGACATTCGTATAGAGCATCAGGATCAAAATCCAATTCATATTCTTCACCTATCACCATGTGATATGTATAGTCAAAGAATTTCTCAAAAGTATAGAACGAATATGCGTAAATATCGGGCTTCCATGCCCAGTTATTAGAAACATTCTCAACAATGTGGTCTGCTACTTGATGAGTAGCATTTGTTAGAGTCTGAACAAACTCCTGCATTTGCTCCTCTGTTACTTTATGGTAAATTTCACCTGAATAGAATGGCTCATCCTGAGGCCCAAAGTTGCCACCCTTGTTAAGCATATCCCTAAAATAATTATGGATTGGCTGATACAATTCTTTCTCAGATTTCTGATTCCAATGAGAATTGAACGTTACAGACACATGCTCGTGTGGATAGAATGTGAGTTGGGAAATATCATCCCGCTGGTAGCGATGTTCCCCAAGTCCGTGCAGTCTCTGAATACGGTACATTAAAGCGGCAATTACGTCCCTGTCCTCATCATCAAAGTCAAGGAGATTTATGTCTTTTTGAGCATTTGTAACTGCCAAATCATATTCGTTCCTCAAAGAGCCTTTGTTTAACCCAGTAGGGTTTTGAAGAAGGCGTTTAAGTTCGCTGTAATGTAAATCAAAATTTTTCATAATTGATTTGAGATTTTAATTGTGCAAAGTTACTTATTTTTCGTGAGATAGAGGTAATAGTTGTAGTATGGGGACATTGCTATATCATCTTTTGCTTTTACCATCTTTGAATCCTCGCCGATGAGAGTGGAAAGAAAGTTCCAGAATGATTTGCGATGGTGCTTGTAGTTGTAATGTGCCATTTCGTGCAGTATTACACCGTCGGTCCATTCCTGTTTGAATATGACGAGGAACGGTTGCAAGGCAATATGATTGTTGAACGTACAATAGCCGAGAACATTCTTCCGGAGACGTTTCACGGTCACGCCTGTACCATGCAAGCCCTTCATGTTCTCCCAATACTTTACTCTGGCAGGCAGCACAACTTTAGCAATTCGGAGTATGGTGTCGCGCATAAGTTCGCGTAGCCACTTCTGTATTTTTCGCGTCTCAAAGTCAGTAGAGTCATGGTAAATCATATCCAAGATGCCATCGTGATATTGGACCAGTAACTCGACACTGTTCTTATCTTGAAAGACGAAACGATCGGGTATCTTCAAAGCAGCCTCACACTCTAACGTGAATTTATCGACACAATGCCAAACCACCGACAGATGTTTTGTCGTAAGTCGGAATCGTGGGTTTATCTTAAATGTCGGTTCTTTTATACCTCCCATATTTTATCCATTATTTGTCTATAACCTTTTACTCCGTAATGGCCGATTTTCAGCCCATAAAAGCGAGTGCCGAGTGTTTTCTCCTTATTTATTTTCTCCAGAGTGGAGGGGTTGGGAACAGGAAACTCGAAGTCTGAGACGATAAGGACATCAGCCATCTCGTATGTGCCTTTCTGAAGAACGTGAATAGCCTCGGCAAGCATTTGTTCGCCATCGGTTCCACCGCTGTAACTATTCTCCAGAAAGTTATCAATCTTTCCCCAGTTACGCGGTTTGGCAAGGTCTATGGACTTTGATCTGACCGAAAAACTGATTAGATAACATGGTCGTTTCTGTTTCTTTGCCATCCGTAGCAACTGTTTGAGCAACGAGAAAGCAATCCGTTGAGGTTGTCCCGACATCGAACCGCTGGTGTCAATACTTACGATAATAGGTCCTTTTGTCAGGCGTGGGTCTTTGCGATGTTCCTCAATCTTTTTCGGTTTGTCCTTACCGGGGCTTGAAAACTGCTGAAGTTCTTTGGTTGCATATCTCTTGAAGAATAGATCTTCCGGCATAGATAATTCCACCGGAAGGACTCGCTCCAGATTGTCGCCTGACTCTACTCTGTCAATCTCTTCAACTGAGCTGTTTTTAGCCACAGTGGTGGGCAGGAAACGATACACTACAGTATCCTTTTCTTCTTTCGATGAATCCTTATCGCGCCCAATCATATCGACAACCTCTTTCAATTGCGGATAACGATGAACATAGTTCTCTACCTTCTTTTTATCTTCATAATCCCTCGTGCCGGCCTCTCGACTGAGTTGTTCAAACTGCATTTTAGCACGATTCAACATCTGACGCTCTTTCCGGTCGAGCTTTGCCTTACAAGCATTTTCCCAATCACTGGTCAATGCCGAAAATACAGCGTCCTTGTCGTCAGTCTTGAACTGCGCAGTGTATCCGGCAAGATTAACATCGTATTTCGAGTATCCCGCTTCAATGGTGCCGCAAACCTCCGTCCACATCATACGCTTTTTTTCAATAGGTGCTTCGTTGAACTTAGCGATCATGGCAAGTTCTTTCATTGCCTCAATCTGCATTGCACGGAACTGTTCCAGCAAAGCACTAAAGAATGAAATCAGGTCTTCTTTCAGCACTTCGACCCACGTTTCGTCTGAGCCGTCAATCTGAGGATTATTGTCAATGACCTCCTGCATATAACCGGCGAGGCAATCATCGGGTGGCATAGATGGAGGCATCTCTCCACATTCCATATAGAAGTCAAATGCCTCGCTATATTCCTCCAGTTTGGCGTCAACGTCGGTATAGTCTATCATTTTATCATCATTACTAAGTTGTTGAGTTTGACCTCAATGGTCTTTATCTGTTCGCTCACATCCTTCAGCATCTTATTGACCAGTGCAAGATCATTGGGAGAAAGGAAGATATTATCACAATCGGTCCAGTTTGACGATACCGACTTCTCCCACTCTTCAACACAATTTCTGAATAAGTCCTGAATCAAATAGACACGCTGATATACCGGCAAAGTCTGTAAAGATTCAGAACTTGTTACTGATTGAGCAGCCTTCCTTCGGAAAGCGTATGGCGTACCGTCGATAATCGCTCCATTCTGGCATCTCTGAATCTTGACTTTTGTCAGATTCGAGGCATTTTGCGATTTGGCATCAAAAGGTCTTCCCGGGACAATGGTGTGAATGATGATTTTCTTGCGCTTACTGTCATAATATCTTACTCCATCGCGCGTCTGATTGGACAATGCGGCGTAATCCCATTTTGAGAAATAGGTGTCTCCAGCCGGATAATTCTCCACGAGGTAGTAGAAATAATCATACTCGGCAAAATCATTCCCGTCTGTATTTAATCGTGACGGTGTCGATTGCTGTGCGGTCTGTTGCTGTGGAGTCATAAGCTGTCGAATTGACTTGTCAATTTTCGTCAGTCCTTTCAGTACAGAATCAGAGATACTTGAAGTAAACGCATTGAGCACATTCGGAATACACTCCGCATCATTCCAGAAACTATGTATCAGCAATAGATAGTCAGAAAGATTTATTTCACTGCGTCCATTCAGATATGCCGAGGTCTGCATAAGCCTGTACGCCTTTCGCCACCGACGGTCAGAGATATAATATCGCAGCTGATTACCATCCTCTTTCTCCAGAGTAGCAAGACTCTTCCGAATGTTTTTTATGGCACTGACCACCGAATCCTGAATGCCAACGGCCATTGATTCATTCTGCCATAAGGAATACAATTCATCAGTAATGAATAAAGACTCCGACAATTCCGACAGCTCAATTCCGGCACCCTTTATCATCTTGAAAAAAGACGTATCGCTCTCAATGCAGTTTGAAACCATCCGCACAAGGAAGCGATCCCACAACGCTTCAAGACCCTCATCCTTGGCAGGAAGTTCGTTAGAGGCTGCAATAAGCACTTTTCATAGGTGTGCGAATTATCTGTCCTCCATTATGGAAGATATGCTCGTTTATTACCGTCAGAAGGGTGTTCTGTATAGACGGCCCGGCTTTCCATATTTCATCGAGGAACACAACATCAGCCTCCGGCAAATATCCGGTGGTCAGTCGTTCATAACGGTCATCGTTCTTTAATCGGGAAATTGATATGGGTCCGAATATTTCATCAGGCGTGCTGAATCGAGACATCAGGTAATCAAAAGACTTGCCATCTTTGAATACCATTTTCAAACGACTTGCAACCATACTTTTGGCTGTTCCGGGAGGGCCGAGAAGGAACATATTTTCTCCAGCCACAGCACACAGCAGAGCCACGGCTATAATCTGCTCCTTTTCAAAGACTCCCTGCGACATCCATTCGACAAGCTGACGAATGTGCTCTTTCGGAGTTGACGGGAATAGTGATTTAGTTCTGACTTTCTTTGCCATAAAAAACGGGGCCAATTATGCTTGCCGCAAAATTAGCTCCGTCATGTCGCAAATTTAGATACAGGTTATCTTTTTCTTATATTTTGGTCAACAAAATCATCGGATGCTTTGATCAAATCTTTCAGCACTGGAAGCATATACTTGTGTTGAAGTGCGAATCCGATTACAACACCGATATTTGCTTTTATCAAGGCGGAATGAGGTGGCCCGATAAAGCAGGCAATGCCCCCTAATATTCCGGGGAGTATGGCAAATTTGAGCAGTGCCAACTGCTTCTGAATTACTTTATCCATTCTCCAGTTCCTTTCCGGCGGCAAGTATCGTGATTTTTATCTCTTCATCTTTTATACTCTCATCGGGATATACAGCCCAAATGACATAAATGCTTTCAGGTAGTTCACTAACAAAATCGGTTAGTGCCGTCATTTCTTGCATCACCAAAGGCTGTTTATCTTCTTTGTTGAAATACAGAAATATAGAAAGTCGTTCGATTTTATTGAGCAGGGATGAAGTCAATGTACTTTTAATGAACCCTATAGATTCTGCAACTCGCTCATTACCATGCCCGGTCGCTGACTTTATAAAGAAATGCTTTGCGTCGGCAAGATTTGTCTGCAAATCATTGAAGTCATAGGCAATCATGCCTTGTGTCACTATCGGCTGGAGGATTGATTTTATTAGGTAAGGGTACTCTGTGTAAGAGGCTTCTGACACCACGCTGTCATAACAATCCAAATCGGCATTGTCAAGCAAACCAAGAGTCAAGACTCCGGCATCATGGAATGTTTTGGCAATACTGTTTGCATGATCTTCGTTGTCTTTTGCCACAATGATTACCATTTTATCCTCATCCGTTGGGACACACTCAAAGGGTTCGGTTAATACCGTGGTGGACACACAATCGTACCCGTATGACTTTACTGTCTCAATTATTTCTTTTGTTGCCTCCCCGATACCAATTACGCGGAAACTGGTGGGGAGATTCGCAAAAGCAGATTGGTCTAATAAAAATTCTTCATTCATCTTCGTCCGGTTTTAAGTCTGATATACCGATAATGCGTAAAGCAATATCGCCCTTTACATCATCAGCATGTCCACAAATCAATTGGGATTTTATGCCACTTTTTGCCAAAATGAACCCCGTTGCTTTATAGAGTTGATTATCTTCCTCTTCAGTCATTGGCTCGTTTTCATCGGTATAAACCACAATAATCACATCATGACAGTCCTGACAGAGGTCATCAAGTGTTGGGTAATAATTTGAGAGTAAATCAATGACATAATCTACACGGGAGGGTTTGCCACAGACATGGCTCTCTCGCCACTCTTCACGAACACTACCAGCCTTCATTATCAAAGTTTCGATGTCTTCCTTGGGAACACCAGTCGTGGCTATGAGGTCATCAATAAGATGCTGACGTTTGTCGAGGCGTTTTAATTCCGCGATGCGCATTTTCATTCTATGGAAACGTTTGCGTTTGCTCCTGTTCTGGTGCTTTTTACCATAATGTATTCTATCCCAGACTTCGCGTGTAAAGGCTATGCCGCATGGCATTTCTTCCTTTCCTTTAAGTTCGCGTTTTACACGCTTGTCTCTGATATATGGCAGATAGAGTTTGCGTTCAAGTTTCTCCGCCATTTCGCCATACTTTGTAAAAAACTGTTCAAAAGGAGTCCATTTGGCATGTCTGGTAAAACCGTAAAAGGTCATGCCCCAGAGAATGGCTCCGGCGAGCTCCGCATCTGTAAAAGGATTATCTTCAGGCCTGATTACCGTCTTACCCACAGTGTTTTTCCAATGATCGCCCTCAACATTATTGGCAAGAAGGGGTAAGTTCCCGGGATCAAACCACTGTCCTTTAGGGGTGACATCGAAAGTAACTTCGCCACCATTCCCTTCAAATTCTGTATTGCAGATAATATCAAATGCCTCCTTATAACCGGAGAGACATCTTATAGACCTATCGTTGCGATGGGTGTTTTGCAGGGCTTTTACTATGGCGTCAAAACCTACAGTTGTGAATAATTCTTTTACAGTCATAATCTGATTTTTAATATGCAGTGATAGCAGATGGCTGACTATCACTGCATAGATTTGTTCGCAAAGTTAGAGTTTCTCTACTTTAAGTTCGTTGCCGTTCATGTACCCAACGGGAAAGTCCACGTTGTATTTCATCTTGAACTGACGCTGAATCTCTGCCTTTACTGTTGAATTTGAGAAAGGAAGAGTGCTTCCGTTGAAAGAGACCTCAGCGGTCATGCCGGCTTCGAGTCTCTTGCCTCCGCTAAGAAGGAACCTTTTTGTTGTTACTTTGAAGAGTGCCATATCTGATTTTTTTAATGATTACTCCGCAAAGGTAGAACAGTCGTGTATCAGATTTGGTGACACCCCAAATATTTTTCAGTCTTCGTCGTAAAAGTCCTCTAAATCAAAACCGTCTTCAAAATCTTCAGAATCAATATCTTCATCCGGATACATCATCTGCATAATTTCACGCTCGTCATAACCAGTTATCTCCCTGCGTAAGTCGACAATTTTCTTCTCGACACGATTACTTAATTCCCGTGCATGATGACATTCTTCGGCTTTCTTGACAAAATAATTGGGGTCTTTATCGCCGGTGTATAGATGATCCTCAAAGTGAAACAAATGTTCATTTATTTCTTCGAGCTCATCTTTTATTTCATCTAGATCGGATAAAGCATTATCCTCGTCGGATGCGTAGTTTTCTTGTATTTCGTCAAGACGAGAAAGTATGGCTTTCAGTCTAATAGTAAAGACTTCGTTCTGTTTCATATTCTATTTGATTTATTCAAACGTATGATTAAAGTAATTTCAATGCTATGGCGGCGCAAGCCTCGGCATCACAAAGCGCATGATGGTGGTTTTCCATGTCATAGCCGCAGGCGGCTGCTGACAAATGGAGCTGATGGCTCGGAATGTCGAGACAGCGACGGGATGCGGCAAGAGTGCAATGAAATTCGTAACCGGGATATTCCATGCCATATTCCTCAAATACCGCCTTTAAGCAGCTTTCGTCAAATGGACGATTATGTGCTACGAGAGGCAACCCTTTGATTTTGTCTGCCACCTGAGCCCATACTTCCGGAAATGTCGGTTGCCCCTCAGTGTCTCGGCGGGTAAGTCCGTGAACCTCAGTAGTCCAGTATCTATAATAATTGGGAGCAGGTTGAATAAGGCTATAAAATTTGTCAACAATCTCGCCACCTCGGACAATCACAATACCGACGCTGCACACACTTGAGCGTCGCCCATTAGCTGTCTCAAAGTCTATTGCTACAAAATCTTGCATCTTCAGTCATTCTTATAAAGTTCGTACATATCCGAAATCCAGCCTTTCATCTCTTTGCGGAGTGAAGCCGGACTGATTACTTCAATCATCGAACCGACATGGAGTAACTTCATTATAAAGTCATAAGTCGGCGATAGGTACAACTCAAAATCAGCATACTCACCGTAGTCCTCAATAAGTCGCTGACTATGATGCAGAGGGAGCGATTTCAGATAATGTTTATGGTCTTCGTTGGTGCGAATAACTATTCTCTCTGGCTTGACATCGTATCCGATGACTACGCCAAATTTGGTTGCGAAATACTCTGTCGCATCAAAATCTTTTGGTAGCTTGAAGAGTGTATCTGTTGGTTCTACGCTCTCCAGACGATCAAGACCGTATATCTTTATCTCATCGCGGTTATTGTGACCAAGCACATACCAACGGTTATCAAACAGTTTCACACAATACGGTTCAATGGGAAAACTGTAACTATGCTCCTTCTTGAACGGACGATATGAGATATTCACGACCCGGTTCTCTTTCATCGCCTCCAAGATTGTGGTCAGATGGTCACGCCCGGAAGGAATCTCATCAACCAATATACGTCCTTTCAAGGATAGATTCTCTCCGATGGCATTGCCGACAGCGAAAGAATCAAGCATCCACTTTTTGAGCTTGTCCTCGTCAATATCCTCTGGATTTGAGATATAATAAAGATAACCGCCTACTTTCTGACAGTCTATCATAATACCGAACTGCTCGTAGATTGCATCGCGCCAGCGGTTGAAGGTGGCACGGTGAAGCTCATGTCCGTCACTGAAATCTTTATTACGGGACCAGCGGTCAGAAAGATCCTTATGTGAAATCTTCCCGGCACGACGGATTGTATCAATCAGCCAAGTGTATTTTTGCAGTTGGTTCATAATTCACTAAACTTTATCGGACATTTTTCGTCATTTTCAGCGAGATCCTTTACATATTGAACGAAATTTGAAAACTCATTCAAAAGAGAAGTCTTACCGATATAGTTCCAGCATGTCCAGATGTCTTGTTCTTCTTTATTTTCCTTACCGAACTTCTTAAAAATACGATTAAGGTAATCTATCTCTGTTTTGGTCAATGATGCCGTTTCAAACGCGAATCCTATATATTTGCCGCCACGGCCATAGCCATAAGCAATATAACCACACTTGCCATTGATGGATATTCTCACGCCAAAGTTTTGTTGAACATATCCAAAGTCGGCCAAATCTATTAGTTCTAAATCTGATTTAGCTAACTCAGTTTGTATATGGGCGGCTTCTTTTCTGACAGAATAAGTTCCTTTGAGCTCGTTGACTGCATCAATGAGTTGTTGAAGGTTCTCAGAAGCCTCTGAAAGTGATTCTATACGCTGGGAAAAGTCCGCATCATTGTCATCGGATAAGCCTTTAAGTATATTTTCAGCTATCACGGTCTTTATACGTTGTCTCATATGTTGAAATTTGTCGGTTAGAAAAAAATATTCTTCTAAATAGTCCTGGTATTGATGTAATGCACTAATTAGATATTTCTCACTATTAGGAATTATTGGTGATAACTCCTTTATCCATTCATAAATGTCATGAGCATAATCTCTTACAATAATGTTGTCCTCAATTGTTTTAGAAATTCGATTTAAATTTTCACCATTTTCCGTCAGTGAAAAATCGGTAGGCTTTTCATGATGATTTGAATTTAGATATAAAACCCTAATCTGCTCTTCTTGATAGCCTGCTTCTAAAGCCAATTGCACATATCTAAAGATTTGTCCGGGTTGTTCTACGGCGCCATTGACTTTATTCTCAATGATAACGCAAATATCTCTGTCATAAATAGAAACGTCAATTCGGTCTTGTTCTGCTTTACGTACACTTTTAGAATGTACTCGTACTTTATCAATGCCCATAATTGATTTCATAAAAGAATCGAGAACAGTCTGATGTCGAATAAGATGTTGAAGTATTGAACTGTGAGCGGTTTCCTTCAATTTACCGACAGCAGAAATCGTAATGACATTGATATGCAATGGCATTTTTGACAATTCCTCTTCCCGAATATCTCCTATCTCCGTTGACATTTGCAACAAATTGATATTCGTGAGGTCTTCTGATTGCGTGAGTCCCTTTAGAACTGGTAAGAATTTCTCGAACTTGTCCATAATCATCTGCAAAGATAATAAAAACCTGTATCATTTCGTGCTACACGTCGTATTTTTTTGAAAGTTCACAAAACTCTTTCCAGTTCCCACGTCGGTAGTTATCGGCTAAGGCAATTGCTAATTGGTAGGGATTATCATCTTCAATAGTTAATTTTGAACCTGCTATAGCCTCCAATGGATTAACGAAATATTCAACCCAGACTCCGATTGGAGATTCATTAGTATTGCAGCCATAAAATCCATAGCAAATACTTGACAAGTATGGGTTCGGATCATTTGGCTCTGGGAGTCTTGGCTGGATGACCCGAAATAGATTCATAATTCTTCTGTGTGTTACAATTTTCTTCTTATTAGAGGATTTATTATAGAATGATACAATGCCCATTTCGGCCCCTGCTTCCAAAGCCTTCTTATTACTTATTCGCTTGAAATATTCTTGAAAGGTTGGAAGTCTGTTGACATATTCGTCATACGCTATTCCAAGTTCGATGTCATCAGAAGAATGAAAAACATCGAGCCTATCATAAGCATCAATAACATCGGGAAATATCCTCTTCATCTGCGTCTTCTCCTGTCGATATATTCATCCAACTATTACAGCAATAATCATCTTGCCACATAATTATATCACTTACTGTTAGTATTCCTTCGTCAGATTTTATAATATAGTATTGCTCATATTCCGTAAAATCCAATTGAATATAAAGCGTTATATACTTGCTGTATTCTGTTAGTTCAACGCCCATAAGTGCCAGCCACATGTCCTGCGCTTTTATAAAATCAGCGAATGAGGCATACTCCTCAGCTATCGCCGAGAAGTATGCCTGACGTTTACGCATCATTTCGATGCGTTCCGCCTTAGTCATGTCCGTTAAATCCATGCGCCATAGAGTTCTTCAGGGTCATCATCCGGGCAGGCATTATCCTGTGTTTTTTGTCGAGCCTCAGCCAACTCTCCGTCTGTTGGCGGTGGTAGCTCTACCATAAAGACATTACATGGCCGCTGCTTCATTCCGGCTTTATGGCGAAGCCAGAGATTTTCCATCAGGAGTGCGACTCCATCGGGCGATTGGATAGTTTTCATATCATTCAAAGTTTTATATTCAGTCACTCATAGAACTTTCAGGCTTTGACCAATCCAACTTTGTCACTTGTCGGTCAATCCAAATCATGCCGAGATTTTTCTCCTTTCGGAGTTCTGTTGCTGCTAACAACAGCGGAATAATGTAAGGGATACGCTCCTTTATTTCACTCCAAGTTCCATCAATGTAACAACTTGCGACGTATGCCATACGGAGATAAAGCCTCACTTGAATCCTATCCTCATGATAATATAGGGCAAAATCACCTTGCCAACCATATTCTTCTAATATGGCGGCAGCATCAGCCATGAGACCGTCACATTTGCGACTTTCAGAATGTACGAAATTGCCTATACAGAATATTTCGCCCACTTCTTCTGGGGACTCATATTCGTTTAAGGTATCATTTATTATGTTCGCTATGGACTTTATGCTCATTTTGATGCCTTGAAATTAAAGATTGGACGGATGGTAGTATCTATGGTGACTGTGTCGCCGATGTTGGCAATTATTTCCTCGGCCGGTTTATAGACCATCGGCGACTCGTCACGAGTGAAGTCGTTGACCGACTCCGAATAGATACCCTTCATGGATGCCTCGAAGTCCTCCATTGTTATTTTTTCGTAAGCCTGAGTACGGCTCAATACTCGTCCGGCCCCGTGAGGAGCTGAACTGTTCCAGTCAAGATTGCCCTTGCCCGTACAGAGCAAAGAACCATCGCGCATATTCAGAGGAATAATGCAACGCTCACCTTCAGCAGCGGAGATAGAGCCTTTGCGGATGATACTCTCGTCACTAATATAATTGTGGACGGATTCAAATTCTTCTTTTACCTCCACACCGGGGAAAAACCGCATGAGCAATAGAGATATAAGTTTACGGTTGAGCACAGCCCATCGCTGGCAGAGACGCATATCGTGGAGATAGTGCTCTCGCCCTTCTCCTTCGACATAGCATAAATCGGCGGGGAGATTCGGCTCCGCGTCCTGATGTTCCTTGCGCATTTTCTTTATGACGCTCTGCAATTCAGACCGACGACCTGCCACCTTGTACTCCTCAATGGTGCGTTTGATTGTTTCTTCAAACTCGTCAGCTCCGTCGGTAAGATGCTTCACAGCTTTTGCCTGATAGATGTCGGCAACCTGCTTGCCGAGGTTACGCGAACCGGTATGTATCACAAGGTAAACATTCTCTTCGTCATCTTTGTCAAGTTCGATGAAATGGTTGCCGCCTCCGAGCGATCCGATAGCCTTATTGATACGTCCCGAGTCTTTAAGCTCACGATAGCAGTAAAGTTCGGTCACAAGTTGCTTTGCCTCTCGGTAGATTTCCATTTCCTCGCCGACAAGAGGCTTGAAACCGAAACGATCCTCACGCACAATCATACCCGAAGGCACATTGCCACGGATATGCTCGTGGAATGCGTGAAAGTCTATCTCGGAGAGTTTGCCGAGATTGAGGATGCGCATACCGCAACCGATGTCAACGCCAACTATATTAGGAATGACCTTGTCGCCGAGGTCACCGGTAAACCCTATAACGCAACCTGCCCCGGCGTGAACGTCAGGCATGATTCGTATCTTCTTGTCGGAAAACACGTCAATCGAAAGTAGTTCCTTGATCTGTTCCAAGGCATTCTCCTCGATGTTGTCCGTAAATATCTTTACGTCATGTCCTTCTATTATCTTCATATTCTGATGTTTTTAATATTTCGATGCAAAGTTAGAATGTCGTTGCGCAGTCATTTTGCGCACTAAGAAATTATCACGACATTCTTTCATGAGCGCAAAATTACACCAAGGGTGACGCATATTGCGGTACAGCATAAAGTTTGCTATATGTTAAATATTCTTAACTTATAAATAGCTGAAATATATGATATATACGCGCTTCGATGGGGTCGATGAATATGAAAATCAGATAGATTTTAACAGACATTCACATTTGGTTGAAATCCTTCATCGTATTAAAGAAGAGTACCAACACTAAAAAAGTAGTATGAAATTAACAATCGTTGGCACTCGAAATCCGGGTGTGACTTATCAGGAGTGGGAGAAACTCCTACTCAACAAAATCAATCCCGACGAGATTCAGATGGTAATCTCCGGTGGCGCAAAAGGAGTTGACACTTTCGCCAAATTATTCGCGGCTCGCCATCACAAGCCCTACATGGAGTTCACTCCGCAGTATAACGTCTATGGACGATATGCGACACTGAAGCGAAATACTCAGATTGTCAAAGAGGCTACTACTGTAATCGCGTTCCCATCCGCAGAGTCCAAAGGAACTTATCATTCCATCAAAGAGGCGCAACGACTCGGTCGGCGTGTCATAGTCGTAAACCCACGGCTCTTTCATTTAACTTTGGTATTGTTTAGCAACCGCTTGAATAAGTGGTATTTACACAAGTCTAATCTGTAGAATATATAAAAACAGCTTTGTTGGGTGTTTTTGAGAGTTGCTTCTAACCGACTAATACTCATGGATATTGAAAATTCAAAGCATTTTTAAATGAAAGAGCCGTGGCACGACCCCTTCCGGGGCACACAAAGCGCGTTTGACCAATTTCGCCACCGGGCTGATGTCTATTTATCGATGCAAAGATAGCAACGTGGGCTGCCAAATGTTGACAGCCCACGTCTTTTGATGATATATTCTTATTTTTTTATGACGCCAGGATTGTCACTTTGACCTCATTGGAGCAATTATCCTCCATGCACACGCCCCATGTCAATTCTATATCTGAGTTGGGATTACTCAGCAATTCTATGATGGGGGTGAGATCTGACATCTTAAAACTCTTTCCAGCCCATACCTGGATTAGAAGTTTTGATAAATCCTCCTGTTTGATATGGATAGAATTGAAAATTATGTCAATCGCCTCATTTAAGGTTGCTCCTTTGGAGGTATAGACATAAATTACTCCGCCATCTGTGAACATCGACGCGACATCGGATTCATCAATACTGATAAATCCATCTGCGGCAATGACGGCGTCTATTTCTTTCGCATCGCCATATACAGTATGACCGTTCCAAATAGTTGTATTGTCCATTATATTATGGTTGATTAAACATATTCTTTTGTTAAAATATTTATTTCCGCACTATCACAACTCCAATTCTGAAACATCACTATTGGATCTACCAGCATTGCCTGACCCGGCTCTTGGTTGATTGAAAAAAACTGATATTGACCATCGCCAAGTTCGAAATAGACGCCCAAAGAGTTCTCCCCTTGTGTCAATTCGATTCCGACAATATCGAACCACTCCTTTTTATCGGCAAAGAAGGCATCTACCGACTTGTAATCTTTGACAAGTTCAGATAGAAAGTCATAGCGCTTGCGCATCATTTCTAAGTCACATCCAAGCATTGTTATAATTGATTAGCAAGGAAAAATCATTTGCGACCCGGGCAGGACTCGAACCTACAAGACCCCTTCCGGGGCACCTTCCATCTAATATAAGGCGCGTTTGACCAATTTCGCCACCAGGTCGATGTTATTTGCATCACTAAATTATCGCATTGTTTGCGAATGCCATCGGCAACGATGGAGGCCCCGTTGCCGATAGCAATTATTGCAATTTCAGTCGTTTTGTGAACTTGCCAGTCCAGTTCTAACACCATATACAATAGTGTCAATGTATTTGTCGCGGGTTAGACCTCTTTTCCTTTGCTTGGGGTGGTAAGCGTCTATCAAGATTTTACCATTTTTTGTCTTATAGACAGCAGTTACACCTGGATTGCTGGCTTTTTCAATCCATTCAGCATTTTGAGCCCACTCTTCTTGCTCAAAAAGACCCTCAAAAGTGTTGCCGAACACAATTACATTTGGATTGTATCCTTCAATTTGCTTCAACAAAATGTCTCGCCATTGAGCGTATTTTCCAGACATATCGCCCGAATTTTTATAAGCAGGCATCTTGTTTAAGTTGACATATGCTACCGTTTTCAGCATGTCGAGCATTTCCTCATTTGCCCAAGGCATGGAGTTATAGTCTTCACCGGTTCTAACACCATAAACGATGTACATGAGGATTTTCCATGTATCATTCATCCGATCCATACTTTCCCATGGTTCATAGATTTCCCAGCCTCCACCTTTCGGCCCTCCTTCACCAATCTCATCCCAAGCCTCCTTTAGGATAAACATGATTTTGGGTTTTGATTTTGAGTAACCCTCAAGGTCACACACTCCATCATATATGGGTTCTGTTTCCGACAAATCGAACCCAAGTGCCTGCGCACGTTCTTTTATCTCCTCGTGCATTTGATTTTGAAAATCTTGTAATTCCTTCATGTGTCTTGCTTTAAGTTACAGTGATTTACTAGAGAAAATAACTACAATCTCTTTGATTCCAGTTGATATTGCATGTTGATGCCACGGAACTTGCGGCTGTCGAAACCGTATTTGGAGCTGAACGCATCAGCGATTGCGTCCATCCCGTCACCGTATTTGATAGGGTCGGAGGTTGATTTTGTAGAGACTTCCACCGACATGCCGGCTTCAAGTTTCATGCCGTTGACATTTCCACCTTTTTTTACTATTACTTTCCAAAGTGCCATTTTAATGAGATTTTAGTTCGCTTACTTGGTTTCGGGCTTCGGCATTCCCGCTTGTGTCATAAAAAAGAGGACACAACACTCTTTTGGTTCGTTCTTTCGGTAAGGCTCTGGTAAGCCCGGAATCAAGATTGAAGCAAAAGCAGCCTGCGCCCTCGCATGGAGGATGCACGGCTTGCTACTGACTTCCATCTGTTGATTCCTTGTTAGATTTACCAGATTTAACCGAATCGGATGGCGGTCATTGCAAGTTATGCAATATCGTATGTCGTTTTAGTCTGTCTGTTTTGTGATTGACTTTTTTATGTTCAACCGCAAAAATACAAAATTATTTTTGACCGACAAAGTGTTATCACAGGTGCTTGCTATGTTTTACAGCACAAAATTACAATCGTCGGGTGCCAAAAATTGTCAGTGTTCAATTGTTTTATCTCTATTGGCTAATTTTTCTATTCTTGATAGAAGTATTTCGGCTCGTTTCCTCACCTCTTCCATATTCGGTTTGTTGTCGAAACTCAATGAGAACAAATTCTTGTCGGAAGGCTTGTGCCAATAGTAGCCACCGCGATAACGAATCCCCTCTTCAAGTCCAATGTAAAATGCATTTCGTTGACGTTCCGCAGAATCACCTTTATCGGTTACTACATAAAAATCAATCTCATCTTCATAAAATCCGATTGACAACCACAGGCGCGTGTTCTTGAAATCCTTGTCATTCCATACGCACACATAGTTGCAATAGTATTCATCTTTTTCCGATTGATTTGCTCCATTGATTCCTCCGCGATTGGCAAGTTCAAGGAATTGAGATGAGTACAGTTGAGGCAATCGGCTTAAAGCTGATGAAAGGTCGCGGGCTGCGCGCATATCATCATTAGGAATGTCATTACCTACGGTGAGCATTTGTAGAATTTCATTGATAGTTGTATCTTTTCGTGACTTCTTTTCCTTCATCAGAAGTATGCCGAGCAATGTAAGCTGCTCATCTGAACCGAAATCATCCGGAATTTGTGCCGAGTATCTCTTGGTAGTAGGATTGCAGATAATCTCACACCCGAACAGTTCCATCAAATCATTTTTGATACGGTGAAAAGTCCGTTCCGAAATTTCTGTTTCCTTTTGGTCATTCTTGATTGAATCAGCCCATTTGTCGCTGATTTCGCTACGGGTTATACCCACAGGCGATGCTGCGAGAATCTCGTTCATTACCCATAAAAGGCGTTTAAGCGAAGGTATTGACATAATTATATTTCAATTAAATTGGGGGTATTTAGTTTTGAATAATCTTCGTTCATGATTGCGCCATTGGAGAATACTACGTCACCTTGGCGCAAGATACCATGCTGGCGATGGATATGCCCGAAAAGATGAGCTTTGGGGTGGAGAGTTTCTATCTTTGATAAAATTTCGCGCGAACCGTAGTTTATTTCGTCATCATAGTCAAGGATGCCATAGGCCGGAGAGTGCGTGATCAGAACATCGGTTTCATCGGGGATGCGGTCGTAGTTGTGACTTTGACGATCAGTAATACAATCCCCCATGAACATCGGCACACCATAGAACCGGATACCATCAATCTCGATTCCGGAGTTGCAAAGATAATGCACATTCTCATCCAACCCGTCGACATCGGCACCATAAAGACATTCATCGTGATTGCCACAGATGAATATTTTTTGACGATATGGCAAGTCGCAGAACCAGTTCAGAAAGTCTATCGCTTCCGCCTCATTTCCGACCATGCAGAAATCACCGGAATGTACCACCACATCAGCCTCAGGCAATGCCTTTAGCCGACGATGACAATTGTGGGTGTCTGATAAATGGAGTATTCTCATGCTAATCAAGATTGTTTTGCAAAGTTAGTAAATGTGGCTGACAAATTATGGCAGTCAAAGATATTATTTTTGCAAACCAAAGGGACGGTTTTGGTTAGTGGTTTGAGGCTGAGGCTTGAATCAGCCACACCACATCACCAACGCCGCCCTACCCAGAGAGGGCGGCGGCATCGCCAAAAGGATAAAAACCGCTCGCCTTCGGCGAAAAACCAACCCGGTAGGGACGTGATACTTCACGTCCGCCTATAACTGCAATATCATATTGAATATCAGTCATTTGTAGCGAACGCGAAGTGTCGCATCCTTACCATGCAAAATCGTTTTGAGAAATTTGATGCAGTTTTTTACCAAGAAACCATTTTATCATCAGGGGTTTTTCGCCGTGAAACGGCGAGCGGTTTTTATCCTTGG
>OJOI01000399.1_pt1 | contig 30166 bp, 19 predicted proteins | sample 1598061 | NCBI WGS metagenome assembly OJOI01 (sample SAMN01915224, study PRJEB22387) | human gut metagenome | isolation source: stool | host: Homo sapiens | place: USA
TTTTACTAAAGCAGCTTTAGCATCTAATAATGCTTCTAATGCATCATCTACATCTTCTTGACTTGAATTGCTGTTATCTAAAACAATATTTTTTGCAACTGTTAATTTATCATTAAATCCCTGCCAAGTTGCTGGTGTATAATCTGCTTCTTTTAATTTTTCACATTCGTTTACTGCTTCACTTAGTTTTGTTATATCGCCTCTTAATATTAACTTAAGCCAATGAAGTAAATTATATTCACCGTAATAAACTTTAAAATTATCCATATCCTTAGTCCCAACCATCAACCAATAAGAGAATATTAAATATTTTATCCACAATTGCAATAAAAAAACACAACAATATCCATAGAACACCATCTGTCTGTCATAAAATTTAAAAACGCTCCTAGATAGAAAATTCAATCAATTATTTTTCATATTCACACTACCAGATGTTTAAGCTGATTTCTGTATAAGAATTAGTTAACACCGGCACAAAACCCCAAATAGCAATATTACAGCTAGGGTTTGAAATACTATACATAATTTATAGTGAAAAATACTGCCAATAAATAAAACGAATAGAAAATAGCCCGCAAACTGCACATCAAGGAAAATCTCTAAATTAAAAAAAATTTACCCCAAAAGTCAATTTTTTAACACCCGCTAATGCCAAGCGTTATTCTTTATCACACAGCTACTGATAATTGGCATTTTGCAAAAAGTTTAATATAAAACTTTACAATAATTTAACCTCTGTTACGTAAAAACTTACCAACTATTAATATCGTACCTGTTATTAAAATTAATCAAACAGCTATTGGTCAAACCAAAAACGATAATTTTCATTTTATCATTATTCATAACGTTTCCATACAGTTTTAAAATAATCCGAATTTTTCATTTCATCCAAAGTCTGATTGAGTATATAAGCCCTGCTCTCTCCCAAATTTTTCGGCACGGGAAGCCCTTTGGGAACATACAGACGAATGGCATTATCACCCGTTAATCCGTCAGGAAGTTTGTCCACCGCTTCCAGTAATAAATATGTCTTATTCCGACATTCATACTGCTCAGGAACAGCCGGACAAATCAAAAATTTCTCCATGCGGCAGTCATATTTTTCCGGAAACTCAGGGCATAAGGTTATCGGACGACCGGTTAAATCTTCGGCAAAGGCTTGCGGATTCTCAACGGAAGAGGCAACCACTACTCCCTGCCGTCTCAAATGATAAGCCTCTGAACGTTCCAGCAAAAGGACATGCTTTCGCTCGACATACTGTTCCATTCCGTATTGTCCCGGCAAGAGCTTTACCTGAACACTCTCACCTTTGGTTCCGGATGCCAAACGATATTCCGTATCCGACAAACGGGAACCAATAACCGTTTTGTTTTCAAGAAATTCCATTGTCTCGGAGGACAGCCCTAAATCGCGGATTTTATATTTTAAATTCTGCGCATCTTTCTGATACCCGATCTCACAATCAAAGCTGGCAAACGTCTCCGGCTGCAATCCACGCAACATTTGGTCGCTTCCACTGCCGGCAAAAACCGCGATCAATTTCGTTTGCGGCGTTGCATACAAATCCCATACCGTAGGCTCATAACTGCTTAAAACCAAAACGACGTTTTTTCCGGGACGATTTATCCAAACTCGTTGTTCTACCGTAGTGCTATGATTGTTTAGCTTAATATCTGCCACCCGATTTGAGCTATATGCCGCAACTCCATATAGTTCGTATCCATCCGGAAGCTGCGGAATGACACAATTCTGTGGCAAAGATTTCGGCTGAACATCTTTCTTATATTCTCCTTCTCGCAGATAGCGGATACGATCGGCATATTTTTTTTCAATGCATGCAACCGTCGGACATTGCCGTGCCTCTTCCAGCCTCTTAAAATCACCGCGCGCCAAATCATAAACGTCATCTTTATCGGATATGGTTTTCAAAGCTTTTGCAAGCTCTTCATCTCCGATATTTTTTTGTTGTTGCAGATTTCGGTTCAAACACAAAACCGTTGTAAAAATATCATTGGTATCCGAACAACTGTTTTTACCGGCATATCCAAGTTCTTCCAAGGTCTTGTCAAGATAAAAAATCTCGCTGTGTCCCGGACTTTTAGGAGCCGGCATATCTTTGGGAACAAACAAGTCAATGGCAACCGCGCCGCCTAAACCTTCCGGCAGACTGTCAAACGGCGCAAGCATCAAAAAGTTGCGGCAGCCAAAGTCCATAATTCCACCGCTGCAACTGGACGGATAACGAAAATGATATGGTTTAACAATACCGCGTTTTTCATATTCCGGATTGTGCGTTTTATAAGGAAACGTAAAAATTTCATTATCAAGGATTTTACGGTAAAGCGATGAATCCAAAGGCTCAAGTTTACCATAACTGACCAGCTCGCGAACTCCGGCACGATCCGGCATAAGAGAACTCGCCACATCGGATTTTCCCTCTTTTTCATTATTCACAGCCTGCAAGGCATCTGCTCTTTGCTTGTACAGACGACGCAGACAGTCCTTTGAACGGCAGGATTCTATGGCCTTGACAAACCTCTGCTCATGGCGCTCAATACTTTTGATACTGGCGGAAATTTCATTATCCCGACAGGCAACGATATCTGTCAGTAACTGAGATTTTTGACAATCAAGAGCAAAAGCCGAAGCTGAAGAAACACAAACGACAGCAACGAAAAAAACACGTAAGTTTCTAAACATGGAAATCTCCTTAACAGTTAAATACACTATAATAAGAAAAAATTAAAAGTTCAAACCTTTTGTTTTTATTCATTCTTACCTGCAACTTTTCGAAAACACACTTATAATTTATTACTGCCGTAAAAACAATTTTTAGTTACGATATTGGCTGTCACATAAACACGACAGAACATGTCAACCGAAAGAATTTTTCCTTTTTACAAACAAAGTGCTTCGAAATTTCTCTCGAAGCACTTTTAGGGATACTAATTACTAAAACTTATACCTAGCGTTAATCAAGCCTGTGTGGTCTTGGTAGTCCTCACGGAATTTGCCCTCATAACCGAGTGAGAGTTCAACATTGTCGTTGACTTCTGCGGTTACACCGGCACCAAATTCCATTCCGAAACGATCAAGTGCTTCACCGTTAACTTGGTAAGCCGAACCATTAGCCAAGGTTACGACCGAATTAACATCATCGTTCATCAGGTCATAGGTTGCGGCAACTCTGACTTCCGGCTTAATATTCATGCCATTTTCAAGTTCCCAAGATTTACTAACTTTTGCTCCGATGACACCGGTTAAGATATCGCTGTCATTGCCGGAAACTTTTTGGTCGGCAGAATCTTTATAAGCGTCCTGTTTAATATGGACATAACGCAAGCCGGCTTCTGGTGTTAAACCAAAGCCATTGACTTGCATATCATAACCGGTCATAGCCTGTAAGCCGAAGGTTTCGACATCGTAGTCAGCTTTAACGCCAACTCCGGCGACACTCTTCTTTTCTTCATAATCAGACCAGCCATAAGTAGCAATACCGTTTACATACCAGTTTGACGGTTTATATTCGCCGTAAACAATCGCCGTATGCGTATCAACATCGGTGGAACGCATAAAACCGTCAATATCGGTGTTGGTATAAGCGTAACCAATACCAATCTTGGTATCATCGGTTACAAACTTTTCGGCACCGAAAGCAATACCAGAACTGTCGGCATCAAAACCTTTGGCTTTTGAGGTGTCGTCCAGCTTGGATTTATTGAACAAGCCTTGAACCCACATGGCACCACGTTTGAAGATATTGTCACCGGAAGCCATACCTTCGCCACCGGTTGAGATTGAACCCCCAGTTAAACGGGTTGATACGGCACCAAAGACCTGATTAGCTGTTTCAGTTTGGGTTTTCTGAACCATTGGTGCAACTTCGGGAGCAACTGCTGTCAAAGCATCAACATAGGCTTTCTGTTCAGCAACATTTGTACTGTTGGAAAGCTGTGCCAGTTTTTCTGTAACAGCGGCAGCAACCGGAGAACTGGTTGAAGCACTGACACTGTCCCAAGCTTCGGCTGTTCCGGCATTGTTAGCCGAACCGCCTGCATCAACAACGGCATCAGTGGCAGAGCCGACAGACGTAACTTCAAATGTTCCGTCACCATTATCAACAAACTCGTAACGGGAATTTTGACTCAGGTTGGCAAATTTGCCTTCGATTTCAACTTTGTCGGAATCCTCACCGTTAAACAATTTTAAGGTTGTGGTTTCACCTTTAGCCAAAGCAGCGCCATTCAAGGTCATATTTAAATTGGTACCGTTTTCGCTGATATTAACATAATTGGCATGGATTTTGCCATAAGTATCTTTGTCAGTTACAGTAAAGGCCAAAGTTGAATTGTCCTTGAAATGAACACCTTCACCGTCAATACCTTTTTCACCGCCGGAATGCAACGCATTCGTCCCAATATCAAGCGTTGCGCCTTCTCCTACGACAACGCTGGAAGCTCCGCCGTTAATTTCCTTGTCATAAACCATGGTGCCTTTTTTGATTTCAAAAATATCCAGTCCACCGATAGTACCGGAAACTGCTTGACTCAAAGAATGACTGTCTTCAAAAATCAGGCTGACACCTTCAACATTACCGTCAATCTGGGCACCGGAATTTTGAAAATTAATTTTGCCACGGTCATCGCCATTAATGTTGGCACTTAAAGCACCGCCCAAATTGATTTTGGTATCGTTACCGGAAAGTTGCAGGGTTGAAACTTCTCCCGGATTATCGTTTTCATCCAGGGTTGCGATTGCCTGCAATACTGAACCTTGGGCAACATCAATTGTTCCGCCGCTGACAGAAATATCTCCGCCCTCAATATAATTGCCGGAGCCATTGACGCTTATCTTACCGCCGGTCATTTCAAACTTGCCGGTTGTTACGTCATTGCCGTCGCCGTGATTGGTACCAATGACGCTGTGATTTCCGTTCATCACGATTGTTCCGTCAGTCAACTTGAAACTCTTGGCTAAATCGTCATTAGTAAAGTCCGTTCCGTTCAGAGTAATGTTTCCACCGGAAACTTCAATACCCTTGCCATGGAGTTCACTTTTGACGGCGTTGACTGTTCCGCCTTTGATATTAAGACTTCCTGAACCGTTATTGCTGATTTCTGAATTATCGGCTATTATCGTTCCACCAGTAATGTTTATATCGCCGCTTGCTGGTTTGCCATCCTCGCTTTGATAGTCACCGCCTCTGACTATCGACGAATCTTTGAGAGAGATTGTCCCGTCGCTGATATTTATATTGCCAGTTTCGCCGTCATGGAATATTGCGGAACCGTTTTCCACAGTAAACTCCCCGCCGCTAATGTCCAAATCTCCGGAATTCTCGCGTCCCAACGAACTCTCATTCATCTTAAACGTTCCGCCGGAAACTGTCATTTCTGCACCTTTCTGTGAATTGCCTTCTGCTGATGTAGCCGGATAAGTACTGATATTGGAATTATTCATTTCAAACGTTCCACCGGAAATATTAAATTCTTTTCCGGCATCACCGTATATAAAGATTTCTCCCGTATCCAGCTTTATTTTGCCACCGCTGATATCAGCCTCTTTGGCATTCAGCGTTGCCATCCATCCGGCTTCATTCTCCTGTTTCAGCGTCAGTTCTCCGCCCGTTTGAGTATATTTGCCATCAACAAACATAAAAGGTTTCTCTGTATCATCCGCAGCATTGGAATTGATGACAGACAAAGAGGCATCATCTGCCAAAGAGACATTTCCGCTAACATTCAAAGTATTGGAAACATTAATATCCTCTTCTACAATAGCTTGAGTTTTTACATCTAATGAGGCAGTTCCCGATAAATTTATGTCTCCTATGTGTGAAACCTGAGTATCAGAACGCTCAACAACATAGTTTCCCGAAGTTAAATTGGACGCGTTCTCCGGAAGATTTTGCGCATAAGCATTGCCGGACACAGTCAGCGCCACCAATGCCGTTGTCATTAATAAAGTTTTTTTCATACGATTAAACATCCTTTTTCAACTAGTTAAAAGAAAAACCCGCTCTTTAAGAAAAGGCGGGCGGATGTTCGAAAACCGTATAGACTTAAACGGCTCGGCTTATTTGGCTGAGCCTTATTCACCGACATCCGTCCAAGTAGAATCAGAAGTCGGCACAAGTTAAAGTCGTGTGCACACGACTAAGTCTATAAAAGGGTTTTCGACGCCCTAAGCAGTCTCCTGCTCGCCTTTATATTATAAAGCCTGTTAATGACAATCAAGCGAAAACATCAAAAACCCTCTGGTATTTTTATAAATAATCCGGTATAGCCGCTTTATAAACGTGTTGATTTATGATAAAAATGTCTATAATCCGCCAGTTTCAGCCTATTAAGGCAAAAATATAAAAAATAAATAAAGCTTCCCGATATCAAACGCTTTCTGTCATATTTATCGAATACAACAAGCTAACGTTTCCTGCTCTGCAAGAAACGGCGCAAAAAGATTTGTTTAATTCAACACGTTATAAACGCACAATAAAGAAAACCTTTGGGAAAAACCAAGTTATTTCAATTTATTCACCTGTATTTTCATTGATATTTGGTGTTTTTCTCCCGGATTCAGATGAACAAAGGAAGCCCCTTGGTTTGACGGCTCTACGCAAACAAACTTTTTATACTGCCCCTCGCTCATTTCTTTAAGATCCTTAGCCGGATTCCACACAACCGTCGTATTGGAACCGCTCTTTTCCACCGATATCACACGATTAAACACAGGGTCTGCTATCTCTACGCCTCCGGTATGATTCACGAAGGCAGAATCAAATTCGCCTTTTATTTTCAAGTTTCCGTCCAACTTATAAAGTTCTCCGTCAAGCGAATTTTTATAACAATGCCCCGCAAGCCCTTTTATCACAACATTATCAACGGAGCTTACGTTAAAATACGCATGCAAAGCTTCGCTAAAATCAAAAGCCTTGCTGCCGTTGTTTACCGTTTCGAGACGATATTCCAGTTTGTCCGTAACTTTAATAAAAAGAGTGGCGGCCGCCTCGACGCCATATTTTGCATCCGGAAGCAGAGAAAGCGCCGCTTCCATCTTTGTTTCATCAACCGCAACGTTCTTCAAATTCCAATTTGAAAGTCTGGCAAAACCGTGACGGGGAAGATTGCCGTTTAACGTCTCTTCGGCAAACCGCGGCCAACAAACCGGAACACCGCCGCGAATGGCCTGAACATTGTCAAACCTGTTAAGCTCTCCGAGCCAAAAGACGTCATGTTCCTCGCCTTTCGGACGATATGACACCACATTGCCGCCCCAAAGGGCAATTTTACATTCCGCCAGCTTGTTGCTTAAACTGATAAATCCGTTGTCGCTAATATCCATTATACACCTCTCGTATTGCGGTTAATTTACAAAAAAATATCACGTCAACCGCAAAACATCAATATTGAAAATGTCATAATGAAACGCGAAATCCCGGTATTTTAAAGCAGGTCTTTCCATAAAAAATTATGCATATGCCAGGCTCTATACAGCCACAGCCTAAAAACGATACTGGATTCCCAGGTTAACCTCCCAAGGAAGCTTTATTCTGCTGCCCAGTTGGGTAGACGCTTCAAAATACGCCGTTCCGTCATCGCTCCATGACGTGCTCACCCCCGCTCCCAGTTCATACCGAAGCGAAGATAGGTCTTCGTTGAAAGTATAGTCGGCAATCTGAACCTTGCTCTTGCCGTCAATGTCATGAATCAGCGCAAAGCGTCCGTAAGTGTCCAAAAAGTTGTTTTTTCCCCAGTTGAAGCTCTTGCCGACGACCAGATCCGCATGGGCGCTGAAATAACCGCTGTCGGATGCCTCGACCAACGTATTGAAGTTAGTTCTGTAGCGAATTGAATCAAGATGCATATAGTTGACGCCGACCAACGGCTCGATAAACCATTTTCCTTCAAAATTTATTCTTTTTCCCGCATTGGCCGAAACCTGCCAGCTGTTGGTATGATACTTGCCCGTGACGCCGCTGCCCGAAGGCGTATAGCTTGTCAGCTTCTGCTTATGCCAGAAATAAGTTCCGACCAAATCCAAAAACCAGTTGCTTTCCGTATTAAAAAGGGAATATATGCCGAGAGACTGCGTATCGGCATCCCCGTGCCCGCTGCGATCGAATTTTTGGCGGGAAGACGTATATCCGCCATACACGCCGAAACTTATATAATGTCCGGCGTTTCGCCAAACTTCCCGGTCATACCCGATTTCGGTTCCGTAAATGTCTATTTTGCTATGTGTACCGTCCTTATATCCGAATTTAAGTTCCTGTCCCAATCCCTTAACCCATAAGCCGTTATCGTGCCCGGAGACATTTCTGCGGCTGCGGATATGGTTGTAAACGGGCGTCAAGTGCGTATAAAACAAAGAAGCCAAAGACGAATAAGTATTCTTGGCAATGACGGCGCTATCGCTCACATCCTGTGAACGAACCAGAACCCAGTCGTCGCCTTCCTGCCTGAGCCCATAGCGAAAAGCTCCGACGTCAACCGCATCCCCGACCAGATAAAAACTGTCGGCGGCACCGCTGTCTTCATCAATGATTTTAAACTTTGCGGGAATATTGCCGTCCGGACTGTAATCGTGGATAATCAGGCCAAAATTACCGGTTCCCGAATGAACCAGAATTTTATCCGACAACCCTTCTGACAAACTACTGTTAATCCCAAACAAACCGTTTCCGTTCAAACTGTCAAACTGCAACGTTGAAAAATCATGGCTGAAAGGAATGTTCACCGCGGCATTCTGAAGCTGCATATCCGAAATGTTATTGCTTCCCACAACCGTAACCACGCCTTCCGTCACTTTAGTCGTCCCTGCCAGCGATCCGCCGGAAAAAAGAAACAGCCACCCGCCTTTGTCTATTGTGGTATTTTCAGCTTTGCCGCCGGAGAAAACGCTTTGCACCCCGCCGCTCCGAACCTGGGAATTCAGAGCGATACCGCCGCTTTCCACCTGCTGAACGCCGCCGCTGATAATGCTGTCCGTATCCGTTCCGAACACGCTCAAAGTGCCTGAACTCATCTGGGTGTTATATGAAAACGCATCGGGATTGACAACCAGTTCTCCGCCGCTGACTGCTGTTTCCCTTACCGAGCCGCCTTCCATAACGTCGACAATCCCGCCTTTTTGAACAGAGGTCTGTTCTGCTGTTCCCCACACCTTTTGCCGGCCTCGTCCGGAAACGACAGCCCCTATGCTTGAACCACCGGCTTCAACCTGTTGCAAACCGCCGCTGACAGATGCATATTTGGACACCCCGCCGTTCAAAATTTGTTGTAGCCCACTTCTGACGCTTGCGGCTTCATCCGTTCCCGAAACATTTTCCCGTCCGCCGTTCAAAACCGTTCCTTTAACCTCGGCTCCCGAAGAAACCACGAGCATTCCGCCGTTCACTACGGTGTCCTGCGCATAACCTCCGGCATTGACGTCCACTATCCCCTGGCTCGCCACGGTTGAAGAATAAGCCTCCCCGTTAACATTTTGAACCGCGTAATATTGCACATTCGTATTATGGGAAACGCCGCCTTTTTCAACATTTTGCTGCCCGTAAGGAAAAATATTGCTGTTATATGCCTCTCCGCCGGACATCACCTGCTGGTTTCCCGAAACCGTAAAATTTTTCGTCGTGCCGTAAACCCGCTGGGTAACGACGATATGCACGTCGCCGCCGTCCAGAACCTCCCCGGCATTGACAATCTGGGTAATCGCAGCTGCCTGCTGAGGGAAAAACATTCCCAAAAAGAAAAAGATAAATTTTCTCATCCGTCGCTTCCTCACCTTTTAATTTCGTCCTGTTTATATATATTTGAAAACCGAAAATAAAAGTGCCGCCGAAGCACAAGACCGCAGCTCCGTCCTCAACGTCCCAACAATCAGATTGACAAAGGCCGCCTTTGTCGTTAATATGTGCGTGTTTACAATAATTTGAGGTAATATCTAAAAATATTATGAGTCCCATATACGTGTATGTTTTCAACCTGGTGTTGGTTTTTCTCCTGGTATTCGCTAACGCCTTTTTCGTTGTTTCCGAATTTTCCATTGTCAAAATCCGCCGTACCAAATTGGAAGAACTTGCCCATAACGGCAGCAAGCGCGCCAAAATCGGATTAAAAATCAATGACCATCTCAACACCTACCTAAGCGCCATTCAGCTGGGAATCACGTTAGCTTCTCTGGGCCTCGGATGGATCGGCGAACCGGCCGTATCCAAACTGCTTGAAGCTTGCTTTGACAATTGGTTGTCCGACAATCCTGTCTTGCTCCATTCTTTGAGCTTTGGTATTGCTTTCGGCTTCATTACCTTGCTGCACGTTGTTCTCGGAGAGTTGGTACCCAAATCTCTTGCCATTCAGGAAACCGAACGCTGTGCCCTGATTATCGCGCCTGCCCTGTACACTTTTAACCGCATTTTTGCACCTTTTATCTGGGTTTTTGACCATGTAACCATCGGCATTTTAAAACTGATGGGCATCAAACCCGGAGATGAAAACGACGACGCTCATTCGGAAGAGGAAATCAAACTGATTATCGATGCTTCGCAAAAAGGCGGCATTATTGACGATACCGAAGGCGAAATCATCCAAAACGCAATTTGCTTTTCCGAAACCAGTGCTCATGAGATTATGATACCGCGTCAGGACATCAAATGTATTTATAAAAATTACAGTTATAATGAAACAATGGACTTTATCCGCCAACACAACCACACGCGGTTTCCGCTCTGCGACAAAGATAAAGACCATATCATCGGTATGGTTCACATCCGTGACATTTTGGAACACCCCGAGGATAAAAACGCCAAAGACTTCCTCAATATGGTTTCCAGAGAAATCCTTTTCGTTCCTGAAAACAAATCCATTTCCGACATTCTGCATCAAATGATGCATAAGCACATCCACCTAGCCATCGTTGTTGACGAATACGGCGGAACCGCCGGTATGATTTCTATGGAAGACATCCTGGAAGAACTTGTCGGAGACATTCTCGACGAACATGATGACATTTCTGACGAACCGATAAAGAAAATCGACGATACCAGCTGTGAATTTGACGGTCTCTATCTGGTAGAAGACGCTTTCGACTGCATGGGTCTTCCTGAATTTGAAACCGAGGAAAGCACCATCGGCGGTTATGTGTTCGGACTTATCGGACGCGAACCCAAAATCGGAGATTTAGCCGAAGACGACTATTGCCGCTATGAAGTATTAGCGGTTGACAATATGCGTATTACCCGCGTCAAAATCCGCATCAAAGAAAAGAGCACAGCCGAAGAATAATGTGTTTTTTCAACTATTCCGGCCAAAAGCATTAAACAAATATTAAAACTGTTGATTTTTTGTCAAAATTTTATATAATATGATAAGACAAGTAATGTGGAGGCCGGTATGGAAAACAATCAGGAAAGAATAAACAGGCTCAGAAAGAGAATGAAGCAGATAGCCGACATTGCCGTTGACTATATTCCCGAAATTTCAGGTGCTGCTGCAGGTGCCGCATTTGGCAATCCGATTGTCGGTGCCGTTATCGGAACCGCAGCCAAAAGAATGTTAAAACGTTTTATGATAGCTCGAACCAAGAAGTTGAACTTTGAGGAGACCATTCAAAACAACATAGAACGTTTCGGAAATGCCACCGTTGCCGCTTCCGGCAGCACAAAAAAGAAAAACGTCTCAAACGAGGCCGGCAATAACCGCCCCGTCTTATATCCTCAAAATGCGACAATATCCAGCGTGGCCACTTACGCTTTTAAAACAAATATAACGCGCTGAAAACAAACCGGCGGCGCTCAACTCAATCAACCGGTACAGTTTCTATTGAAACCGCCCCCGAACGTCCCATTTCATCCACCGCCTTAATCTTAGCCTTCCCAACCGGCGTTGTAATTTCCAAAACCTGCCCGGCTTTCGACTGTCCGACCAAATGGTCGTTAACATACCAATAAACCAATTCCGCATCGGCATCCAATGCAGCCTTCAAAGCAAGCTTTTCTTCTGGCAGTTTGTGTGAGCGAACTAAAAAACGGCTGTTGTCGGCAGGAAGAACAATTTGCGGTGTCCTCCCCTGGTTAAACGTCTCTATTTGAGAACAGCTTTCCTTAAAGGCCGGAGGACGCCGGATATTTATTCCGGCCTCGGCATAAGCCTGCAAAACGTCAGAAGGCCAAAAATTATAATTTCGCATTTCCGTCTGCGGCGGTTTATGACGGCAAGCACGTAAACCGGTTTTGACGTCAATGGGAATCAAACGCGAAACATTTGACATCCGAATTCCCGAAACGCCCGGAATAAAATACGACAAAACGCTCCGCGGACAATAGGCATTGGCGAGATCGCCCGTATCTTTGCAAATTTTTACTTTCGCCAAATTCAGCTGCGGCGACGGCTCCAGTTTTGTCGCAATTTCCTGCTGCCCGGCAATCTTTCTGACCAGCCGAAAAAATAAAGGCGCTGCCATATCCCGTCCCACAAAAGCATTATTCGGCGTACCGTCAAAATTTCCGATCCAAACCACAACCACATAGGGACCGACGACGCCTGCGCTCCAGGCATCCTTAAATCCGTATGAAGTTCCGGTTTTCCAAGAAACCGGATAAGCTGTCTTTTGCTTGGAAAATCTGGTCGCAGTATCATCCGCCGCGGCGTTTTGGGACAACATATTCAATGTCAAAAACGCCGCCTCCGGTGACAACAACTGTTTAAGCTGCCTCTCTTCACCCTGCAAAACCCGCAGCGGGCCGAAACGCCCCTCATTATAAAGCATCGCATACATTGCCGCCAGGTTGTGCATCGACACCTCAGTTCCGCCCAGAGCCATTGCCAAACCGTAAAAACCAACCGGACGCAGCTTTTGTACGCCGCATGCCTTCAGCAAATTATAAAAATTTTCTTCTCCGACCTGCAACAGCAAATCAACCGCAGGAATATTCCGGCTGTAGACCAAAGCTTGCGTCGCGTTAAGCAGCCCGTAAAATGAACGGTCAAAATTTTCCGGAGTATAAACACCGTAATTTTTCGGAACGTCTTTCAACATCGTCATCGGATGAATTATTCCCCGCTCAAGAGCCTGGGCATAAATAAAGGGTTTCAGCACCGACCCCGGAGAACGCAAAGCCCGCGTTCCGTCCACCTGCCCTTCTATCGAATTGTCAAAAAAATCCTGAGAGCCGACATATGCCAGAATATCCGTCGTCCTGGCGTCAACGACCATGGCTGCCGCATTATAAACGCCCTGATGCCGATGCTCGCGCACATAATCGTGCAAAATATTCTCCGCCGCCTCCTGATAGTTCAAATCCAAAACCGTCTTCACCTCACCGGAAGCCTTTTCCAAAGCCAGCCGGACAAAATGGGGAGCCCGATTCGGCAAAAAAACGCCGGCATCCAAAGGCAACTCAAGATATGAATTCTCCTTATGCCGATATACCTCAAGCCAGGCCTGTTTCAGCCTTTTGGATGCTTCCTCTGCATTATGGCGGCCGCGAACCGACATCAGCGTTCTTTTTGCCGGGTTTTGGGGAATAACCGTCAGAGCCATAATTTGCGGCAGACTCAGCTGTTCCGCATTTTTGTTAAAATAAATCAGAGACGCCGCACCGATACCTTCAACATTTCCACCGTATGGCGCAAGATTAAAATAAGCCTCGAGTATTTCCCTCTTGTCATAAAACATCTCAATCTGCAACGCCCTGAGAATTTGAAGCGCTTTGCCGCCTATTTTGGAGGAATCGATGTTATAAACGATACGGGCCAGCTGCATCGTAATTGTTGAGGCTCCTCTTTTGCGTCCGCCTCCCGCCATATCCCACAATGCCCGTCCGATACTCAGGGGATTCACTCCCGGATGATAGTAAAAACCGCGGTCTTCATAAAGCAACAGCGCTTGCTTTGCCGTTTCCGGAATCTTTTCAAAGGGAACAAACAGCCGATATTTGTCATCCATACTCAGCGAAAGTTTTAGAAGCTTTCCTTTACGGTCATACACCGCCGACGAAAAACTGTATTTCTGATAAAGGTCCGGCCTCGGCACTGTCGCAAAAACCAGGACACAGAGCACAACTATCCCCGCAGCATACGCAATCAGCCGCTGCGGCCGCAAAAACCTCACTATGTAACCCGGGCTACTCACTGACTTTTATCATACCGGAGGCAGAGTTTGCGCGAACCAGAGGCAAATACAGCGCCGAACCGTAAACCGGAGGAACGATGAAATCACCCTCGGCAATAACCCTGACCTTATAAGTAAATTCGTGAGCCTCGCGGTCGGCCGTCACATAAGCGACGACCCTGTCTTCCCGAATTTCAGATGCGGCAACATTCCAATCTGTCTGCAACGAATTGCTCACTGCCTCAAAACACCCCGGCAGCATATCGACAATCGCCACGTCGCCGAACGGCTCCTTGCGCAAACCGCGGTAAATTACTTTTACCGTTAGTTCATCGCCCAACTTAGCCGTAGAAACCTGTTTTCCGTCCCGGTCGTAAAAAGCCTTGGAAACCTCCAGCCCTTCTGCCGCAGCAGTCTTTTTGTCTCCAACCGCAAACCCTTGTTGCGCCGCAACGTAATAAAACGGCCGCTTGGAGCTTACCGTCAAATTCTTGGTTTGCGGAACAAAGTCAACTGTCGGAAAAGGCGTATAGGCAGGCTTCATTCCGGAAAAGCTGATATCCTTATCGCTTTCTTCGCTGCTCAAAGCATTCAAAGCCAACGTGGCAAAAGCGGCAGAATCAGTTGTAAAATCTCCGCTGCTCAACGGCTTCAACAAAACCTCGACCGTCTTTTTGCCGAGATTTTCCGACATATCCGGAAAATACGTCGCCATCAGATAAACATTTGCCGCATCTGCCGCCAGATTACCACTCGGCTGATACTGCCCGGCCAATCCCCGCGCCTTGTTTTCATCCTGAAGCAGCTTATAGCTTGCCGCCATAAAACTTGCTCCCAGACTTTTCCTCCAGCTTTTTTCATAATTAGCCTTATAATATTCCTCAAGATTCAACAAATAATTGGTCGTCACCTTGCCGCCGAGCGTCAAAACATATGCCGCATAGGCAGGAACCATATCCTCCGGCCCCTCGGGAGAACGCCCCGCCTGTTCCTCACAATACGACAAGGCTTTTTTCAGCATATTTTCGGGAACGTTAAAGTCATGTTCGCGGGCTTTAACCAAAAAATGCGCCGCATATACGGAATCATAAGCATCCGGCTTTGCCCCCGGAACACTCCAGGTCGTAAATCCGCCGTCCAGCGTCTGCCGCTCACGCAATTTGACCATCACGTCGTCAAACAAAGCGTAAACGTCCATATTGACCGCCAAAGCCGGAGACTTGAACAAAACCTCCATCGCGGGAAAAACCTTGCTGACCAGCTGCTCGGTACAACCATGCGGAAACTTGTCCAGATATTTCAGCAAACCTGACGCCAGAACCAAGGGAGAACCCGACGCGGACAGCTGCTGAACCCGAAATTCCGGATACAAGTCTTCCACCCCTTGCAGCCTGTATTGCGAAGTCTCGTACCCCATGGCAAATTTACTGCCATAAGGGGTAGACGGCCGCAAACTCATCGTATACGGCATCCGTGCTTTTCGAGAGGAATCTCTGACGCTTTCCGCCGTAAACATCAGCTCCTGTGCTCCCAATTTTGGCAAAGCCTTCAGTCGGAACTTTACCATAGCCTCGCCTTTTTCCGGCAATTTCACGCTTTGTACCCGCTCGCCGATAACCTCAAATCCGCTTCCCGCATTCAGAGCGACCCGAACCTCATAATCATCGCCCGAATTGTCAACCAAATTTCCCACGCTGAGTCCGACGACAAATTCGTCTCCCGGAGACACATTAAGGGGACCGGAAGGTATCAGGGCAAAATCGCCGCGCGACAACACGGATACCGCAGCATGTCCGAAACGGCTTTCCGAAACGGCAACCGCCATAACCTTAATCTCGCCGTTAAAGGTTTCCGGCACCTGATACGTATAGGTTCCGCCGGCTTCGCTGCTGTCCGCGATACCGCTCCAGAAAGCAACCGGTTTGTCGGTTCTGCGCGCAAACGGATTAAGGTTCTTGTCAAGCGCCGCTTCGGCATAACTGCCGTCACCGCCGCTTGCTGTCAGCATTCTCAGTATTTTGATATCCGGCATAATCAAATCCATAATCTGGGAAGTCACCACCCGCAACGCTTTCTTCTTCAGAAATTCGTTCAACGGATCCGGCGTCTTATAACCGGCAACCTGCAATATGCCCTCATTAACGCCATAGACGATTATCTTAGAAGCGGCAGAGGTTTTATAGCCCACCTTCAACACATCGCCGGGCTTCACCGTCTCCGGAACCTCCAGCCGAACATCCAGCCTGCGTTTCTGCTTGTTGATTGAAAACGGAGCCACAGCATAACTCAATGCCGGCATATAAATTTCTTTTGACATCTCATCGCGGAAAAAGGCAACATTGACGTACGCATTGCCTTCCACAGTATTCGGAAGCTCAATTTCCTCGACCACCGAATTGGTACCGGCCTTAAACCACTTGAAGGCATAAACGCTGTCCCGTTCAATCGTAATCAGCCCATACCCCTCATAAGGCGCCGTAATCTGCATTTCGATTTTTTCACCCTGATTATACTCGTTCCGGTTCAATTTTAATCCCAAACTGGCGTCCCGGTCTATGGCATGACTCAGATTGGCCGCACCGACAACACTGTACTCGGCTTTGGCCAAAAGACGCCCGTCTTCGCCTTGAACCGTCAATATATATTCACCGGGCTCGTCCGTTTTCAAAAGCTCGCTGGCACCGTTATCCGAAACCGTCCACGCCCGTTTGGAAATCACCTGCTCTTTGGGAACCATCTGGTAACGGTAAGTCCCGTTGGGCATCTCAACCAAACTGGAAATGTATCTGCGCCGGGCCAACGTAAGATATAACCCGTCTTTTGCAATCTGCTGAAGCTTGTTGTCAACGGCAATGAACTGAATATGACGAACCGCGTTCTTGTCAATGTAGGCCAAATTGCCGTCCGCTTTCCAACCGATTAAATATTTATTGGGAGAAACCAAAGCTCCCAGCGATATGCTGACACCGCGGCCGCTTCCCTGCTCCAATCCGTCAATCGACAAACGCAGGTTATACGTCCCTTGTTCAAATTCAGACAGTTTCAAAACAAACGCCCCGGCGCCTGCATTGTCCGTTCTCTGTTCCGGCAACGCATCACTGTATGAGCGCAGCGCCTTGTCTTCATTGCGCAAAGGATCACGGAACAAATACCCCTTGTATTTCTTAAACACAAAGTCTGCCGGCGTTATCTTGTAAGAAGCCTTAAGCTCATGCCCCGAAGCGGGATTTCCGTAAAGATTATACAACGAAACCTCTGCTTTCATCATCGGTTCCGTAGACCACCCTTCACCGTCGTACCCCTCCCAGTCAGCCTTAATCCGCAAATTGTCAGGTTGAAATTCCTCAACTTTAAAGTCGCTTCCGGCAACGTAACGGCGAATATCACGGTTATCCAGCACATACAGGGAAATATTGTAACGCCCGGTAGGCGCTGCCCGGTCCGGCGTAAACGAATAGGCCATAAAACCTACGCTGTCCGCCCAAAGGTTCTGGGAAGAAACAACGTCGCCGCGGGAATTTCGTATCTCTGCCACAAACGGCATTTTTTTAGGTACGTTCAAATCCTTTTGTCTGACGATAAAACCAAAATGCGCCTCTTCTCCCGGTCTGTAAATGCCTCGGTCGCTAAAAACGTATCCTTTTAAGGCATAAACGTCTTCCTCCTCATAAACATATTCTCCGCCCACGTCAAAACGCGACATATTCAAACGACGGTCATTTCTGTTAATCGGCAGAAAAGAAACGTCGCTTCCGTCTGTAACTTTATAGACAACCGCCGTCCGGTCTTTTTTAAAACCGGAAAAATCGGGAACAACGGCTTCTCCCTCCCGATTGGTCTTGACCGTCAACACCGGCAGGCCGTTTTTGCCCAACACCTCGACAACCGCACCGGAAACCGGCCTTCCTTCTGAAATGTTTGAAACGAAAACATTGTGGGTCTTGTCCAGATTGTCTTTCACCACAATGCCGAGGTCGGTAATCATAACCAGTCGGCTGTCCTCCCGGCTGTATCTGTTTTCTCCGTCATAACCGCGAACTTTTACCAGAAATACGCCTTTCTTGTCCCTGAAATATTCGTTCAGATCCAAAGCGGAATAATTCGGCTTTCCGGGATGTTCCATATTGATTTTCAACGATTTTTCAAAAATCTCCGAAATATTGTCTTCGTTAAAATTATAATTGATAAAATACGGATGGGAAAAATCGCCGGAAGTCTGCGTCGTCAAATGATTCAAGTCAGAAGCGTCTATTCTGGCAACCGAGGCTCTGAGTTCGCTGACACCCCGTGACAGAAAAGCCACTTCCCGGCTTCCCCGCAAAGACAAAATTGAACCGTCGAAAGCGATTTTAACCTCCTGAGGATAAGGAGAAATCGAAACCGGCTCGACCACGTCTTTGCCCAGATTAAAACCTTCCGCGGAATTTAACGTCTTGTCGATTCTCATCAGCAGACACCCGTCCGCCTCTCTCAGGTCGTACTTGAGCATATGCTTTTTCAAATTCTCTTCGCCAACCGAAACCTCAACCGTTTCAAGCTTCTTCAAACCTTTTGCCGCCGTCTCTTTATATCCTTTTTCGGCCAGCTTGTTTTTAATCTGATAACATCCTTCTTCTGAGTAATACAAAGCAAAATGCTTTTTCAAATCAAACGGCTTTACCGCAGTGGTAAAATCAACCGACAAAATTTGTTCGGGATTGTCGTCATCCTGCTCATTGCGGACGATTGAAGATTTTACGGATTTAACCTTGAAAAAGCTCGAACTGCTGGGAATTTTGACCGTTGCGGTCAATTCCTTTTTCAGCGGCTTTTTGTTATAGGCGTTCTCCGCTCCGGCAACGCTAATTTTGACGAAATCCTCTGCCGAACTTATCTTCACGGGCGACGAAACGACATGCAGTATCTTGTCAAAATCGCTCACCTTGTACGTAAAATCGTATTTCTCGCCGCTGACAGCTTTGACCGAAATCTTATCTTTAAGGTTTTGCACATTCAACGGATAGTTAAAGCTGAAACTTGCCGTTGCCGCTTTGTCCTTAATGTTTTTCGGATTTTCATAAAAAGCTTCGCTTGTCACCTTTCCTTCAAATGCCGGAGACGAGAAGCTAAACTCCCGGTCCCGCACCTTAATCTGGGGGTTAAATATTTCATTGCCAAGCCTGACTTCATAAGTCGTCCCCGGAATCCAGTCCTCCTCCGGCATAAAACACAACACTCTGTCGCTGTTCCAACTCCAGCTGCCGCGCACCGCCGGATGCATAGTGATGCCGCTTTCCAATTTCACGTAAAGCTTGTCAAGCCGCGCTGCCGGCTGACTGAAAGAAACGCAGGCCGGGCTTATCACAAGCTTATCCCCAGCCGTGTAGGAATTTGCCGGCTCTTCGATTCGTTCCGGTCGGGAAGCCAGCGTTTCGCTGCCGCTCAGCTGAAAACCGCTAAAGAAAAAATACCAGACTAAGCCTGCACACGTCAAAAGAGCTCCCCCGGCCAAACCTGCAATTACAGCGGTTTTCTTCGAAAAAAATTTTACGGACATCATCCCCTCCACCTCAGATTTTGATAAAAAAATAATAACAGTCAGAAGTTAAATGGCAAGACAATTACGGTTTATGCAACGCTGGCAATCAACATATATTATATTGTAAATCAAAGTACTGATTGAAATACCCGGCACCGTGATTATTTTTTTTGCGTTAGGCTCATTAAGGAGAATGTTTATGAACACAATATTAAAATACGTATTCTACGCCGTTATCATCGTCATCATCTACCTGGTCGGCAGAGGAATTTACGAAAGTAACGTCAGCAAACAAAATTCTGACGCCCAAACCATCGACAGAATAAACCCCAATGTTCAAAGCCGTGCTTCTGACAATCAGAAAACAGGGCAAAATGACCAACAAGGAGAATTAAAAATGTCACAAAATGATTTAAACAATGACGTTTGGGAAAAGACCAAAGAAACGTCAAACGATGCTTGGGAGGCCACTAAAGAGGGATCTGCCAAAGCTTGGGACAAAACCAAAGAAGTCAGCAGCGATGCCTGGGAAGCCACCAAAGAAGGTGCATCCAAAGCCGGAAATGCGGTTTCCGACACCACAAACAATGCCTGGGAGGCCACTAAAGAGGGATCTGCCAAAGCCTGGGACAAAACCAAAGAAGTCAGCAGCGATGCCTGGGAAGCTACCAAAGAAGGAGCCGCTAAAGTCGGCGATGCTGTTTCCGATACCGCAGACAAAGCCGTTGCACCGACAGACGCCCCGGCCTACAATCCCCAAACCGGAAACCGTCCCGCCCAACCGGAAAACCGCACATACTAAACGCGGCGGCGGATTTTCACTCACGCTCAAAATTAAAAAGGCTGTTGAAGAATCTCAACAGCCTTTTAATAGTATTAGTTTAAGAAACGAAACTAAACAATGATATGCGGAACAAAATTGCTGGCATCAACCGTAATTCGCCCCGATTGTTCGCGAATACCCAGACCACAGGCTTCTCCGCCGATAACCCAGCCGCCCAAAATCGGATACTTTCCGCCATAATCTTGCAAATCCGCCAGTTCCTGATAAACATACCCTTCTTCGCCGTATTCGCCGGATGTACGTTCCAGACAAAAACCGTTTCGGATAAGTTCCACATTGCATCCTTCCCGAGAAAAAATCGGCTTTTTGCAATAGGATTTCAGCTTGTCAGCCTCAAAATAAGCCGGCAAAACATAAGGACTGTCAGGATACATCTCATACAAAAACGGCAACAGTGCCTTGTTGGACATCAGGCATTTCCACAACGGCTCAATCCAACACATATCGGTAACGCAGCCGCCCATGTTTTCCTTAAACATCGTTTCCCATGGATAAAGCTTGAACAGACAGTTAATCGGTTCACCGTCGGGCGTCATCAGACATTCTCCGATGGCAATATCTCTCAAATCCAGCTCGGCTGTCCTAAGCCCGGCATCATAAGCCGTCGACATAATATATGCCATCGTGCTGTAGTCCTCCGGACAATCCGTCAGAGATGCAAAGTGATAAATGTCGCACTTGTAAACGTCATGAATGTCTTTCCATGACTGTATCAGCGCCTCGTGAAGGGAGTTAAACTGATCTGCTTCGGGAAAAACCGCTTCTTTCCACTGCCATTGCACCAACGCAGACTCAATCAGCGTTGTCGGCGTATCAGCGTTAAATTCCAACAACTTGGGCACACCGTCAACATAAGCGAAGTCAAACCGTCCGTATAAGGACAAATCATCATCTTCCCAGCTTTGTCTGATAAAAGGGCGCATTTCTTTGGGAATACACAGCTTATCCAGCTTTTCTTCATCATAAAGGCAGGCCTCAGCCACGTTGCAATACATTTGATAACAGTTGTTTATGGCCTGTTCGAGCTCTTCAACTTCTTTGGCGGAAAATCGATAATATGCGTTTTCCAACCAATATTCTTTGTGAAACACAAATCCGATTTTCTCAAGTTCTCCCATATATCCGGGACGCGGAGCTATTTTAATTCTTTCCATATTCTGTTGATTTTATGCACCAAATGACGAACCTTTTGAACTGCTGCCAAACGACTTTCCGGTAGAAGCCGGTTTGCTGGAACTCTTATAGCCGCTTCCGGTACTTGGCTTAACTGATGACGACCGCTGATATACGTTTGGACTGGCCGTTGCAGGAGGATTTACCCTGATACCCGAAGAGTTTGTCCAGTTTCCCGTCCCCGGATAATAATAATGAGACTGACCGCCGCCCGAGGGCATAAACAGCCAGCGCATCAACATCGCGTCATAAATCCACGAATTTCCGTGAGAGTCTTTATGCTCCTGTTTATCCTTCGGATTTTCCGGCAGCTGATCTTTATGAACGCAGGATACAAACAACGACAACGATAATCCCGCAGCCATTGCCAAAAAACTTTTTCTTTTCATACGACATAAAATTTTAATAGTTAATAAATTAATTGACAAAATAAGTCTTATTATCGGGCAACATACTATGGTGTCAGCGCTAAAAGTCAAGCACAAAAAAACACCCGGCACCATTCGGTACAGGGCGTTTAAGACTGTAAAACCGTCATTTTGAGCCGAACAGGCGCTTCCTCTCCGCGGCAAAGACCGCATTGTCGGACACCGCGTCCAGCTTTCCCTTCCGCACGGCTTCCGTATAGAGGGAAATCTTGTAGTCAATTTTTTCCATATGCTGCTTGAGCTGAGCCATTTGTTCTTCCAAACGAACCTTTTGCCGTTTAAACATTTCCAAACGCTTTTCTAAAGTAGCATCACCTTCAATATACCAATCAATGTATTGTTTTATGCCTTTCAGCGGCATTCCGGTTCCCTTCAGACATTCAATCATCTGCAGCCAGCCGATGTCTTCGTCTGAAAAAATTCTCAGTCCCGAACCGGTCTTCTTCACAAAAGGAAGCAGCCCTTCCTTTTCATAATAACGCAGAGTGTGAGCGGTTAACCCCATCTTTTCTGCAACTTGTCCGATTGAATATCCCATTATTGTTTCCTCCTTGTCTTCAGGTAATGAAATTTTACAACAAAAGTCAACACAATACTTGACTTAGAGTAACCTCCAAGCCCTTTTTTTGCCACAAAATTAAGCTGTTTTGAGGCTTAATTAAAAAAAAAAATACATCTTTAGAATAAAAACTATTGACTTAGAGTTAACTCTAAAATGTATGCTTAACCTATATCGATTCGCAAATATTTTTAAGAGGAGACCTTGTATGATATCCTGTGCTGTGACAACGTCGTTCTTAGGCTGTCTGGTAACTATGTTTCTGTTTATCCGCTACGTCTGGTTTTTGGGACTGAGTCCTTTGGCCAACGCCGCAGCGCTTGTTGCCCTTCTGTTAATAGGCTGTTTCCCGCTGCTTGTCAGCTACCGGTTTGAAAACGCTCTGGGCAGCCTTTATCCCTGCTACAGATACGGACTATATTATGTCTTTATCAGTGCCATTATCTTGTTGACGCTCACTTTGGTTACTGATGCCGTCTGGTTCGCCGGATACAAATTCGGCTGGTTCGACTGCCTGCCCTACTCTCGTGAATTTTGCATAAAATATAACCTGTGGCTTGTCGGCGCGGCAGCTTTGTTCGGGGCATATACCCTCTATACCGGCACTAAAATTCCCGATTTCAAGGAAATCACGCTTTCTTCTCCGCAAATAAACCGCAAAAGAACCATCGTCGTTCTCAGCGATCTCCACATTCACCGGGTCATCAATCCTGAAAAAATAAAAGGCATCGTCGCTAAGACCAATGCTCAAAATCCGGATATAATTCTGCTGGCCGGAGACGTCATTGACGACAATGTCAAGTCCGTATCCTCAACGATTTCTCTGTTGAAAGGGCTAAAAGCCAAAGAAGGCATTTACTTCGTAACGGGAAACCACGAATTTTATGCCGGTTACAAACCGACTGTCGAAACGCTGAAAAAGCTTGGCTTTACCTTTTTGGAAAACGGCGGCGTATCTCTTGAAGACATTTATATTGCCGGCATTCCCGATACTTTCAGCGGTCATTTCTACGGCAAAAATGCCGATTTGGAAAAAACCTTTGCCGAAAGCGGTGACAACCGGTATCGGATACTGCTTTCGCACACGCCGACCGACTTTGGCAGACAAAATAACTTTAACCTGGAAATCTCCGGCCATACCCACGGCGGACAGATATTCCCGTTCCATATTCTCACTTTGCTGCACAACAAATATCTGGCCGGCCTGTACAAAATGGAAAACAACGCCCATATTTACGTAACCCGCGGCGCCGGACAATGGGGACCGCAAATGCGGTTTCTGGCCCCATCCGAAATCACCGTTATCAAACTCACCCCGTCGAAAGGAAACAACTGATGAAAACACCTTTGCTGCTTGCCTGCGCAAGTGCTGCCGTCTTAACTTTCTCAACTTTATGTAAGGCTCAGGAAATGAAAAAAGCACCTATAGATACCATCTTTGAACAAGGAGAAATCAATCCCTACGGAAAATTCTTCACCGGTCAGACCTACCTCACCATGCTCAACACTAACGATGAGCTCTTCAACGCCCCGATAGGCAACGTTACGTTTGAACCCGGAGCCCGAACCAACTGGCATAAGCACAGCGGCGGACAGATTCTGCTGGTTCTTGCCGGAGAAGGACGATATCAGGAACGCGGCCAAAACATTCGCACTCTGAAAAAAGGCGATGTCGTCCGTATAGCCCCCAATATTGAGCATTGGCACGGCGCGGCCCCCGACAGCTGGTTCACCCACATATCCCTAGAAACCAACCTGCCTGACAACAAGGCAACCTGGCTTGAACCGGTGACCGACGAGGAATACAAATAATGAAAAAAATGCTGTTGCCGGCGCTTGCCGTAATAGCCCTCATATGCGGCTTAACCTGGCTTTTTATAAACAAGGACAAACCCATGAATGATTTAACCCAAACCGACCCCGAACTCTCGGAATTATGGAACAACTTTATCAGCAAAGAAGTTCAACCGCACGGCAACCTCAATGCCAAAACACGATATTTGCTCCTCTTGGCGGCTCATGTCGCAACACAGTCACCTGAAGAATTCCGGCTGATATTAAACCGGGCATTGGATGACGGCGTTTCTCCGATTGAAATAAAAGAAGCCGTCTACCAGACCATTCCCTATGCCGGAATGGCCAAAGCCTATGACTTTCTGCTCCTGACCAACCGTATTCTTTCCGAACGCGGCGTTAAACTGCCGTTGGCCGCCCAATCGACGACCACCACAAACACTCGCCTTGAACAAGGAATCCGTACACAACAGGAAATTTTCGGAACCGAACATATTGATACTATGCGCGCAAATGCCCCGGAAGAATTAAAACACATTCAGGATTACCTGTCAGCCAACTGTTTCGGTGACTACTACACGCGCACCGGACTTGATATAAAAACCCGCGAGCTGCTGACCTTTGCAACTTTGGCTTCCCTTGGTGGAACCGATGCGCAAATGCGGGCACATGTCCAAGGCAATCTGAACGTCGGCAACAATCGGCAGCTGCTTCTTGATGCCGTCACCCAACTGCTTCCGTTCATCGGCTATCCGCGTTCGCTCAACGCTATTGCCGCAATTAATGATATAACCTCCAAACAATAAGGATAATCAAATGAAAACAAAATTAGCATTCTTGACTTTTTTATCTTTCCTGATGGGAACTGCCGTAACACAGGCGCAAACCATCACTCCTGATAATAAGGTCTTGGTCGCCTACTACTCCCGCAGCGGAAACACGGCCGCCATAGCCGGATACATTCATCAAGCTGCCGGCGGCGACATATTTGAAATCACTCCGGTAACCTCTTACCCGGACGATTACAGACAAACAACCGAACAAGCAAAAAAAGAAATCGCCGCAGGTATCCGTCCTGCCTTGAAAAATAAAATTTCCAACCTCAAGGATTATGACGTTATTTTCATAGGTTCGCCCTGTTGGTGGGGAACCATAGCCTCGCCGGTTGCGACTTTCCTTGCCGAAAACGATTTTTCCGGCAAAAAAATCATTCCGTTTATGACCCATGGCGGCAGCGGTTTCGGACACAGTCTTGCCGACATCAGAACGTTGGCTCCCCAAGCTGAAATAATCGAAGGCGAAGCTTTTTACGGAAGCCGTGCTTCAAATTCCCAAAACGATGTAAACAAATGGATTAAAGGACTCCAAAATGACTAAAAAAGTACTTATTCTCTCTTCCAGCTACCGCAAAGGCGGCAATTCCGACACGCTCTGCGACCAGTTTGCCAAAGGAGCCGCCGAAGCGGGAAACGAAGTTGAAAAAATATTCGTTAATGATAAAAACATAGCCTATTGCAAAGGCTGCGGCGTTTGCAACACCACCCACAAATGCGTCATCAAAGACGACATGGCCGAAATTCTCGACAAGATGGTAAGTGCCGACGTCATTGTCATGGCAACGCCTGTTTATTTTTACAGTATGAACGGACAAATGAAAACCCTGATTGACCGCACGGTACCCCGTTACGAAGAAATCAGCGGCAAAGACTTTTATTTCATTGTTGCCGCCGCCGACACCAGCCACGCCAATATGGAAAAAACGCTGGACGGTTTTCGCGGATTCACGGAGGACTGTCTCCCCGATGCCAGGGAAAAAGGCGTCATCTACGGTACCGGTGCCTGGCAGATTGGCGACATCAAACGCTCTCCTGCCATGCAACAAGCTTATGAAATGGGCAAAAACGTCTGAACAAAGAAGCCTGCTTTTCGCAGGCTTCTTATTTTCTCTCATTGCAATATTCGCCAAAAGCTGCGCTTGCGGCAAATTCTGACCCTATTCAATGACAAAATCTTCTTCATATTCAACAAAATGGCGAATGCCCCGATAATGGTTCAAGCCCATAATCCTGGAAGTATAGTCAATCTTTTCCAATTGTGAAACATACATATTTATTGCCTGACGCTTGGCCTCAACCGCTTCGGAAATGTCCAGATAATGCGTCGGTTCCGGCAACGGCGCCCAAACTTCATAATAAACGGCTTTGGCTCTGATGTTCTTTTTCTCTTTTCTCAGCCGCCTGAAAAACGCCTGCGGAACCACATGGTCCTTATGGGCATCATGCCCGTGCGGCATCACCACATAATCATAACCGCTGAAATCGATTTTTTCAAACGACTTGTAAGCGTCAATCAACATACCGTCCTGTGCCCGCATAAATTCATAATGCCGTACATTAAAAAATTTCATCACCGCGGCAAATTCCGCTTCGCGGATTTTAACTGTTTCTTCCGGAGTGTTTCCGTTGCCGTTCAACCTCCCGTCCGTCAGCAAAATCACGTCGCATTGGGAACCATACTTGGCAAGCAGGCCGCCGCACCCGATAGATTCGTCATCGGCATGCGGTGCCAGAATGCATATCTTGTCGCTCGGCATAATTGACCACGGCTTCGATTTTTTCAACTGCGGCAAATCATAACCGTGAATCAGACTTTTAAACCAGCGGTTGATTTTTTTCATTCCCATTTTAGGCCACCTGCTTTTTTATCAGCATAAACTGCGACTGCTTTGACGTTCTGAAAGAAAAAACAATTTTCTCTCCGTCTTTCAACGGCATCGGCTCGTCGGCGCCGTGTTTAACCTTAAATTTATACTTGCGAAAAGAAAACAGGTTGTTTCCCAAGCGGAATGAAAACTTTTCACGAACGCGCCAAGCCGGACGCCAGCATCCGGAGTAATGATGAATGGCATACGCGTCTTTATTGCTGGTGCAAAAATACGTGTAGGGATAGATGAAAGCATTTTCGCAAATCTGAACCCGTCCTTTTTTGACATAGGTATTTTTTATGCCGTATTTCTCCAGCAGCACCTTGCGAAAATATTTCGGGTTCGGCGTCATGTTATAACTGCCGTCCGGATTGACAAATTCGGTATAATCATAAACTTCCAGCATATTTTTGATGATTTCGCTGTGCGGCACCGCGCCGATTAATGCCGGAGAAATCTCCTTGGCCGTTCCGCACCGTTGGGAACCGATAAAAAAGTCGTGTTCCATAAACTCGTCCAGCCGGCGGACGACTTCTTCATCCGTGTCAAAGTAAAGACCGCCTTCTTCCAACAGAGCATACAAGCGTACATAATCGGAAACAAAAGCCCACTTTTTAGCCTCAACCGCCTGCCGCAGATATTTGTTGTCAAACCGGTTCAAACAATCGTTTCCCCAAAATCTGAGTTCATAATCGGGAAGAATTTTTTTCCATGATTCAATGCATTTCTGCTCCAGCTCTCCGGGTTCTTTTTCGCCAAACCAGCAATAGTGAATTTTCTTGGGTATCATTTCTAATCCTGATGTTACTAAAAGTTGATATAATATTTAAGATTAATACACCCTCGCAGAAAAGCCAGCAAAAAATTGCCTATACACATAATAAAAACTTGATTTTTACAAAACCGCTTCCATATCAAAGGAAATTGATAAGGAAAAACAAATGAAAAAAATACTTTTTCTCCTCTTGGCTCTGATGCTTTCCGCTTTCTCTGCCGCGGCCCAGCCGACCGCCAACGGTACCGACCTCAAGCTCCCAGACATCAGTTACGCAGCTCTTAACAAAGAATTGGACAAAACCGTTGCCGCCTTGAACGACGGAAAAACATCCGTTGAACAAAGCGGTGCCATTCTTGACCGGTTGGAGGAAATTCAGGGACAAATCAACCAAACTCTCCCCGCTTTTCTAACGGCTCAGGACAATCTTCAGAAAAAAATAGCCGCTCTCGGAGACGTTCCCGCCGATGGCAAAGAGCCCGCAGCCATCGCCGCCCAACGCCGCAGCTTTGCCTCTCTGGCCGATACTTACAAAACCCAAATCGCTCAGGCAAACCTCGCCAAAACTAAAATTGACGATATCAACGGCCTCATCCTTAAACTGCGCAATCGCAGCCTTTTTAACAACATTTTTGCCAAGCAAAGCTCCATTTTTCATCCCCAGGAGTTTTGGGAGTCGCTGGTCAGCTTTGCAAAATTCTCTTACAACCTGCTCCGTTCTCCGCTTGACTGGTACCGCCAGCTCCCTGAAAACACTCGCAAAGCCGCCGACGACAACATCACTTTTGCGGTCTTTTACCTCGTTGTCGCATTTATCGCAGCCGTTTATGCCCGCCGTTACATAAAAACCTGGTTTGGCTATCGCGCCTCCATATCTCACCCCGATTACAGCCAGAAATTCCGCGCCGCCTTATGGATGCTTTTGGCCCGCGGATTAATTCCCGCCGCCATTATCGGAACCTTTATGTTTTGGCTCCACAACAACGAAATCATCAACAAAACCTCTTTCGGCTCGCTTCTCAACACCGCCGCCTTATACCTGCTTTACTTCTTCCTTTCGCAGGCTTTGGTTAAAATCGCTTTCACCCCGTTCAACAGCAAATGGCGCATCATTGAGGTCAACGACGCCCGGGCTCAGTCGATTAGTTCGGCGCTGATATTCTCCGCTGCCGCGGTTTGCATCGTCAGTTTTTTCCAAAGCCTTTCGGGACAAATGAACAACACCGAAACCATATACGCGTTAAAAATTTTTGCAAATGCGGTCAAGGCTTTTTGCGTCATTCTGGTGGCCAACAAATTCCTCTATGACAACGACCTCCAAAACAAAAATGCCGATGCCGCACTTGAAGAAATCCCCGCCTCTGCTCAAAATAACGCCGACGAAGATCCCGGCGAGCTTTCCGTCGGCGCCAAAATCAGCCTGGCCATTACCTTCTTCATGAGCATTGCCTTTGCCGCATCCTTGTTCGGCTACATCCGGTTGTCCGAATTTGCCATCAACCGTTTCATCGTCTCTGCGCTCATCATCGCCCTGTTTTACATACTCTACAAGTTGTTCCGGGTGTTTTTCCGCAAATTGCTGAGTTTCCGCTTCTGGGTCAAAACCTTCAGAATAAATCCGCGCACCCTGGTCAAAGCCAACTTCTGGTTCGCGCTTATCCTAAAACCGGTTCTGTCCCTGATAGCCCTGTTCTTCTTGCTGGCTGCCTGGGGCGTTTCGGTCGATATCCTGCTGAACAAAATCAAAAACTTCCTTATCGGCTTCAATATCGGCAGCGTCCACATTTCAATCACCTCTATCCTGCTCGGACTGCTCACCTTCTTCGTCTCGCTGTTTTTGTTCCGCTCGCTTAAAAACAGCTTTATCAACGGCAGTCTCAGCCAGATAGACATGGAAGACGGCGTCAAAAGTTCGCTTATCTCGGCAATCGGCTTTTTCGGGTTTATATTTTCGCTCATCTTCGGTATTGCCGTAATGGGCGGAAGCTTCAGCAGCATCGCCATTATGGCCGGAGCTTTGTCCTTTGGTGCCGGTCTCGGTCTCCAAAACATCGTCAGCAACCTGGTCGCCGGTATGACCATCCTGTTCGAACGCCCGATAAAAATCGGTGACTGGGTCATCATCAACGGGCAGGAAGGCATTGTCAAACGTATCAATATGCGCGCCACCGAGCTGGAAACCTGGAACAAGGCCAACGTTATCATTCCCAATTCCGATATCCTTTCCAAAAGCGTCGTCAACAAAACTTACGCCAATCGTA
>OJOI01000416.1_pt1 | contig 29287 bp, 16 predicted proteins | sample 1598061 | NCBI WGS metagenome assembly OJOI01 (sample SAMN01915224, study PRJEB22387) | human gut metagenome | isolation source: stool | host: Homo sapiens | place: USA
ATGACAGCCTGCCGGGAACTGGAACAGGAATTCGGACTGCGTAACAGTGCGGATACGGAAAGACGGAATCCGAAAGCGGAACTGAAAAAGGTGGATGCCTCACAAGGGGATATACGCCACCAGATAGGAAACACACTGAAGGCCGTACTGGAAAGCTACCGTTTCCAGACTTTCGGAGAGTATTCAGCTCTGCTCTCCACATTGAACATTGAAGCCCGACAAGTACGGGGCGATTACATGGGAACACCCTATACGGGTATCATCTATTCGGCTACAGATGACAGTGGAAAAGTGGTCAGCCCTCCGATAAAAAGTGCAAGGTTCGGCAAGCGTTTCGGAAATAAGGGACTGTCCGAACGTATGTTACGGCATGCACAGGACTTCAAAGAAGGCAGATGGGCTCCTGCCATATCCGGCAAGGTAGTATGGGCCATGCGTAACGCAAAATCGGAACAGGAATTCAGGGAACTGCTGAAACAGGAGCACATTGATGTGGTATTCCGAAGGAACGATACCGGACGTATCTATGGCATCACATTCATAGACCATGAACGGCGCGAGGCGTTCAACGGTTCACGTATGGGAAAGGAGTTTTCCGCCAACGTATTCAACGGCCTTGTCAACTGGTGGGAAGGAATACCCTGGCAGGAGAGACAACAGTCCGGTCCGGAGGAACTTTGGAAACGGTACGGCCACCGTATGGAAGAAGGCAGTGCGCTTGAACAGGCGGCAGGTATCTTCTCCTTTGAGGCAAATCCGGCAGTCGATTACGAGGAAGAAGCTTTCCGTCGCCGCATGAAACGGAAAAAGAAACCGCAGAAGCGCAAATCACGCGGTATCTGATCAATCAAAATGAGTCAATAACAGGGGGAACAACGGATTCCCCCACAATCATCTACATCATTATGCAACAGGAAGACGATTTGAGAGCCCTTGCCAAGATCATGGAATTCGGCAGGGCAGTCAGTATTTTTATTCTGGTAGTCCACGTTTATGTGTACTGCTATCCCAGTATGAGTGCCTGGCATCTGAATCTGGATGTCATAGACCGGATACTGATGAACTTTGACAGGACAACCGGTATATTCGGCTGTATCCTTTGGACAAAACTGATGGCACTTCTTCTGCTGGCCATATCCTGTATGGGTACTATCGGAGTCAAGGGTGAGAAAATAACCTGGCAGCGTATATGGGCGGTACTTACTGCCGGGGCGGTTCTATTTTTCATGAACTGGTGGCTGCTTGACCTGCCTTTTCCACACGAAGCGATTACTGCCCTGTATGTGGTGACACTTGCAGCCGGTTATCTATGCCTGCTCATGGCGGGACTGTGGATCAGCAGGCTTTACAGACATAACCTGATGGAGGACGTATTCAATATGGAAAACGAATCCTTTATGCAGGAGACAAGGCTGATGGAGAATGAATACTCGGTCAATCTGCCCACCAGATTCCAGTATGGCGGCAAGCTCAACGACGGCTGGATCAACGTGGTCAATCCTTTCCGCGCGACCATCGTATTGGGAACACCGGGTTCCGGTAAATCATACGCAGTGGTGAACAATTACATCAAACAGATGATTTCCAAGGGATTCAGTGTCTATATCTACGATTATAAATTTGATGACCTTTCCACCATTGCCTACAATACCTTATTGCACAATATGGACAAATATAAGGTAAAGCCGCATTTTTATGTCATCAATTTTGATGATCCGCACCGGTCACATCGCTGCAATCCCATCAATCCGGAGTTCATGACGGACATCTCTGACGCATACGAAGCAAGCTATACCATTATGCTCAACTTAAACCGCACCTGGATTGAAAAGCAGGGAGATTTCTTTGTAGAGTCTCCGATTATCCTGCTGGCAGCCGTTATATGGTATCTCAAAATATTCAAAAACGGTATCTACTGCACGTTCCCTCATGCCGTGGAACTGCTGAACAAACCTTACTCTGATTTGTTTACCATATTGACTTCCTATCCGGAACTGGAGAACTACCTTTCCCCTTTCATGGATGCCTGGAAAGGTGGGGCTCAGGATCAGCTCCAGGGCCAGATAGCTTCAGCGAAAATTCCGCTTACCCGAATGATTTCTCCACAGCTGTACTGGGTCATGACAGGCAATGATTTTTCTCTGGACATCAATAATCCGAAGGAGCCTAAAATCCTTTGTGTAGGCAATAATCCGGACCGGCAGAACATCTATTCCGCTGCGCTCGGACTGTATAATTCCAGAATCGTCAAACTGATAAACAAGAAAGGGCAGCTTAAAAGCACGGTCATTATAGATGAGCTCCCTACCATCTATTTCCGAGGACTGGACAACCTGATTGCAACGGCACGTTCCAACAAAGTGGCGGTCTGTCTGGGATTTCAGGACTTCAGTCAGCTTAACCGTGACTACGGTGAAAAGGAAAGCAAGGTAATTCAAAATACAGTCGGCAACATATTAAGCGGTCAGGTGGTAGGTGAAACGGCCAAGACACTTTCCGAACGTTTCGGTAAGATTCTGCAAAAACGGCAGTCCATATCCATCAACCGTCAGGATGTCTCTACATCGATTAACACCCAGCTGGACTCACTGATTCCAGCATCCAAAATTTCCAACCTCTCACAGGGTACGTTTGTCGGTTCCGTGTCGGACAATTTCGGAGAGAAAATCGACCAAAAGATTTTCCATGCGGAAATTATCGTGGACCATGCCAAAGTAAGTGCGGAAGAAAAGGCTTACAAAAAAATCCCGGTTATCAACACGTTCAAAGACAGTGAAGGAAATGACATCATGCTCCAGCAGATACAGCGCAACTACGACCAGATAAAGGCGGATGCCCAGGTCATCATCAACGATGAAATGGAACGTATCAAGAATGACCCGGAACTATGTGAACGGCTGGGAATAGAAAGTGTAGAAGAGGAGAAAAGAAAAGCTGAATAGATACAGAATGACAAATAAATCCTGAATCAGTTTGATTTTCAGGGAACATTCCTTATCTTTGAAATTGAAATAGAGCATAACGACGGATAACGGGATGTTTTCCGTCGATTATATACATAAGTCGCAAGATGTCTCGAACAGGAATCTGACAAATTCAAAAACACGGAGGCTATTGCGTGAGGCTTATGCTATACCCTATAGCGTGAGCCCATGCGAGTTTCTGTGTTGGGCTTTGTCAGAGCCTCTGTTCGAAATAAGCATGGGTTTCATGCTTTTATTTTTAATAGCAGAGGTATGGCAAAAGTACAGATTATTATGCCCGTCACATTGGATGGATTTCTACCGGACAAAAATGAAGAACTGATGGAATGGCTCAGGACGGACCGGAACGGCTTCCCTTATTGGGAAGAGCGGGCTACATTCAACATGTATCCGCATTACGGTATGCTTGATTTGATGGATGCAAAAGAGAGACGAGACAATAATTGTACCTTCTTTATGAAAGTACAGGACGAAAAAAGTGCCGAATATGCCGGTGGAGTATTTCTCTTTCGACTCGCAGATGAACTGGTCATTTACCTGCTTCCAATATCATACAAAAGTGGGAAAAACATAACTGGAAAGATTCAATTCGGACAATGGACTTTACGTGAGTCCAAAACATTCCGAAACAATGTATGCAGACTGGTATACCGCCTTAAAGAATAAAGATTACTTCAGACCAAGTTTCTTCATTCTCTTGTACAGGGCTGTACGACTGCAACCGAGTTCCGCTGCTGTCTTGCTGACATTACCATGATTTTTATCAAGCAGATTTCGTATCCTTTCCTTTTCCTGAATGATACGAATATCCGGATTGTCACTACAATCTACATTGTCCAGTCCCAAGTCACAGACATCCAATAATGCATTATCCGCAACAATTACCGCACGTTTGATCTTTGCGTTCAATTCCCGCACATTACCCGGCCAGTCATATCCCAACATACATGCTTTTGCTTTTTCGGTAAATCCCTCATTCTTGACACGGATTCTACCGGAATGTTCTTTTCTGAAGAATTCGGCAAGCGGAAGAATATCGTCTTTGCAATCTTTTAATGGCGGTTGAACAATTTCGAGTTCTGCAAGGCGATAATACAAATCCTCACGAAAGCGACCTTCCTCCACCGCTTTTTTCATATCCTCATTGGTAGCAGAAATAATACGTACATCCGTATGTTTCACCTTATCACTCCCTACCGGATTAAACTCCCTTTCCTGAAGGACACGCAGAAGAAGAATCTGCATGGAATACGGCATATTACCGACTTCATCCAGGAATAAGGTTCCTCCATTGGCCGTCTCAAAATGCCCTTTCCTATCAGCAACAGCTCCTGTAAAAGCTCCTTTGACTGCACCGAAAAATTCAGAAGCCTGCAAGTCATTAGGTATGCTTCCACAATTGACGGCAACAAAGGGTTTGTCACGTCTGTCACTATAACGGTGTATCATCTGGGCTATCACTTCCTTACCGCTTCCGCTCGGACCGAGTATCAGGACTGAAAGTTCCGAAGGTGCCACCCGACGAGCCAGTGAAGCGGCTTTCCTCGCACCTTCACTGGTACGTTCTACAAAAGAACGCTCCTTACGCACTACAACCGGACTTTTCATCATACTGTGCATTAATTCAAGCAGTTGTTCCTGGTGGACAGGCTTTTCCAGATAATCCTTAGCTCCGAGCTTGATGGCACGGACAGCATCCGAAATACAGGCATAATCCGTCATGACAATAAAAGGTGTTTCCATACCGGAACGCATCATCCATTCCAGAAGGCTGATACCGTCACCTTCCGGCAGGCGAACGTCTCCTAATACAAGATTGATTTCGTTTTTCTTCAGGATACTACGTGCACCAAGTTCATCTATAGCTGTCAATACTTCGTAACCGGCCTTCTGCAGCCATTTTTCAATCATTCCGCAAAGTATCATATTGTCTTCAACTATCAGTATTTTCATGTTTCTTCAGTTCATTTTCTGTTTCATTAATTAATTTTTCAATCCACTCTATAATCTGGATAGCATTTTCACAAATAACATCATCACTAATATCCATATCGTGTAACTTTTCTTGAAAATCACGCAACAACTGTTCCTTTTCAAGCATTTCCCATACAGGCATCATTCGATGTATTGTTTTCCTAATACTTCCTCGATTGATTGTCTTTATGGCTGTTGTAAGTTCTTCAATTTCTTTTCTTGATTCCATGAGAACAAGAGACAGCATATGTCCATAATCATCTGTATTATCCAACAGACAAGAGAAGTCAAAATCTCCAGTTTGAGAAATTTTTGTTTGAGACATGACTGTTGATAAAAAAGTAAGTAATGCATGAATATTGAACGGTTTATGAATGCAACCTGCAAATCCTTCTTTTTCATAGATTCCGGAATTTCCGTCACCACGGGCAGTCATGACTGCAATAGGAATGGTTCTTGAATTTCCTATGTCTGAATTTCGGAGCAATCTTAACAGAGCGAACCCGTCGGTATCTGGCATTTGTAGATCTGTCAACACAATATCATAATCCGATTTCCCAAGAGCAGCTACGACTTCCTGGAAATTCATACAGGTTGTGCAGGAAACTCCCTTACGTCCAAGCATGTCCTCCGCTATTTTTAACAATATAGGATCATCATCCACAACAAGCACATTCTTCGGTAAAATAGTTATTGAATCACTATCAGGCTTGTCCTCTTCCACAAGTTCATCCGTTTCAGGTAAAGAAATCTCAAGCCTGAAAATGCTTCCCTTTCCCGGTGCGCTTTCCACAGTTATAATACCATTCAGGACTTTGACCAGTCCCTTTGTCAGAAAAAGGCCCAAACCGAAACCTTCCGAATTTACATTCTGTGCAGCACGTTCAAACGGAGCAAATATTCTTTTCTGCGTTTCCTCATCCATTCCGATACCGGTATCTCTGATTTCAATGTGCAGTTTTCCTTCCAAATATTTTGAATAAAAGCTTATGGTTCCTGATGGGGTAAACTTGATGGCATTGGTCAGTAAATTGGCAAGCACCTGCTCCAGCTTATCTGCATCGCCCTTTACAACAAAAGATGAGTTTTGATGCTCATATTGAAGAAATAAGGCCTTTGCAACAGCCTTGCGGGAAAACTCTTCTGAGATGCGTTGCAGGAAACAGTCAAGATAAAATGGCGTATCGTTACGCAAATCACCGGCTTCATTGATCCGGTAGGCATCCATCAGGTCATTAACCAAATGCAGGATATGATGACAGGAATGGCGTATATCCTCCAAATATGGTTCACGTTTCTTTTTCTCCCGTGTTTGGGAAGCCAAATCAGCACAGTTATGAATATTACCGAGCGGACCACGTATGTCATGAGAAACGGTCAGAATTATTCTTTTGCGCATTTCAAGCAAATCCTCGTTTTCCAGAACGGTTTGCTGTAGTTTGAGTTTTATCTTTTCTTCCTTACGTAAATCGGATTGAATAATGAAAAAAGAAATAATAAACAGAACGACAACAATACTTATCACTAGAGCAAACAGTCGGAAAGACTTCCATCTTGTCTCCGTTATTTCCAGATACTGTTCTGTAAATGACTGCTGTATTTGGTTATCAAGAGAAGAAACAAAATCATATAACTTATGGTTTAATAGTCTATTCTGTAAACGTAAGCTGTCCACATAAATTTCCATCTGATTGTTTCGCAAATCTCTAGCAGAAGTCAATCTTTTATTAAAGTCCTGTATTTCATTTGTAATATATGGAACTTGTACCGTTTCTTTCTTTCCAAATAATCCGGCAATTCCTTTCTTTTTCTGCGTTATTGCCTTCATCCGAACCGACTGTGTGGCCATTACAGGTAGTTCATTAGCAAGAATACTGTCGGACTCCACCCAGGATTGGACTGCTTTCATTATCCTGAACAGGTGTGTCTCTTTCGTCTCAAGCAGCACCCGTAAAGAGTCTATCTGAACAGGACGTAAGAAATTTCCACACCTGGATTTTATTTCAAGCAGAATACTGTCTGTTTTAAGACGCTGATAATGGTATCTGTTATAATCTGATTCATCCCATGCAATAACTGATTCGCCTAAAGTTGCCAACTTGGTAATATACAAATGAGCCTTATGGATATTTTCACGGGCATAGTTCGTTTCATTTATAACGTCCTCAAACCTTCGAAAACGGAAACGCTCGTTGACCATAACAACAGTCAAAAATAAAACTATAGCTGTTATAATGATATAGCCTAGAAATATTTTTTTACGTAACAAACCGCTCATTCAATCAAACAAAGTTCATGCAAACAATAATTACATTAACTATCATTATTAACTGATATTATTAGATATAATCACCTCTATTTCTCTTAACTTAATAGTTTACTCTTTTGAAATAGTAGCATGCTATAAAGTAATTTTTGACAACCATTTATCAGCAAATAACTACCATAATATACTTTCTTCAAATTCAAAAAAAGCAAGACAATCATTAAATAGATTTATCAATTATTAAGGTGTCCAATTTTATATTTTCATTTTGATTCTATTTAAATTCTCAATATTAGTCAATTGACAAATACGAACTAAAAAAAATAATGAATCTTAAAGGTAATAAACAAGACCTTTCAATTAATAATATAACGAAGAATCGAAAGCACCCAATTGAACACCTTAATTCAAAACTATATCTTCAATTCATATCTATTCTATATTACTATACTCAAATTCAACAACTCCACGAATATCTTCCGATGAAGCAGCAATATACGCTTTAAATTTTCCAGGCTCTGCTATCCATTTCTGTTTGCTGTCATCAAAGAATGTCAAGTCATTTATATCAATATGAAATTGAATAGTTTTTTCTTCATTAGGTTCAAGTTCCACCTTATGAAATCCTTTCAACTCCTTTTTCGGTCGTAACAAACTGCACTTTTCATCTTCTATATACAACTGGACAATTTCTTTTCCTTTTGCCAGTCCTGTATTTTTTATCTTTACGGAAACCTGTATGGAATCATTATCTTTGAGAATCTTTTTTGACGCCAAGGGTTTAGAGTATGAATAAGTAGTATAACTCATACCATATCCAAATGGATAAAGAGGTTTTATTTTTTTTGTATCATACCATCTGTATCCGACAAGAATATCTTCCTTATATTCTTGTCGGATACTGTCACCAGGATAGCTCATCTCCCCAAAGTGATGAGCAGGACAATCCACAAGCTTAACCGGATAAGAGAACGGCAGTTTTCCACTTGGGTTTACTTTACCTGTAAGCACATCTCTAAGCGAGATTCCACCAACAGAGCCTAAATACCATGACTGAACAATGGAAGGTGCCTTCTTCACCCACGGCATTTCCACTGCATTTCCACTTATTATTACCACAACCACATTTTTGTTTGCCTCTAGCAAACTAGTAATAAGTTTATCCTGTCCAAAAGGAAGGGCAAACGACTTCCGGTCTCCTCCTTCACAATCCTGGAAATGATTTTTATTTAGTCCGCCAATAAATATCACAAGATCGGAATTTCGCGCTTTCGCAACAGCCTCATTCCGTAATGAATCCGCAATACATTCAGGAACGACTTCTTCATTTCCGTACATTGGACGTCCGGCAATATAACCCTGAGCAAATTCAATTTTTCCACCAAACTGTTTTGTCAAGGCATCAAGCGGAGTACTTATATATTTAGGTTTCAACTCTGATGACCCGCCACCAGCCATAAGATTTCTTGTGGCATTATCACCCACAACCAGTATCTTCTCGTATTTTGCCGGATCAATAGGCAACAAAGCCTTCTTATCCTTCAAGACTTCATTTTTTAGGAGTACGATACCTTCTGTCGCCACATCGTATGCAGTCTGATAATGGCTTTCACTTGCAATAGCCCCAAAGCCTTTTTTACGATTCATGGCCGTACGAAAGATAAGCCTTAACACCCGACCTGCCTTTTCATCAACAACTTCCATAGGTATTTTCCCTTCCTTTATCATCTTCAGATAATTTTTTCCAAGATAATAGTCATCATAACCAAATTCAGACTCCGAAGTCAATCCGTTTGTATAAGATCCCATTTCTATGTCCAGCCCATACATCGCTGCTTCATAAGTATCATGTGCCGCTCCCCAGTCTGTAATTACGCAACCGTCAAATTTCCATTCTCCTTTCAGGATGTCATTATTCAGCAATTTATTATGGGTGGCATGAACACCTCTGACCTTATTATATGCTCCCATTATGCTCCAAACCTTTCCTTTCTCTACTGCAGCCTTAAAAGCTGGAAGATAAATTTCCCTTAAGGCTCTGTCACTTATATTCACGTCAATGTGTCCGCGCCATAACTCCTGATTATTCAAAGCGTAATGTTTGACACATGCGGCAACACCATTTTTTTGCACTCCCTTAATATATGGTACACATAATTCTGATGCCAGATAAGGATCCTCACCCATATATTCAAAGTTTCTTCCATTCAGGGGGGTACGATAGATATTTACGCCCGGTCCGAGAAGTACATCTTTTCCTCTATATAAAGCTTCCTCGCCTATTGCCTTTCCATAATCTGCCGACAACGAAGTATTCCAGGTTGCAGCCAGACATGTCAAAGCAGGGAACGCAGTACAACTGTCGCTGGTCCATCCTGAATATCCCCAATCATTCCAATTTATTTCCGCACGCACTCCATGAGGGCCATCACTCATCCACAACTCCGGGATACCAAGCCGGGGACATCCAGGAGAAGAAAACTTTCCTTGAGCATAACTAAGCCGTGTTTTTTCTTCTAACGTCATACGTTTTAACGCATCCTGTACCCTTAATTCGATAGGTTGAGTATCATCCAAATATAGAGGAGTTTTTCCCCTCTCCGCATATACAGAAGTATATGCCAGTGCAATCAGACTTGTTGCAAGAAGTATGTTTTTCATCTTTATTATTTCCATATTTATCGTTATTCCCTGTTGCTGACAAAATAAGTCAACAACAGGGGTAAATTAATTATTATAAACTAAAGTTGTATAACTAGCTCTTCTCCATTGTAATTTACAATAATTCCCTTCTCTTTCACATCAAAAGCCTTAGGACATCCAGAATTGACATTAACAATTTCAAAAGTACGTTCTTTTAGCATTCCGTCGAACTCACCTTGGCGTTTCCCGATTGTCAGCTGCCGGGTTGTTTCGTTATATGTCATAGGTATCACACTATATCTTCCCTGTTCATAATTGTAGTTCACGTTCTCATCTTCATACAATGAGAATGCGGCATCAGCCCCTTGGTACACATACAATTTTATATAATCCGCAGGCTTTTCATCTGCATATTGCATTTCGGGGCCGAACGGAATAATTGAACCGGCACGTACAAACAACGGAATACGTTCGTATGGGGCGTCAACCATTGTGCGTTTTCCTCCGGTCTGGAACTTACCAGTATAAAAGTCATACCACCCTGCAGACTGAGGGAAATAAACCTCCCGTTTACGTTCTTCATACTTATAGACGGGAGACACCAGCAGCGATGGGCCGAACATATACTGATCGCCAATGTTGTGCACTGTGGTATCTGCCGGAAAATCCATGACAAGCGGACGCATTATCGTATAGTCTTTGAACCATGTCATACCGGCAAGAGAATAAATATATGGCATCATGCGATACCTCAATTTAGTGTAATAAACCATAGAATTATACGCAGGATGTCCTTCCGGAGCGATTTCCCATATTTCACGGAATGGATACTGGCCATGTGCACGATACAAAGGACAGAATGCTCCGAACTGATACCATCTGACGTTCAATTCCCTCCATTCTTTATAGTCCGCATTTTCTGTTTTTCGCTCATTCCAAAGCCGCTGCCCTGCCACATAACGGTTCTCTACACAGAATCCTCCAATGTCCATTGTCCAGTAAGGAATACCACTCATAGAGAAATTCAATCCTGCCATTATCTGAGATTTCATGTCCTCCCAACGCGTAGCAATGTCACCGCTCCATGTAGCTGTAGAGTAACGCTGCAAGCCGGCAAAACCAGAACGTGTCAGCAAGAAAACACGCTTGTTGTTGTCAACACTGCGCTGCCCGTCATATATGGCTTCGGCATTCATAAGCGCATAAGCATTGAAATATTCCGTAGAAGGGCCTAACGCAGTCGGGCCACAAAGTTCCTTGCGGTACTGCATATCCGTACAGTCCCGGATATTCGGTTCACTGGCATCCATCCACCAGGCATCAATGCCAAGTTTATAATAATGCTCATACATTTGTTTCCAAAACAATTTACGTGCATCGGCATTGTATGCATCATAAAACCCATACTGATACCCCGGGCCGACCCAGTCTTTCAGACCATCCTTCACAGACTGCTGATAAATCCAGCCGTTTTCATCAAACTCCTTGTAATGTTCCGTTGTAGTATAAAACTTGGGCCAGACGGAAATCATCAGTTTTGCATTCATCGCATGGATAGAATCAACCATGGCCTGCGGGTCTTGAAATCTATTTTTATCGAATTCATGACTGCCCCATGCATCTTCAGGCCAATGATTCCAGTCAAGTACAATATTGTCGATAGGAATCCTGCGGCTGCGGAATCCCTTCAATGCCCCCAGAATTTCGTCAGCTGTATTATATTTTTCACGGCTTTGCCAGAATCCCATAGCCCATTTAGGCATGATAGGTGATTTTCCCGTAAGCGTACGATAACCACTTATTACATCATCCATATTATCACCCGCCACAAAATAATAATCCAGTTGAGGGGTCATTTCACTCCACCAGGAGTGTTTTCCCTGTTCTTCAGGATCTACAGGTGCCATTACCCTCAGCCCTGAATAAGACACACCACCATCAGGCTTCCACTCTATCTTTACAGGCACTTTCTTGCCTGCCTCTAGATTAACAGCAAACTTATAGCTGTTAGGATTCCAGGCAGTACGCCAACGTTCCGGAACAACAAGCTTATTGTCTATATACACTTTGGTATAACCTGCATAATATAATATAAACTTGAATTCCCCAGTTTCCGAAGGTTCAATCATGCCTTCAAACGTAACCGTAGCACCCATTAGAGGAAAATTATCAGGCAAGTTAACCACTTTCGAAAGGTCGCTTTTCTCAAGATGTTCAAAATACAATGAAGATTCCCGTCTGACAATGACATTGGACTTTGATTTATTTCCAGGAACATAAGTGCCGGTAATGGCACCTTCCACGCCATCTTTATCATACAACTTAAACACCTCTCCCAACTGTGAATAATCATTAGGATTTCCAAAGCGGCATAATGAATAGCTGTCTAACAAGACTCCATAATTCCTGCTGGAAACGATAAAAGGAACTGAGACTTTTGTATTGTATTGAAAAAGCTCTTCGTTCTTACCCTTATAGTTGAACTCTTCAGATTGATGTTGGCCCAATCCATAGAAGGCCTCATCATCAGGAGACTCAAACACCTGTCGGATGGAATAACCTTTCTTACCTTCAATCCCTATAGGGGTAAAAGTTTTACCTCCTCCCTTATTTTCCCGAAGTATGATATTTCCAGCCTCATCTGCAAACCAGACTTCTCCCGTAGAACTCAACACTGAAGCCATAAGTTTTTTCGTAATTACAGAAATCGTATCTCCACTTTGTCTGACTTGAAACGGAGTATGTTTTTCTTGTGGAACAATAATCAGACTTTTCTTATCCGTGAATTCATCTTCTGGTGTAGCTGACACATGAATTAGCCTCTCCCCCATCACCTGAAAACGAAGCAAACGTACAGATTGAGGATGCGATTGCCGGATTTTAACGATAATACCATCGGTCATCTGCTCGTATCCGTCGCCCGAGCATGCCCCTAAAAAGGAAGCGACCAAAAAACTACAAAAAATGCTTTTCATGTTCATAATAACTTATACTATTTTAATCTGTTTTACCACATAAGAATATGAGTCTTATTCCGTCAGTTTGAAAGAGGCTCTCCATACACTATCCCTCTTCCGGCTGTAGATAAATATACCCTGCCGCTTTTTTGCATGTCACCTGCAACGATTCGGGCGTTTCCCAAACCTCCAAAACGCTTATGGTCATTACCAATGCACTTCCAGCTCTCTCCTCTGTCATCAGAACGGAAAATACCTTTCTTCCCGTTTACTGTTCCACTAAAATATATAATAGGAAACATTTCTTTTTGTAAAGGCTTTCCTACTCCCACACTCTCTGCATTCTCGACTGCCGGCAGCTTTTTCCAGCAAGTTCCGTAATTTTCTGAAATCCAGAGTCCATCAGACAAAGGCAATAACAACGTTCCTGCACATCCGGGGACTGACTGCATGTTTCCGCCATCAGACTTCATGCGTGAAACCTCCCTGAAACACCGACCACCGTCTTTGCTGAGATATACGGTTCCGGACGTTCTACTATACCCATAGAAAAACTTATCATCTACCGCGTCTGCCACCGGAATAATATCTTCATCCATTATTCCTTCACAACATATCCATTTTTCTCCCCAGTCTGACGACATATACAATTTGGGCAGACAATCTTGTTCCTCATAAGCTCTCCACACAACTGTTTTCCCATTCGCAGACAGCACGATTGTTCCTCCCCATAAATTATCATTCCCTTCGGGCAGGCTCTTGAACTTTTTCCAGGTTTTTCCATTGTCTTCCGAATAATATGCACCAGGAGATTCTCTATTTCCACTGCGAGCTACAATCCTGGGAGCCAGTACCGCACATGCTATGCTCGAAGAGGTCCCCATACATGGAGAAAATCTGCCACCGGAAGGTGACCTGCTAAGTGATTCATGACGAAATCCGTCATAGTCACCTATTGCAGAAAGTAAAGTGGCTCCGGATGCAGGTGTAGCAAAACTCAACGGCACCGTCTCTTCTATTCCCTCCACCTGAAATGTCCACACAAGGGTATCTTCCCACAAATGTTCGGTCATAAAAAGTCCGTTACCAGAAACGACCCACGCACGATTGGCACAAAACGGATCTATTTCTATGTCAGCGGCCCAATGCAACGAATGTTTTCCACCCCACTCAAAATCACCATGACGCAATTTATTTCTTTTTTCCGCAAACAGCGCTGTCCAGGTATTTCCCCCATCAGCGCTTCGGTACAATTCATCACCAAACACATTCTTCTCATTCCAGCACTGCAATTTGTAAATGTTGGTAGTGGAAACAACAACTTTGTCCGGGTTGTCTCTACAAACACTTACTCCACAATATGGTTGAGACTCATGTAAAGGAGTAATATCCTGCCAATCACCAGTATCCGGATTATATTTCATCACTGCCCCCTGGGTCAGGTCTCCTAAACCCGATGGATGCGGCGGACAACCATTTGCATAACAGATATACAGTGTTCCGTCCGATGCCTGTGCCACATGCTGTATGACATAATCCGTCCGGGCTCCCTCCACGGCTTTCCACGTATTTCCACAGTCTTCTGATACAAAGAAATTATCTCTACCCATTACCGAGGTCGTGACAAATACTTTAGAACGTTTACCGCTCAAATCAAAGAAAACAGAGGTAATCCCGTTTTCATCAGGCAACTTATCATCAGGGAAGTGTTCTACTTTTGTCCATGTCAGAGCTCCATCGGAGCTTTTCCACAAACCGTCAGCCCTCGTGCCGCAAAACAAAATCCTGCCATCAGCCGGATCTACTGCAATCCGTTCGCCGCCTCCTCTTCCAATCCCATTCCCATGAAAACGGAATTTATCACTTACGTCTATTTTTTTGAAAGTCTTACCTCTATCTTCCGAAATAAGAATGGCTGATTTTCCGTTATTCCAATAAGATGTACCAGCACAAAGATAAAGCCTGTCAGTATTATTCTCATCAATAGCCATGCTTTCAATGCCTAAAAAGCCTAACTCATCTTCTCCCACCCAGTCTGTAAGTGCTATCCACGACTGGTTATCAGCATCCCACTGGTAAGCTCCTCCTACATCGGTACGTGCATAGACCAAGCCTTCACACGCAGCCGATGTGACAATCCCCGAAACAAAGCCTCCTCCACCTATACAAACCGTATTCCAGTCATAAGGCATTGCAGGCTGAGAAAACATCTTTCCTGCGAAAAGGATAAAAGCTACAAAAAATAAATTCCTGAGCATATATACTAAATTTCTTTCTGTCATACTCCGTTTTTTGTAAGTAAATCCTTAATGGTTTAACGTGTAATATTCTGCTTTATTGCTGTGGCTGTTCCGAGACAAATCAAAACAAAGGACTGATACGGAAAACATATCGATATTCCTTGTTCTTCTGTATCTCATAATGCGGTCGAGGGCCAGGACCGCAACTGCCATTACCTATTCCCCGCTGAATGCAATCAAGATTCAACACGACTTCTGCACGACGGATATCCGGAAGATCATGTCCGAATTTCACTTCTTTCAACTCCTTATCGGTATAGTGCAACGCACTGAAGCCCAAAGGATCTGCAGCCACAACCTTGATTCCTTCCCCTTTATCATCGGTCAATGTCAGCCAGCGGGTGTCACAACGCCCTCCCATTGTCTGGGCACGCACATAGCGTTCCTCCATATTTGTCACTTTTGAAGAATAGCATCCCACGTAAGCCGCATTCTTACGGTCAGGATAATTCTCGATAGGGCCTCTTCCATACCAGGAAATGTTCTCCAATGCAGGATTTAAAAAGGCCTGCAACGACAGACGGGGAAGATTGAAATTCTCTGCCGTTTGAAAGGAGGCATCCACATCCATCTCACCATTTCGGTATAAGGTATATTTCAACGTGTATGGAACTTTTACGTCGCCGAATTCATCCTCATGACCGATAATCACTACTGCAGAATCCCCACCGGAGAACAGTTTCCAGTCAAGACGCTGTACTTTCCGTACAGGTTGTTTCCATTCACGCGCATCGTTGTTGATAAATCTGTATGTATTCAAGGCCCATCCTTCCTGCAAATGAATCATGTTCTTTCCTTTATAACGCAATGCGGTCAACTGCCCTTTCTCCCTGTTGAAAGATACTTCCATCACCTCATTCCGGATATGAAGATAAGGCCAGTCGGAATCCACTATACGCAAGGGAGCCGTTTCTCCGTCCATGCATACTGCCGGTAATCCGGCCGTATTCCCTCTTTGCAGGAAAATCTGTTCTGTAGCCACTGTATGCCCGGCCTCAGCCCAGACACAATCTTTTTTTAACCGGACCTCCAGATTAAGAAAATATTCAGCATCAGTTGTCAACAGACCGGAATAAGGGATTTGCACATTACAGGAATCACCCGGCTGCACATCTGGAAGCGATACGATTCCCGTGTGTAACGCCACACCGTCCTTCAATACTGAATACCGTAATTCAAAATCCTTCAGATTCAGGAAAGCATACTTATTGCGAATGCTTACCGCATCCTTTCCTCCAGACTTCAAAGTCACATACTGATACACTTTCTTCACTTCCCACAGCTTAGGGGTAACACTCCGGTCTGGAGTCACCAGTCCGTTGCAACAGAAATCCCCGTCATTGGGGCGGTCGCCGAAACTTCCTCCCATATAAAATCTGTCTGAAGGATGTCCCTTCATATTGAGTCCCTGATCTACCCAGTCCCATATACATCCTCCTATGAGGCGTTCGGAATGATTCTCTATATAATCCCAGTATTCATCCAGGTTTCCTACTGCATTTCCCATAGCATGGGCATACTCACATACAAAAAATGGCTGGTTCCTCTTTTCTTTGTCGTAACCAATCAGACTTTCAACGGATGGATAAAGATGAGACTCCACGTCCACAACTTCGTTCTTTCCGGCATAATGAACAGGGCGGCTGTCCATCCGTTTTGCGACATCGTAGCAGGCTTTGAAATTACCACCCGCACCTGACTCATTACCCAGCGACCAGAAGATAACGGAAGGATGATTCCTGTCTCGCCGTATCATACGTTCCACACGGTCTGCAAAAGCTGCCTCCCAACTCTCATCGTAAGAGAGTAAGGCATTGGCGTGACATTCAATATCCGCTTCATCCATCACATAAATACCATAATAGTCGCACAAGGCATACATTCGTGTATCGTTTGGATAATGACTGGTACGTAGGGTATTAATATTGAAACGCTTGAACATCAGCACATCCTGCACCATACTTTCCAATGGAACCGCCTTGCCGAACTGAGGATGTATATCGTGACGGTTTACACCTTTGAAGAATACGGGAACATGATTCACATACACTCTGTTATTGCGGATTATAATTTCCCGGAATCCATACTTCTGGGTAGTTGCTTCAAGTACCTTTCCATCCTTATCCAGCAGCTCAATATTGACTGTATATAAATAAGGTGTTTCTGCGCTCCATAACATCGGCTTTTTCACATTTATCACCCCCTTACACACAGACTCCTCTCCGGAGGCCAGCTGTACGAATGGTACAGTCAACCGGCCTGCCTGCTTATATTCAGCATCCAACAAGGTGACACGTGCCTGTACCGCCATGCGTTTTTTACCATAATTGCACAATTCCGTCTCTATCTCCAGTTCTGCATTTTCGAGTTTATCATCAAAGGAAGAAGCCAGACGAACGTCACGTAAACTTACTTGGGGCGTAGCTACCAGATAGACATCCCGATGGATACCGCTTATGCGAAACATGTCCTGGTCTTCCAGATAACTTCCGTCACACCATCTGTAAACCTCCACGGCTACCATATTCTCACCCGGCCTGACATACTGCGTGATGCGGAACTCGGAATCGTTGTTGGCACCCTGCGTATAACCGACACGCTTCCCGTTTATCCAGATATATGCCGCACTATAGATACCATTAAAATGGATGAAGATTTCTTTTCCTTTCCAGTCTGCCGGAAGTGTAAAGTCACGACGGTATGACCCTACCGCATTCGGCTCTTCAGCTGCAGTGTACCATTGTTTTGGTTTTATAAAAGGAGGATTGTTATAGAAAGGATAGGTCTGGTTTGTATAAATAGGAGTACCGTATCCCTGCATTTCCCAGTTCGATGGAACAGGAATTTCATCCCAACCGGACACATCATAGCTTGTTTTATAAAAATCAGCGGGACGGTCAGACGGCTGTTTTGACCAGTGGAACTTCCAGTTTCCGCTCAAAAGCATATACCGCGAAGAATTAGTATGTGCCCACGGAGTCATATAGGTAGGATCGTCACACATTTCTTCCGCATCAGCAAAAGGGATGAAGGTAGTCCGGCCTTTTTCCTTGTTACGTTCGAAGATATGCTGGTTCTCCCAGTCGTGCGTATGACTTACCGCACGTGGTTTGAGCCGTAGGTCCGATTCCACCAGATACCACCGGCAGGCATCCTTTCCTGCGTTCGGGTTCTTATGAAGTGCAGGCGCACCCTCCTTCTCATCCACATCATAACCGAGGCAATAGCCTGTATCTGCATTAAAAAACAAGCAGCTTCCATCAGATTTTTTTTCTATTGTCCACTCTTCTAAAGTATTCTCATGAATGGTCTCCCACATCACCACCGGACATTCCGCTTTGCCTTTTCCTCCGTTACCGATGCTTTGCAGGAGCAACGGACTGGCGATATAATAGCGTCCCTTTATTTCAGACGGAGCCAGACACCATAGCTGACTTTCTTTTGTAGGGTCTTGTTTGCCAAGCACGATTTCTGTTCCGGCATCTCCATTGTCCCTGACTTCCAATGCCAGACCTCCAGACGTGCAAATCTGATATTTCTTCATTGTCTCAAATGTCTGCGCCAAACAAGTGAAAGATAACAGACAGACAAGCATAAAAAATAGAGCGGTTTTCTTTATCATAATGGTTATTTTATAAATTATCAATTATCAAAAGGAGACATCCTCCAGTATTTCTCCATTTACCCGGCGAAGCGTCACTCTCCAAACGGAAGTGTCGGTCACATGCTGCTCACCGACCTGCTGCGATACCATAATGGAATCATAAGGTTTTATCGGTGAGATAGGCTGTCGCCCCAATGACACCCCGTCGAGCCAGATTTCCAGTTCTGCCGGCGATGAAACGGATAGCCCGAAATTCTCGACCCGGACATCCAGCCGTCCTTCATCCTTCACATAGACGGGCTTGCAAGCTGAAACCAACGCCGGACAGTAGTCCACATACGGAAGACGCGCATAGCCGAAAACCATTTCCCCGTTCCGTTTCCGGCCAATCAGTTTAGGGGCAAATTCTTCGGCAGTGATTCCGCTGCCCTTGCCGTTGAACACGACAATCAAGTCCTTCCCATCTTTCCGTGTACGCACAGGTTTGCTTCCGCGACCGTAGTTCACTTCCTGATAAGAGCCGAAGCGCAATGATTGCACATCTACCTCCTTATGGGGGTCAAATCCCTGTTCGGCAATGATACGCAGTTCTATATTTTTCGTAGATGAAGTTATTTCTTTTTCGTTAAGTACTTCCAGCAACAAGCCCTTGTTTAAAGGAATGCTGATATTCTTGGAACTATGGCGGTCGCAAGGCTTATCCTCCCACTTTAAGGTGTCAATCACCGCAAAGTTCATCTGTGTAACCCGTCCCCATTCATCCTGAAACACTTTCGGACGCTCGTATTTAAACCACAGTTCCCGTGTTCCGTCCCGATGGAAGGACACTCCGGGCACGTATGCCTCTCCTGGTTCAGTGAACCAGTGTACGCCGTCTTTCGACCGCAAGTAATAGGCGATGCGTCCTTTCCAGTCGTTCACTATCAAATGATACTGCAGACTGTCACGCCATACCACCGGATCTTCAAAATGCCCTTCTATCGCCGGATAGACGCTTCGGGAGGTTAACTGACGGTAAGTGGACTGACCGTCGCGGCTGACCCACACTCCCCCTCCACGGCACACCATCAGGCGGGAGCCGTCAGAACGGCGTGCAAAAGTCAGATTGGAAAGTCCGTCAATAATATTACGGTCACGCGCATCAAAATTGAATTTTTTATACATCCACACCAAACTGTTCTCGCAGTCTGCAATATAGTAACCGTCTATGACGTACACTACAATCCTTCCGTCATCCAGACGGAAAGCCTCCGGGTTATGCCCTCTTCCAACGGTATTCCGTATTTTGAATGGTCCTGTCGAGTTGTCACATTCTGCATGAAAGACGGTTGAATCCCACCATGTTCCATGTCCATTGGGAGAATCTTCCGCCCATCCGCATACGTACAAATGATACTTCCCATCGGATGACCTCAAAATGTTTCCACCCCAGAATGATACGTCCGGCAGTTCGATTCCGTTATCCACATAGCGGCATAACACACTGTCCGCTCCCCAGATTCCCGTTTCCTGCCTGCCGTCAGGCATTGGCAGGAAACGGTCAACAAAGCGTGCGCCGGGAACCAGTTGTTTCCATTCTTCCGGGTACGGACGTTCCACCACCTGTGCGGAAGTGGGAAAACACACAAAGAACAAAGTCCACAGTATGATAATTATTTTCATGAATAAAGAATCTTAAATGATAAATAAAAGATAGTCAAACTCTGTTTAAATCGTTTTCAAATGGAAGTATCAAATACCTCAATTCCCCAGTTACCGCGCCACGGGATTGTAATTTTCCCTTCTTCGATGATTACCGGAAGCCATATATAAAGTGAATGTTCCAGATCTGTCTTGTTCCAGCGGTCGAACATGGCGATATAGGCATCCTTCTTCCCTATGACCGGCTGCACGTAAGTGCTCTGCCCATAGAATGTCTTGTCGGCATCCTTTCCCGTACACGGATTGCCGATTACTTTCCATTCGCCCATGATGGAATCGGCCACGGCTATTTCCGCGACATTGGGATCCCATCCCGTACAGCCGGATGAAATAAGGTAATACTTGCCTTCATGTTTGAACACAGCCGGCGCCTCACGCCATTTCTTTATGAAATTACGTGTGAAACGTCCGGAAGGTTTCAGATAGTCATCCGTCAGGAGACTGATGTGCAGCGTAGCGTTGCCTTCAGAAGAATATAACTGATAAGCTCTTCCGTCATCGTCCACGAAAACCGTCTGGTCGCGGCTCATTTCCCCATTCGGACGAAAACTGCCCAGGTACTTAAACTCACCCGTAGGAGAATCGGAAATCGCCACTCCCGCACATGCCTTACTGTAGTCTGCACTTTCCACATGTGCCCACATCACGAATTTTCCAGTCTTCTTGTTATAAATTACTTTCGGGCGTTCCAATACCTTCGAAGTGTGCAAGTCGTGACTGGAGTCATCCTTTACTGCCGGTAATACTATTCCCTCGAATTTCCAGTTGAGCAAGTCTTTCGAAGAATAACAACTGACACCTGCCACATCGGTACGGTAGCATTCCCATCCTGTACCATCAAAGAGCACGGTTTTTCCTTTCTTATACTCGCCATACCAGTAATAAGTGCCTTCATGATACAGCATACCGCCGCCATGGGCGTTTATCGGATTTCCATCCGTGTCGTTCCATACCTGTCCGGGACGAAACTCCGTATATTGTGCATACCCTGACTGCATAAAGCACAGGCAGCAACACAGCCACACACTTGACAAGACATAACTTTTCATCTCATAATCTATTAACGTACACTACTCAAATCATTTACTCTCCCTGACGTTCCGATTAAGTACTACGGCTATTACAGTCAAATCGTCAGGCACCGGCCGGATCCCTTTTAAGGTAATGTCTTTCCCTTTCTGGCTTGTCCTGATTTTTTCCTTCGTAAGGACATTATATGCTTTTACCGCCTTCATGCCCTTGTCCACAGGAAGCAAAGTAAACGAGTTCTCACTATAATCGCCAAGAAAGTACACATAAATGACATTCTCCTTATAACAGAAACCATACTGTCCATCAACAGGCTGCCAAGGTCCCCCCCTCGTTCCGTAGATGGCTTCCTGAGCGGAATTGACCCATTTCCCGAACTCAAGCAACCTGTTCTCTACTAATACGGGTATATTCCCGTGACGGTCTGGACCCACATTAATAAGGTAACACATATTCCGCACCATGCAATCGGCAAAGATGCGTTTGATTTCCTTCAGAGGCATCAGTTGGGTGGAATCCTCCATCTGGGTGGTGTATCCCCATGCGGGAGTCAGGCTAAAACATTTTTCAATGACGTCTTTCCGGATTTCACCTTTCACCGCGCCTCCTCCTTCCTCGTTGCCGTAATCACCTGTCCAGCCGCACCGCGCATTGGTCACTATATCCGGCTGGTATTTACGAACCATTCCCATCAGCCCAAGCGCCTTGCCAGTCTCTTCCTCAATGTCGCGAAAATAAGTGTTGACAGGCCATGCATTGTGTTCGTCCATATACTTTCCGGACTCCCAAAAATAAGCGGCATCCGCATCCGAGCCTTGCTGTGCCAGCCATCCTCCGTCCCAATAGAGCAAATCAATCTTCCCATAGTTGGTCATCAGTTCTTTCGTCTGGCAATACAGTTCCTCCTTCATTAGCCGGGCGTTTTCCTTATGCCAGGCCTCTGTGGTATAGCCGAATTTGTTAGGTTTGCAGTCCGTACCCGTCACATCGTAATACCCCGGATAGCGCCAGTTTATCAGTGTCTTGTAAAGCCCGACTTTCAGACCCGCCTTACGGCAAGCGTCCACGTATTCTTTCACGAAATCACGGTTGTGCGTCTGCTTCGAGGTGAAGGCGTTCATATACTTGCTCTCAAACAAGGCGTAGCCGTCATGATGCTGGGCAGTCAACACGGCATAACGTGCCCCTATCTTTTTCGCCAGCGCCATCCACTTGTCCGCATCAAAATCCTTTGCGTCGAAATACTTGTCGCCAGATTCCGGATAAGCTAATTTACGATATTCCTCAGGTTGGATACCAGCATACTCCATGTGCCATTCCCCTTGTGCCGGACCGGCATACAGCCCCCAATGGATAAACATGCCCAGCTTGTCGTCGAGCATCCATCTGATTTTTTCATCCGGCTGCATGGCTATACCCAAATCGGTCTTTATCTGACGTTGGGGAGCTGCCGATATGCCGGTATATTCCACTTCATGATAGTCGCCGGTGCGGCTGATGCTGATTTCATCCACCCATACGGAAGTAGTTCCCTGAGAATTCCGGAATATAACCTCCAGTATCGCTTCCGACTGGTCCTGCGAAACATTGAACATGCGTTCGCATTTCGTCCAAGCAGCAAGAGCAGTGGTCAGGCTGACATTGTTTTTCCCCAATCCGACTACCTGCATTGACATATTGTCCGCACCGCTCTCAGTCCTAAGCCAGGCGGTCAAACGATAGGTAGAGGCTGGCTGCAACGGCAACTTGAAACATACTGTCGTACCGGCGGATATTTTCAGAGCCTGTCCCTTATAGGCACCATTATCCGACAAGGTTGCTTTCCCCTCTTTCACATCCCATATTTTCTTACCGTCATCAAAAGTGAACGACATCCCCTGTGTATTCTGCTTTGTTTGGCAAACCTCATCGTTGTCAATAAGAAAATAAGGAAGAGTGACATTTGCCAGGGTGGTGTTCCATGTGTACACCAAAAGCGCAGCAAGTGTTATAAGTCGCATTGTATGCATAGTCAATTTATTTAAATATTGTTTAATTCACATGAATGGTATATGTGGAAGTGCCAGTTCCTTCGCCTTCCACGGTCAAGGTAGCCGTCCCTTTGTCACCGGTGCTTTGCAGCAACACCTGAGCTAGTCCGTTGAACGTCCTGACCTGATAAGTGCGTGCATTCCGGTCTGCCGGACGTTCCGGATCCTGATAAGCCGGGTCACCGTTTCCCACTCCCAGGATTCGCGCCGGGCCCTCCACTGTCAGTTTCAGCGGTACGCAGGCGGTCGGAGTGAAGTTTTTCTTCTTGTCCTGGAGTTCCACCCGCACCACACACACATCACGGTTGTCTGCCAGGATAGAATCACGGTCGGCAGAAAGGATGATGTGTTCCGGCTCGCCTGCGGTACGGACTGTCTGTACCAACTGGCGTTTGCCGTCCTTGTATCCTGTGGCTTTCACCGTGCCGGGCTGATAAACAGCCTTCCATGCCAGATGCCCGTTTTTGGGCATTTCCTTGCGGCCAAGTTTCTTTCCGTTTACTGTCAGTTCCACTTCATCGCAGTTGCTGTACACCCATACGTCGATGCTGTCGCCTTCATGCCCTTCCAGGTTCCAGTGAGGCAAGATATGCAGCACCGGGTCGTCTGTCCACCAGGATTTCAGATAAAAGGCCTCGTCTTTAGGGAATCCGCAATAGTCCAGGATACCGAACTGTGAACCGGTGGCCGGATAATTCATCGGAACAGGCTCACCGCGATAATCAAATCCGGTCCAATAGAACAATCCGCAGAGCCACGGACGCTCGTCGTAGAATTTCCATCCACGCTCAATACGGTTCAACATTCCGTCCTTCTCGTCGGGAGTGCGGTTGAGTGCGGCCATACGTCCGGTGGCATAATTGGTGTAATAGATGCCCCTGGTTCCGCAACCAGTCGTCTCTTCCGAGCCCAAGCCTTTCCGTTGCGGATATTCCGTGCGATACTTGTCAATGGGGTTCTGCATAAGGTAGTTATATCCTGCCACGTCTGCCGGTATCAGTACGGCAGGCCCTCCGCTGGAAGCCACTGTGGCCAGCCGGGTAGGATCCATCCGGTGGCAATACTCGCGCATGGAAGCGATTACGCTGGTTCCCTGTTCGCTCCATTCCATCCCCCATTCTTCATTCCCCACGCTCCACAGCATGATGCTCGGATGGTTACGGTCACGTTTCACCATCCGTTCAAGCAAACGTATATGCTCTTCATTGATGCCTGTCAGACGGTTTTCCGCTATTACCAGAAAACCCAGACGGTCGCACGCGTCCAGCATTTCCGGAGTCATCGGATTATGGGAAGCCCGGTAGGCATTGCAGCCCAGTTCCTTCAACTGCTTCAGGCGATACACCTGTAAAGCATCGGGAATGCCGGTACCCACCCCGGGATGATCCTGGTGCATGTTGAAACCTTTCAGTTTCAGAGGCTGGCCATTGAGCAAGAGTCCGCGGTCGGCATCAAAGACGATGTCACGAAAACCTACGGTAGTAGTATAGGTGTCCGCCAACTTGTCGTCCAGGAAGACTTCGGTACGTACCTGATACAGGTAAGGGTCGTCCGTGCTCCACAGGTGAGGATGTTCAATGTCCACTTCCGCCACCACTTTCCGTGTCTGTTTGGCCTTCACGGTCCCACATTCCTTGCCGCAGGACTTCACTTCCTTGCCGTCCGCATCCAGTAAAGTATGACGAAGCCGGCAGGCGGCCGCTTCCAGCCCGGAGTTCGCCACTTCCGTTTCGATGGTCAGCTGCGCACGGTCATAAGGTGTTTCCATTCTACTGTGAACAAACGTGCCGAAAGGAGCCACGTGTACCGGAGCAGTCTTGTTCAACCAGACGTGACGGTAGATGCCGGCTCCTTCATAAAACCAGCCCTCTTCCAATGTCGCATCTGCACGGACGGTAATCAGGTTCTCTCCTCCGTAATTAAGATACTCAGATATGTCATAAACCTGTGTGGCATAGCCGCTGGGCTCATGTCCCAGATAGAAGCCGTTCACCCAGACGCGTGCGTCGCGGAAGATGCCGTCGAACTGAAGGTACAGATGCCGTCCCTTATCCGACGCAGGTACGGTGATGAACTTGCGATACCATCCCACACTGGTCTCAGGGAATTTATAACCTACCTGCTTGTATCCATGGCTATAGCTGGCCTCACGCGAATAAGGCAAGTCTACCACCCAGTCGTGCGGAAGGCTGACATGCTTCCACTCCTTGCCCCACTTTTTCTCGTCAAACTTCAACGAGTAAGGGCCTTCGTTATGTACGGAAGCCGCCTTTGTCAGATAATTAAAGTATTCCGTACCGCAACCGAAATCCTTTTCAGGTGAAGCCGCGTTCCCGAATGCGAACAGCCAGTCCTCATCCAGCAGAATCCGTTCGCGCTGCGAAAAGCAGGCCAGCGGAAAAGAAAGAAGAAAAACAACCGTAACGACGATGCCTGATATACTCTGTTTCATAAACATATTCATTTTCTGATAAAAAAACAACACTATAAGTTTCCACTTCTCCGTGGAGTCTCCTGAACCATTTTCCTGCCCGTTCTATACAAAAGACAGCAAGCCTTCCGGAACCTTCCGTACTGTATGCCAGTACTGCCGTGGAAGTACTGAGACACTACAATGAACATATTCCGAGGGGCTTACCACTTAGGCGGAAAATTGCAAAAGCAAGATTCGCCCGCCCGTACGCATCCACAAGGATGTTTTCGGGCAGGCAAACCCTGCCCTTACAACGATGAAATAGAGAGATGTTGAAACTATGTTATAAACTAAAACTGTTATCCTGAGAACCAGTCCTTTTACTATTCTCCAGGAGTCGTGGAAGTATCTTCCACAAAATTTACTACTACCATATTACCATCAGTACTATAAAAGGCCCAGTGCATTTTATTGTCCTTAAACAAGTCTTTATTGTCAGCAATTTTATCATTAAAAGTAAAGTTACCAGCGCTTTCCATAGCAAACAATCTCCAGCTTGTATCATCAGACTTATTTTTAAAATCACTGAACACCCATGTATAATCAAAAGGTTCTTTTGAGAAAGCCAATGTCTTGTTTTCATCATCTACTGTTACTTCAATGTCAGTTATAGACGCTGTAGTCTTATAATCAGGTCCTACGGCATTCTCCGAACGAGCCATAAGTTTTCCTCCTTCATCATAATAAAACGTAATACTTGAAATCTCACATCCATCATGCATCACTTGAGACCACAATCCATAAACGCTGCCTATATTCTCCCCAAAGTTGTTCTCACCATAAGAGTTGCCGAGCGCATATGTTCCATCATCTTGTCTCTTAAGCCTGTCAAAGAAATAACTCATGTCTGGAACATAGGTCTTTCCGGCCAGCAATTCCGCAATACTCATAGGACGCTCGCTTTCTGTTCCCTGTCCTAAATCTTCCGGACTTGAAGTATCACCTCCCCAGTCCTTAATGCCATTTTCCGTAAATTGTACGCCTGCCGCATTTTTATAAGTCGCCTTATACGCATACTGGTGACCGCCTGCATAAGTAGCGGATGCAATTGTATAAGTCCATTGCTTTCCTTCAGTATCAGATGCGATGGTCAAGGTCTTAGTTATACCTGTACACGGAAGCACGATAGCGGAATAATTTCCATCCTCCCCTTTCACTAAGTTAACGGAATACCCTATTTCTGCTGCTGTACTTCCTGTGACTGTTCCTGTAGTTATATCCAATGTAGCCTGGCTACAGCTTTCCGACAAGGTCACTTCTATATCTTCTGGGAAATCTTCTGCTTGCAGAATCACCTTGCTCAATGCATGAGAAAAGCCTAGTTGTACTGTATTCGAGGCCTGATTATCCACAGGCACTGTCTCCGATGTCCACAATACATCTGTCTTTCCATCCACCTCAAAGGTTAACGTCTTATTATCAGCCAGATTACTACTGTACGGATAATACGCATAGAAAGTCACATCGCTCTGTTGGTCATCGGGGAAACGAAGGGCCGTACCGTCTGTCTGGAAGGTACCGCTTGCATCCTTAGCTGTATAAAGTACATTATTGGTCATGGAACCTCCGGCATCCATTGAGATACCTACCTCATCCCCCACTTCCCAAGTATTGCCAATTACGCGGCTTTCCGAAATAGCGGCATTGAACTGAATAGCCGAGGAGGAAGCCATTGATATATCTTCTTCATTTGTACAAGCGGCCATAAGCAAAGCTGCTGATAGCCCAAATAAATATCTTGTTTTCATGATAATTATATTTAAACGTTAAATTTCTTTTCTTCTAATGTCTTTAAAAAAAATGTTATCCTGTCAACCGTCTTTTTACTCCAGTCTTATTACTTCTCTACAAAATTCAAGACGCGATAGCTTCCAGAACCACTATCCCACGCCAAATGATAGGCCCAATGCATTCCTGTCGTGAACAAATCTTCCACATTAGTCACATTCTCACCTAAAATGAAACTGCCGGCTTCAGTATTCGGAGTCTGGGCAAACAAATACCACACCGTACCTTCCTTACCAGGTTCCGGATTTGAGCCGTTCTCAACATATCCTCCTACCCAGTTGTCTGTAAAATAGCCGTGGAAGGTGAAAGGAGCTTGAGAGAAAGTCAATGTCTTGGCGGTTTCATCCACCGTCACTTCAATACCTTTCTTCTCTGTTCCGTTATCCAACGCATCAGCCGTAAGCCGGCCTCCTTCATAATAAAACGTGATGCTTGAATTTTCGCATTTGGCCTTCAAATCCGCATTCCATTTCCAATTGCCCTCCACATTGTCACCGAATCCATTTCCATTATCATAAGTCCAGCCACCGCCGCCTTGTTCATTCAATTGGTCATAATAATAATTTGTGTCCGGCGTATAAGTCTTTCCAGTCAAGAACCGTTTAATAGTTAATGTAATCGGACTTTCAGTCGGATCTTTCAAGTCAACTGGTTCTCCAGATGTCCATGGAATGATTTTGTTGGCAAATTTGATACCAGCATTATTTCTGTCAACCTCATAGATGTATTGCTTTCCACCTTCGAATGCGAAAGATGAAAGTTCGTATCTCCATTCCCGTCCTTCCGACTCTGACGTAATCACCATGGTCTTTCTTCCGGAAGTTGCTTCCGGAAGGAGAATAGCGGAAAACTCACCAGGATTGGAAGTCGCCAGTAACATAAAAGAAATTACTTCCTGCTCTCCGGCTCCGGCTACCGTCCCATCCATTATATTCAGTGTACCTTGATTGTAGCTTGCACCTTCCAACGCAATTTCCACATCCTCCGCAAAACCAGTTGTCCTAACCAGCACTTTACTCAACACATGAGAAAACTCCAGCGACACCGCAGCAGCCGTCTGCTCTTCGGCAGGAATCTTCTTTTCTGACCATAAAATATCCGTCTTTCCATCCACATTAAAAGTCATAAAGCCATCATTGCTGATTTCACCATACGGATAGTAAGCATTGAACACCACATCACTTGGCATATCAGGGAAACGCAGTTCCTCTCCCTCTGCACTGAACTTTCCGTCGGTCTGTACTGTCACATAAGGTAGATTCAACTTCGTTTCAGCTGATTCGCCGCTCATGGAAATGCCGACTCTATCACCAATGTCCCATGAGTCGCCAGTCACACGGCTTGCCAAAATCTCCGCACTGAACTGAATAGGCATGGAAGAAACCACCGAGCCTTCCTCTTTTTTGCCGCATGCAGCCATCAGCAGCACAGCCGGCAACAAAAGCAGATTTCTTGTTTTCATAATACATATATTTAAAAATTAAACACTATAATATCAAGCTAAGGTCCCGTTTATTTCACAACATACGGATATGGAG